>Ga0131853_10013049_pt1 | contig 15224 bp, 11 predicted proteins | sample TergutLab28metaG_FD_92764 | JGI IMG/M metagenome (GOLD analysis project Ga0131853, IMG submission 92764) | Labiotermes labralis P1 segment gut microbial communities from Petit-Saut dam, French Guiana - Lab288 P1 (version 2) (version 2) | ecosystem: Host-associated > Arthropoda: Insects >...
GCGCAGCACACCACGTGCAGTAACATACGTCTTGTTCTCCTGAAGATGGGCATAATGATGCCCGAAACATGTTGAGAAAGTGTTGATAATAAACATCTAACTGTTGCATCTTGTTGGTTTTTTTCTCTCTCACTTTACAATTTGCTCACAATGCACAGTCACAGAAACCTAAAAATAACAAATGTCTGGGACATATAAAAAAGAGGCACAGAATGTTTTTAACTACTTGATCATCTACCAAGAATGACCTACAACACTCCTTATGAACTGAATGGTGTGTATAAAGAAAAACATAAAAACTCTACCAGTCACTAGTAAGGATTTTGGTCTGGAAGCAAATACTGAGAAAACCAAGTACATCTTCCTGTCCCGTGCACAGAATGTGGGGCAAAACCACACAATAACACCTATTAATTAATCACTTCAAAATGTGAAAGTTCAAGTATTTGGGAACAACAATAACAAATCAAAATTGCATGTGTGAAAAAATTAAGACCAACTTGAATGCAAGGAATGCCTTGCTGCCACTCAGTCTTGAATCTTTTGTTTTCCCTGCTTGCTACCTAAGAATATACAGATTAAAAAATTCAAAACTATAATTTTGTCTTTTGTTTTATACTTGATGTTGGCATGGAACTTGGTGTCTCACAATAAGGGAACATCATATGCCAAAGGTGTTCTGGAACAGAGTGCTGAGAAGACACAGGGACCTAAAGGGGGCTAAAAAGATGATACTGGACAGAAAAACATAATGAAGAGCTTCAGGATTTCTAAACTGCATAAAATATTTGGGTAATCAAATTAAAAAGGACAAGATGGGCACAGCATGTGGCATATACTGGGGTGAAGATATATACAACCAGGGCTTTGAGGGGAAAGCCTCAAAAAAATAGACCACTTGAAAGACCTGGATATATATATATATATATATGAGTTGATAATATTAAAATGAATCTTAAAGAAATCAGATGGAGGGGTATGGAGTAGATTCACCATGTTCAGGATACAGACAAGCATAAGGCTCATGTAAACACAGCAATGAATATTTATGTTCCATAAAATGCAGGGAATTTCTGGACTAGCACAGGAATTATTAGCTTCTCAAAACAGTCTCTGCTCCATGGAATTGATCAGTTCTGAATTTTTCAAATGACAATACACAATACTGTATATAGGTACTCTTGGAGGAGGTGGCTGTCCATCTGCTGTCCCACTCCACTGTCCTGATGACAGCCGTTCCACATGCTCGCTGTCCAGAACACATAAGGATGCGAGGGCAAGCCAGAGAGTAGGAGTGTGCAAGCACTCAGATGGTGTTCGGTGTGCATCCTCTAATTTTGTGAGATTCAAAATGTTCTCAGCCACTGCACCCTTTGTCACATTTGCCCAGGCTTCTGACAGCTTGCCCTGAAACAGTTTCCCACAATTAAATTGTCAGCACAGGAATACAAGATGTGACTCATTTTCAGTTTGTACCCAGTTTAAACCCTGCCAGTCCCATAAATGATTTGCAATTTTCCTCAAATAAATGCCACAGTAATACTTGAAATGAGTGACACCAGCTCTCCGCAAGAATCCTATGAAGTCAGCATTTGTACCTACTCTACCACACAGGCAGTCCTCATTTCACATTGTCCCAAACAATGTGGTTTCACTTTAGCAGTGTCAAATTTTATTGACCAAACATTTGATCAACATTTCCCAGATTTGCACTAACACTGTTTTCATCAGCCCATGGTGGGACCTTCTACGGTAAGCACTTAAGAGTATTTTATTGAACCCTTATGGCAAGAAACGTCATGTTCTACTGCTGTCATTTTCAAGAATGGAACCCCACCATTAAACAAGGACTCCATGTACATTATCAGATGCCACATAATTGCATATTCTGGTAAGGTAAAAAAAAAAATAAGAGACAAAACAAACAATAAATAATTTAGTTTCATCTTCTGGAGGCACCCCCTTACAAACAAGAACACAATCAATTAATTTATTTCACATAATTTCTCTGAAACAAAACATACAGTAAAACCATACTGCAGCATGCTAACTGCAAGGTGGTACAGGAAACAGAATTCCTGCCAGAGGAAGAATAAATAAATTCAACTGACCTTTAATGTAGCCCACATAACAAACATAACATAAGCTATTTCTCAAGGTACAGGGTCTTTATTTTATCTCACAAATATTGTTCACCACTTCCCGCTACTATTCTGCCATGTGTTTGGATGGGTGGCTGAGTGGGCTAAATTAATATGACAAGGATGCCACCAGGAAATTACAAATGATATGTCAGATAAACCCACCCCCAATCTAGCACTGACTTAAAAAAACAAAAAAAATGAGGTAACCCCCCCCCCCCCCCCCCCCCCCCCAAACCCTCTCTAACAACAACACACCCCACCAAAAAATCAACAAAGTAAAAACAAAAAACCCCCCCCCACACCCGCCCCCCCAAAAAAAAACAAAAAAAAAGCAGTAACCCCCCCCCCCCCCCCAGGGCCTTAATGGCCTGTTCTAACATAAATTTACCTTTTAATTGTCAGATAAAATAATGGCATGACACAACACAATACAAACAGTAACAAAACACACATATCACCCAAACTGTCTAGAGTGTAATGTCACATACCAAACATGTATCCTTTCAACCAACTTCAGATAAATTAAATATAATGTTCTCATGTGGCTGAACAGCAAGTAAACCAGTATTTCAAGAACCATCATCTCTGTGCCCATCATCATTTCCATGATGATGGGCACAGAGACAGTTCTCAAAAGTTCTCGAAATATTGGTTTACTTGCCGTTCAACCACCTGACATGGCTACTAGCCTGAGGGAGTTTTATTGATTTCAGTCATCATACAAAATTTAGATTATATAAACTTCAGACAAGTTACAACTGTAAATACCCGTAAATACATAACCAACTGTGGCCTGTTTCTTGCCCATTAATGAAACAAGACAAGCGCTTGTGTTTGGCTTTTCTCGGATTATACTACCTCGTGGTACTGCACAACTTAACTGCAGGTTCCAACGACAATACAAAACGTTCTCACTAAAACTGCTCTATTTAACTTATATGACAATGGTTGCTAAAAATAATGTTCCCTATCAGCCAAGAACAATTTACACTGATGTAACAAATTCTGCGACATGCTGAAGGTCATCACTTCTGATTTCAAAGCTTGTCACGGGAACAGAATGTTACAAGGTGTGACACTATTACTGCAGTGTGGCTGAGGGCTACAGCCTTCTGGTACATAACACTTTGTCATTGGGTGAGTGGTTCCTCATGAAAGGAAGAATTATGCTGCTTCATCTCCAAGGATCAAACAGTCCAACAAGTCTTCACAGGACCACTCGACTTGCAAATGACAGTGTGCTGAACTTTTGAAACCACTCACCCAGCAACATGTTGCTTTTTCCAGCAGACTTGAATCCTCATCCCATATGGATTATTTCCACTGACTTTCCTGTTTACAGTAACCCACAGATAAACATTAGATCTGGTGGCCACAGTCCTCTACTGATATGGCTATCTGTAGTGCTCACACTGTGTGTGCTGGTCTACTGCTCTGCTGCAAACAACTGTAACTCTAGTTCCCACACACAGAAGAGTGCAATAACTGAAAAAATTATCATACACTTCTTCCCATGACCACAGAGTAGCAACAGACTATGAACAGTTAAGGAACTGCTCACATAAAATGCTGCTAACTGTTGGCTGTAGCCACATACCTACAAACTGGTCTTCTTTCAAGTAATCAGACTGAATGTTATCAAGTTACAAAATAAAAACCTACTTCTCATTGCTTACTTACTGCTGCCATATCCTTGAGAAGTTGAATTATAACCTCAGCCAGTTTACGAGTAATACACCCTCGTAACCACCAACGTGAACCAACAAAATCTCGAGGATGTATTGATGTTGCCAAGGTTACTGTGGTAAGGCCTTTCCCTCCAGAGGCATCCTTTCCCTTTACCTTTACCTGCACTGTAAGAGCTTTGGCAACACAACTCAAGAAAACATCCAAGATACCAAGCCTGAAACAAAGCACAAAGCCAAAATTTTCAAATTCTCCCCTAACATGTATCATAAGCTAGAGACCCTAGACTTTGGCATCATAACTGTAATCAACTTACCACCTATAAAGTGAGTGTACAACAAAACATGTTTCTCTCATTTCTTTTCAGTTATCTCTTGTCTATCACCATTCCTGTTCACTCAACTGTATCTGCCTATGAGGTACACAACAGGCTTTGCCAGCCAGTGTCCTTACATACCTTCATACCTCAACTTTACATTATCCATGCAATCACAAAGTTCATACAGTCAATGCCATTATATTGTTGAGTCTAACACACACACATATGCATGCATGCACCACACACACACACACGTTATATAATCCAAGCCGTAACACTACTAACAATCCACTTTATATAATCCATGTCAGAGGGCCATAAGATTATTAATTCTATTTGGAATAAGGAGGAATTGCCTGAGCAGTGGAAGGAGTCAATCATTGTCCCAATTTATAAGAAACCATTGAGGCTAAAAAACATGTGGCTAAATGAAACCTACAGCACAGTTCAGGTAAGCAAACATTTGCCTAACATGTTTCCTGTTATTAATGGTTTTCAATAATGAGATGCTTTGTTGCCATTTCTTTTCAACTTTGCTTTAGAGTATGCCAGTAGCAGGGCTCAGGCGAACCAGACGAGCTGGTTTATCCTGATGATGTTAAGATATTGGATGGCAGCATATAAAATATAGAAAAACACAGTAGCTTTACTAGTTGCTAGGAAGGAGATTGGTACAGAAGTAAAAGCTAAGAAAACTAAGTACATGATCTTGTCTTGAGAAGAGAATACAGGATGGTATCACACTTTAAAGACTGATAATAAATCCTTTGAAAGGGTGAAAGAGTTCAAATATTTGGGAACAACCTTAATGAATAAAAATTCCATTCAAGAAGAAATTAAGAGCAGATTTAAGTCAGATAATGCTTACTACCATTTGGTCCAGGATCTTTTGTGTTCCAGTTTGCTATCCAAAAATATAAAGATCAAGATATACAGATTGCCTGTTGTTTTGTACAGGTGTAAGACTTGGTCTCTTGCATTAAGGATGGAACACAGGCATAGAGCTTTCAGGAATAAAGTGCGCAAGAAGACATTTAGGCCTAAGAGGGGCAAAGCTTTATGATCTGTATTCCTTTTCAAATATTATTCAGATGATCAAATCGAAAGAATAAGAGGGCCAGGGCATGTGGCACATATGGGAGACAAGAGTAAACTGGTATACATGGTTTTGGTGGTAAGACCTGAGTGAAAGAGACCATTTGGAAAACCTAGGTATAGATGGGAGAATAATACTAAAAAATTATTTTCAAGAAATTGGAAAGGGGAATATGGAGTGGACTGATCTAGCTCAGGACAGAAATGGGTGATGGGCACTTGTGAATGCGGTAATGAACTTTCAGGTTGCATACAATGAGGGGAATATCGTGACTGGCTGAGGACCTGTCAACTTCTCTGGAATGTAAAGTTATGCTGTCACACTGCTGACAGCCCAAAATGCATAAACTGTATACAGGATGTTTCAGTGTCAAGCTGTCACACTTTGGGAGAATTCATTCATTCATTCTTTCATTTAACATTCCATACATCAAAGCATAGGGTATAGAAGATGTCATTCATTTAATCTAGGTATACAAGCTACACAAGATATGAAACATTAATCTAAGTATACAGGCTACACAAGAGCCTTAGGTTAAAGTACACTGATATGACCAACACACCTATATCCAAACTTCAACAGTTACAGAGATGACACAAGAAAAATGTGGTCATCTTGAGGTTCCACATACTCTTGCCATTCTATTCATCATGATGTGTTATCTGTACATCCTTCCTTGAGACAAGAGTCAAGCCAAGCCAAATAGAATTGAGTGTGCTGTGTAAAGTACATTGAACCCTAAGGGCGACCGTTATGAAACTAAAGCTTATTCTTGTTACTTAATTTCTTTATGTCACTCAGATGTTAATGTGATGTTTAGTACAGGTGTTAACATGACAGGAACCACAAATTCCTCCTCTTTTTAATATGTATTTGGTAATCAACAAATGTACAAGAGTTCTAATTCTTTAAAATTTCTATTTCCATCATCTCCACAACCATTCCACTTCAGATGTAACTGTTTTTCTTTATATCAATGGAATTGAACCTAAGGAATGGTGTCCTGAAGAATGGCAGATTCCCCATGAGACACCTTGCATAATCCATGTTGTCACACTGTTACCAACTCAACATACATGCTCTCTCACACACAGTGTTCATTTTACATTTTATAAAATCTGAATTTCATCACTCTAGTCTACCGGTTTTTTTTTTTCATCATAGATTTCTTCACAAGTCAGGCAGCAACTTCTAAAAATTAAAATCCTAAGTTTCTAATACAGGAGAACTCTCTTAAGGACACTTCTGGAAAAATTCAATGCATTAGGCTTATTATGCAGGAAAACATATTAAAATGGTAGGCCTGAAAACAATATTTGTAATTCTGTCATGGAACTGACATTCTCTTTACTAGAGCATTACTTCATATAAATTCCACATTAAATGGTCCTTTTTTCCATCAAAACACATTTTAAGTCTTACCATCTTCAGTGATATTGATATATTCTTGAACAAAGGACAAGATTTCTTTCACAAGCACAAATGGCAAACAAACAGCCCATTCTTGCCAGCAATTTTCCATACATACCAATTCTAATTTACTATATTTTGCTGCTATCACCTATTTTCAGCTTACAGACTTACAAGATGTCTCACAAAACTTCAAACAGAAACACAAAGTTTATAAGCAATTTCTTTGTGTAAGGACATTTTTAAGTAGCATCCACTGTGCACATAATACTCAACTTTTCTGTAACTGACAGCAGCTTACATTTTATGCCAGTTTTTCATTTAGCAGCCATACTGATCACATGTTTAGCAGTTAAGGACTCTACTACAGCACACAACTGTACATGCATAAGCAAGTGAAGTGAACAAAAAATGTACAAAAATTTTGCACACAGAATAATTGACATTACCAAAATTAAAGTGAATAAGGTACAGTCACAAACTTCTCCATTAAACCCTTTCATATTCACACTGTACATTACACATGCACTAAATGTTACATCATGCTGTGGGAAATGCACATTTGGAGCCTGATGGCCGTACAGTCGGAATGTGATGTAATTTCGCACCACAAGTTTCCAGAGATTAACGAGTCACCTTACTGTACCTCTGATCCATGGCAGAAATGCCTTTGGAAATTAATCTTTAAAAACTAAGAATATTATTTCATCACTGCATGTTGTTAAAAAATTGGCAAATGAGAAACTGAATGAGATTTGCATGCAAAAACATATTCAACAGGTCTTAAAGTTATTAATGTCCATGCATTAATACTGCATTAATTTAAAAATTATAAATAAATTAATTAATTACTTTAATTAATTAATAATAAAAAGCTTAATAATGAAAGGATATTAAATAGGTGTTGAATTTTTCGCATCATGAACTTTTCACAATTCTTAGGTGACAAACCCTTTTACATGGGTAACACATTACAATGGAAATATATATATATAGATGTTAATCCTATGGGAACCTTTAGTACTAAATTATTCTAGCATCTAAGGTGGTAAAACCTCTTAAGTGAGATAATCTTAAGCGCGATGGACTGTATATCTCCTAACAACCCACCTGTGAATATCAAACTGCGGCTCTAGTTCCAATGGTGCCTTATTGGCAGCTGACACAATACTAAAATCAGCTGGTGGAAGTCTGTCAACACTCATAACACTGCCAAGAACTGCAGGAGATATCTCTGGTAACATACGTCGCAGTAAAGAGGTCACCTGGAACATGGAGGTATACTGACATCAACCACATTTTTGGTTACAAAAATTTCCCTGTACGTAACACCATGCGAATCATACCATTAGTGCAAGCAAGTCAACCCCATTGCCCTAGTCTTTCTGTTGCCATGTTGTCTATAAGTCATAAGCTAAGGATGAAGATACAGTTCAGCATCAAACATGCAATACAGCACAATGGCAGCACTCCAGTCAACAAAATTAATATTTCATACACTTCTTGATCAGGCCTTGTAAAGTGCATGGTCTTCCCTTGAATAGCCTTCCTCTTGTTCATCAACCATTATACGAGCATGCCACTAGATCCTATTCTGCAGTGGTAAAATCCAGTCCATACGGCATTATGTTTCATGTCACAATACTGTCGTGTATTATGCACCACCAACAAGGATTTTCAATTATTCAGAAAATGCCAGATTTGACATTCTCACAGTTGTGTTGCTGAAATTAAAGTGCTCTGGGACACAACACTGTGCCATGCAGCATACAGTTCCTTACGTTCTGAAAGATATTAGTGCCTGCATCATCAGGCACAATCAGCCTTGTCAGACTTCCTGACCCTGAAGAAGAAGGCACCACAACCCTTCAAAATGTCAATAATTGCACAAGCAGCCCCCCCCCCCCCCAAAAAAAAAATAATATCTCAGCAGCTGTGAACATTTGTGTTAGTTCATCAGATGCAGCTTAACTCACCTGCCTTTGAACCCTAGCTGAGCCAGTGTGCAGCAGACTCAGCAGGTCACGTAACAAACCATACTGGTGTGAAAGATATGTCCGGCCCACACTGCTGCCACTAAGCGCCAAAACCATCAACAGCATTTCAAAGCAATATGTGTCAGCTGACTTTGGTGTGTCCACACTGTGACTGCTGCTAGAACTTCCCCCAGATGGTGCTGTTTGTGCTGCTGAACAGAGAAGGGACTCCCACTCTTCACGGACTCGGGATGCCTCCTTCCTTATGGCCTGCACAATATGCATGCACACCTGCAAAGAAAGTAAGACTCGAAACTTAATACTTCTCTCCAGTTGTTCCTGGTTGGTTTCAACGAATACATCACTGCATAAACATACATACACATAAACACATACATACATACACACACACACACATATACTTTCATTCATAACATACATGGGACAAATACCTCCCTGCAAAAGAAAACTGTCTTGTTCACACTGCAACTTACAGAACAAACAAACTGCTTCTGGAATGGGAAAAAAGTTGCTTTGCATGTTTAGAAAGTACTAATGTTTTTACAGTTCTACACATTGCTCTGCATGAAAGCAAAATTTTGACCTTTTAACACCGAATTAAATCCCATCTGCCATTTTCTGGCATTATTAGGAGCTCACCATATTCTCCACGTTAGCAGGATAAGGGTTAAATTAAATTTGACAGACAAACTAAAGATGGCCATCTGAACCAGTCTAATGATGCCACAATAGAGTGTGCCAAATATCTATCACTTGTAACAGTCTGATGCAGTGATATCATCGTGTGAAATATTTCTTGAGTCCCAGAAGTTAAAATTTTCAGTTGTGGTGAATAAACAACAAATCTGTTAAAATTTACATTTTAATTAACCTGAATTTAAAATAAAGAATGTTCACATATGAAAATGGATAGAAACTGAATAATATGATACAAATAGAGATATTTTTAAGGTCTCCTTTCTTCTGGGATATGAAACACCCCAGTGCCAATTCATTTACCAATAATCTTACATAGACTGGCATGGGATGTAAGCCAGGCCTGTGTGGTGAGAGGCCAGCTACTAACCACTTGAGCCATGGTACAGCCCCCATTAGCATATGAATACCACATCACAGCAAGTTAAAACAAGACAGAATTTACTGTTCTAGACACAAATATTAAACATTAGGTCTACACAGACTACTAAAGACAACAATTCCCAGTATTGTCCACTGATAACATAAAATCCACAAGTATACAGTAACTCACTTGTTTTTGCAGATGTGTTAGCTTACTCCGGCTGAACAGAATGCCAACCATATGCTCCTTCAAGTCATTGCTTTCCTCCCCTTCACCTTTTCCTTCTCCTACTTCATTATCCACAGGCTGATCTCCAAGAATTAACTTGCCAAACACCTACAGAGAAGAAAATACCAATATACTGCAAATACTGTTCATGTTGACACATGTTCTACTGTCTAGCAGATCACATTTCATTATAATAAAGCACAGAAGATATTCTGGAAAGAAACAGATCAGAAAAAGAACACTAGAACACTCTCTACAACAGAAGGGCCACATGATTTACTGTGTAAAACTCATAAAACAATACGGTAATCAGTATTACATATGGGGCAACAATTAGCAGTACATCTATCGCACAACTTAACATAAGAATATAACACACTTTAGCTCACCCTCCACATCAAAGCATAAAGAATATGAAGCAAAAATATCTCCAGTATGTGAGCAATGGCACCCTAACCATCTTCAGTATTTGGACACTAGCATCCAAGACTTCTTCAGTACGTGAGCACAGGGACGTACATCATCAACATGTGAGCATTGGTACTATAATCCAAAAGCATCCACAGCTCTCTTCAAAAATTTTGCACCAGCCAAAGTGTGTTCACTAATGCTTAAGCTTAGATTTTTGGTTCTTGAATTAATGCAAGGACTCTTTCTGGAATGGCATCATGCAGAAAGCCCAAAACAAAACCTGACATTGCTGTCATGTCAGAACAGTTGATCACTGTATCTTACAAGGTTCAGACAGAATATGTAATCCTTTGGTGCCAGAAAACAACTATTGATGTCACACTGTGAACTGCTGAGACAGCTGAATGACTGCTACAGTCACCAGACACTTCAATGCAAAGTAATGGGTGAGACATTTAAATCCTCATCCTGGGCACCAAATTCCAGTGCCAACTAACTGCATACTGACTCATACAGCTTGAGAAGAAGTTTCCAGTTCCTTGAGGTTCATTAGCATGTTCAAAACAACCCACCAGTGAACCCTGTGCCGCTGAATACATTCAACATGTTCACATCACTGGCACCTGTCCACATCCTTTTCAAATGTCCCACTGGGTAAGCCTCTGAAACGGGCCATTCTTGAAATTTTCAACACCCACTGGTTCAGGACAGACCCATCCCTTCTTCTGCTGCCTTCTGTCACTGTGATTAGCCAAATTCCTAAATAACCAAAACATAATCATCCACACCATCATTTCAGAATCTATTAGAACCAGTTCAGTCACCCTGAAGATGGAGGCAGTACATACCTCTGAAACACTGGACCTACATTGTGCAGAAACCCAAAAGATAACTATCATCTGAACACTAACCCAGTTTCTTTAAGAGCCATTTTAATATTCCTGTACCACTTACACCTTGGTCTTCCTGGCTTTCACTTAAGGTTTTCTGACCAAAATTTTCTACACATACTTCAGTTCCGCCATGCATGTCATGTGCCCTGCCTGTATTTGGTAGGGCTAGCAATTTTTGGTGATGGGTAGCAATGGATGGAAGAACAAGACCGATCAGAAGAATACAAATAAAGAGGGCCCATTAACCTCCAGGACATTAAAAGCCTCAGTACATCTGACAGCATGACAAGAACAAAAGAAGTGTCCGTCTGGGTAGCTACCACCAGTAATAGTAATGACAGACTGCCTATTCACGTACTGGGTTTGCTAGCTCTGTATACACAGACGGATACTAACTAAAATACGAAAAATAACACACATTGTACTTGTTGGTTATAAATATGTACTGATTACAGTGAGGGTTACAAGTGTTTATTAGTACAACTACTCCACAGAACGCAAAACTTTCATCATGAAAAGTTATTTGTAACTGCTCCAAAGATGCTTCTAATTTGACTGAATAGTTAATGAATTAATCCAATGGTGCAAAACATCAAGCATACCAATCATGAAGTGTCATGCTCAAAATGCCATATGTTGGACATGGATGACAACCATTTAATGGTCTCCGTTATGCAGCTCTCATTTAAATTCCAGTATCCTACAGATCAAACAAGGCATTTCATTCCAATGCCAGAGGGTCAAATGTACAGTACAACAGCAAACTACAGTTTATTGACTTAAGATTTTCTTGTATTTTTTGGTTCATTTTTGTGGTCCTAGCCAAAACCCCATACAAAAAACCTGAAGTTTTCTCAACTCAAGGTTTCATGATTTTAGATTATTCTCACACTTAAGACACAAAAATTTGGACCCTACAAGATGAACCTTTACTTAGGGTTACTGTTCACAACACAGTGAACAGTACACACACCATACCTTGACATGCTGCCACACCACCACACAACATATAACGACAAAGTTTTTTACCAAATTTTAATCTACTATAAATTTAGCTAGGCTCTGATGAAGGCTCCCTGATGATGGTCACACTAAAAGACCAAAACATGTACGAGCAAGTCAAAGTGATTTTTAATGTAACTTTTAAAACTTCATCAAGTTTAATAAAGAGTGCATTTGTTGGTGTATGAATTTCACAGATATCAAAATGCACGGTACAATGATAAAAATTGCAGTTCATGTTGCATAAATAATACCATGATTATGTGTAATGGAAGTGAATCAGCAGTGAACTACTGCAGCAGTATACTAATAATTCTCAAGTGTCAGCGTGCTGTCACTGGTCTAAAAGCAGATGTCGTGAGCCATTTGGACACAGCAAAATATGTAACTCAACACCGTTATTGGCTGATCATGATTCATGGACATAAGCTATCTTATTGTTGGCCACCATACATAGCAGCATCTTCAGAAGTTCCCAGAATTTGCTGGAATAATTTAGAGGAATTTAGTATTACAAGGATGCACAAATTTTCAAAATGATCTCAGAGCCACCTCACAATTCTGGGCACCTGAAAAGTGACAAAAGCAAGTTCTGTATACAGGACACAAACATAAGGGATCACAGTACAGTACTTAGTTTCCCAGGTGACCTGGTTCCTGGTATTTGTGCACCACTTCAACTCAACAAACACACAGTCCATATGTTGCCCTACATTCCATTTGGAGTATTAAAAGTAAGACATTAATGCAGTAACACCAGAATACCTGTGATGTAATCAATCTGAAGACTCTCAATGTTTCTGTCTCACAGTTGCGCTGCTGTATTGTTTGAGCACTATGCTGATGGCCAAGCTTAAGGCTCTCACCTTCAACCTCTCCCAGAACACGTATTTGACGTAGGCGTAAAGAATTGTCAGGTCCTTTCAGTTCCAAGCGAACCACCGGATGAGAAGCATCTGAAATTAAACAAACATCATACAAGCAGGTAAATAAATTAAGTTGTCAACACAAAACAAAGCTGATTTGTCAACAGATATTTAAATGGAGATGTGGACTTTATCTGTAGCAATAAGAAACAATGTTAGTAAGTCAGAACAAAAACTGTGGCTAGCAAATAGTGTTGTTGCTTCTTACTCAGAGGTATTAACATTTTCACCATTCAACAAAATTACACTTGCCCGTAGCTTGAGGGATACTGCAGCATTCTTATGGCAGTAATGTTCTGTAGCAATCACTGAATGCCCACTTTCATGAAAAACTGAAGGACTGATCTCCTGGCTTTCTCTTTCATCCAAAGTAAGACAATCACAATTATACTTTTGGGATTATAATGGAGAAACTGTATTCCACACAAGTGAAGTCACTGCAGCCATTGCAAATAAATCAAAAGCTCAGTTATCCAAAATGTGGAGCAACACCTGCTGTATATTCAGTGACAAATCAAGTTCATATATATACATACCATATATATATATATAAAATCCACATACACAAAGGAAATTCAGTTATTTGTACACCACAGTTTGTTTAGTTGTTCTGTTTTACTGTATTCAATAGACACTGAAATCCAAAATACCAACATCCTTTTAATAAAAACTGTAAGTTCCACGTACCCAAAACTGGACAGCTCACCCAACCTGTGGATCGGTTCTCAACTTCAACTTGGCGCAGTTTGTACACTTCATCTACATTTGGACCTGACTGGAAAATTACACTTGATACTTTGTTCTGCAAACAAAAGGCAGTTACAGTTACTGGCAGTCAGTCTTAAGTTTTGCATGCAAATCAGTATCACGAAGGTATGGACAGTTCCTTTACTCACCGCCAAGTCCCTACAGTTATCAATGTGAATGTAAATCATTCTTGCAAATGACTGTGGAGCACACACTAGGGTAATTGTTTTTGTCTTGTTCCTGAAAAGAAAGCAAAAAGAATATCTTCTCTTATATCCACCATTACTATTCACTGCACAAGGCAAAATCAAACACTAATCACTAATCACCTTAACTTCATCAAGTAAACCAATGTCCAAGTTCACTGTTGTAATGGTGACTTCACAGGCTTAAATTGCAAAACTGTCAACTGGTGGAAGAACATATGCAGATGCAATATCTTTATGTCATAACATTCAACTGCTGCTTCACATTAGAGATCCTTTACTTTATAGAATATACTGCATTTCAAAACAGAAGAAGTTAAAGCTTAGCCACAAGTAAGCAGGAAATCATGGAGATGCACAAGGAGTTATGGTATAGATCAGAACTGGATGGAAGTGAGAAGTGGGTTCATGCCCCAGGCATGTTACACTTGGTACTGCCTACGAGGTTGAATGAGCCCTAGCAATTATCTGGATATAGTACTGAAGAAACAAAAACTCTTACCCTTGCCTTAAATTGAACTCCAGTAGCCTACAAGCAGCATGAGCATACAGTGAACAGCAACTGCAGACAGCAATCAACACATTACTGCATTGCATGCTGGGTACTGTCACTCTTACAATTAAATGATAATACATGACACGTATCTTGCTGCAAATGTCCTATATCTGGGTATAGAATTAGAAGTTGTCACATGTGTGTTGTCATTCAAGATGAGAAGGAAACATGTGGAGGTTATGACACAATGCTGTACCATCCAGTTCCTTAGAGATACAGAAGATCACAATGTTGACTATTACCAGTAACCAACTACAGTCATACATAAAACACTTGTAGGTGAAAGTAAGGTCAAAACCTCTGTGTGGATATAAGAGGTCTCTAGTAAGAGACCAGAACACTAACAGATATCAAGACGCAGCTTGGGTTCAAATTCTGAAACAAGTGCATGGCAAAGGAATTTGGGGGGGGGGGGGGGGGAAAAAAAAAAAAAAACTTTTTAAAAAAAAAAAAAAAAAAAAAAAAAACAAAATTTAAAAAAAAAAAAAAAAAAAAAAAAAAAAAAAAAAAAAAAAAAAAAAAAAAAATAAAAAAACAAAAAAA
>Ga0131853_10013050_pt1 | contig 15224 bp, 20 predicted proteins | sample TergutLab28metaG_FD_92764 | JGI IMG/M metagenome (GOLD analysis project Ga0131853, IMG submission 92764) | Labiotermes labralis P1 segment gut microbial communities from Petit-Saut dam, French Guiana - Lab288 P1 (version 2) (version 2) | ecosystem: Host-associated > Arthropoda: Insects >...
ACAATATAGGAACAACATCTTCAACCGATATGAATGAACCAGAGCGTATATATTTCTTAGTACACCGGGCACGGATATTAAGAAATGACGTGATATAACGAAGACCCTCGAGTAAAATCGTGATTTCACGAAAAAACCTAGCAGCCAACAGCCAGGCTACTAACCCCAATGACCTTCACTTACCATACCAGCTGTTCATCCACAAGGCAGGATGGATACAACAAGACCTGCACAGATCATCAGGCAAAATACTGTGGCCAAATCGTCCATTACAAGAATGCAGACATTCATTGAATCAGGTGATCGTAAAGTAAATGAGATTCAGGTGATTATTAATGACTTACAAGGCATTTTTGATAGATATGACACTGCACAACATTAATTGGAATTATGTGATGACACCGATCATTTTGGTGATCGACAACAATTTGAAATACAATACTAAGAATTTAAGGCTAAATTCAGTGAGCTGTTATATACTGTTGGAGACACACCACTGTCCGGAAACAGCTCAATATGAAGCAGTGGGTCAGGAAACAGGAATCATTCACGGTGGTGACATATGATTTTCACACACATTAAGCTATCAACCATTGCATTGCCAACATAGGAAGGTGACCCGTGTAGCTTTATACATTACAGAGACGCATATGAGGCATTAGTTGTCAATAATACAACTTGTCTAATGTTCAGAATTTCTACTACCTCATTGCTTCACTCAAGAATGAAGACAAAGTTCAGCTAAGAAATTTACAGATTACAAATGAAAAGGTTTCGTTGCCTCGCATCTAGAGACCCAACCATACCATACAAAGAGTTTAATTGCCAAGATTCATGTAAAGAATTTAAGTCAAATGCCCCAAGGAAGAAGGGAGACGCATCATCATTGTGCCAATTCAATAACCATACGTCAAGCCACATCAATGCCTTACAGCATTATCATTGAATTTGCCTGTACAACAATTAATTTTGAATTATTTGATGTTAGCCAAACTCGAACCTGAAATGCAACGAGAATGGGAGTTCAACACCGCTCCGCGCACAGAATCCCCAACGACTGCAGAATCAGTCACATTCCTGGAATAAAGATGCAGAGCTCTTGCGCAACTGCTGAAAACCAAATCAATGAAGGCAGTTCCTTATATTTTGTGCTCATCAGAGTCAAATGGAAACCACGTTATTAAATATTATTCCAATGTAGCAACACAGGTACAATATATTTTTAATGAATCACATTGAATTTTCAAATGTGAAAAAATTTCTCAATATGCAACATAAGCTACGCCTTAATTATGCCAAGCAATCAGCACTTTGTTTCAACTGCTTGCAACCATTTACCAGGAATCACACATGTTCGAAGCTAGCGTGTGTTCAGTGTCAATAGAGACATCAAAACATGCTGCATATAGACAGGCTACTTCAATCAACTTTTGGCTAGAGATCTCCAACCGATGGTCCACCTGCTGATGCAAGAGGCAGCTCAAATGCAGAGGTCAACATATATCATTCATTCAAGAGCAAACCCAGAAATTGTATTCTACTTGCCACAGCCATTGTGGAAATTCAAAATAATTTTGTTCAATATGTCGCATGCAGAGTTTTGTGAGACAATGCTTCGAAATCGCATTTCATAACAGAGAGTTATGTACAAAATTTTATCTTATCCAGATCACAGACACATGCACGAATACAAGGCATATCTAGTGTCCACCCTGAGACATATCACAGTGTCTCAATACATTTAAGGTCTAGGCACACAGACTGGCATACAACACTTAATTGTGCCATCCTGTCTCACATTACTGGTACCACATCAACCACCAAGATGGACACAAGTACCCCTAAGATTCCCAAGGATATCAATATGTCTGATGAAAAGTTTGTTCAACCAGGGGGCTTTGATCTACACATTGGAGAAGACAAATTCAATGGGATGCTTCGATCAGACAGACGGACACGACCTGCCAATTATCCAGTTCTCCAAGAGTGGTTTCTTGGCTGGACACTCTCTGGTCATATTCCAGGCAATACTACACAGCATGAACCTAAGCATACATTTCTACTCCGATAAACCAACAGTCTGAATTACAATTTTAAATGCTTCTGGTAAGTGGAACCAGTGTTGCAATCCACCATGACAACAGAGCAACAAGTCTGTGAACAACATTTCATCACACACAAAACCCAACAAAATTATGGGAGAATTGTTTTCAGACTGCCTACAAAGTTGGATTGCAAGCATCTTGGATCTTTTCGACTCTGTGCATAGCGAAGACTACATGCAATTGAAAGTAGCCTGGAACGACATCCAGAACTCAAGATTCAGTACCACAAGTTCATGAGGAAATATAAAGTACTGGATCACAGGAATCGAATGAAGTCACAAGAGGGGAAGAAACATGTTTCTCGCTACTAATCACCTAGGCTTCAAGAAAATAATTTAAAACAAAAGAGCTTGAATTAGTAGGGAATCCAAGGAATGAACATTTTAAAGTCAAGATCAACACCTCAGAGGTGCAAACATCAAAATTCACAGCCAGTACAAAACGAAAAATGCTAGCCACTACAGCGTTAATATTTGATCCCCTCGGACTGTTTAGTCCAGGTGTCATTGCCTACAAGATATATCTACAAAAATTGTGGCAAGACAAATTACAGTGGGATGAAATACTTCCAGGGCATCTGCAACTAGAATGGAATCAGCTGCTGCAGGCTATTCCTAAATTGTCTTAACTGAAAACAACCCATAAAGTTATCAGCAGTAATGCTGTCAACATACAAATACATGCATTTGTGTCATCAGTGAACAAGCCTAAGGAGCTTGCCTCTACATTCGATACACAGACAGTAACAAGAAAACATCTTGTGAACTTCTTTGTTCCACATCAAATGTGGCACCCCTTAAACAATTTACTATACAAATATTGGAACTTTGTGCAGTTTCATTGATGTCCAAACTGTACAAGAAGGACGTAGGCTCACTCAACATAACAATAAATGAGTCCAACATATATACATGTACTTCCATTGTACTTACATGGATACAGGGTACACCAAACACATGGAAGACATTTGTAGGCAACAGAGTTGTTCTTATTCAAGAAGAAAGAGCATCAGCTTAATGGAGATATGTGCCATCTCAATCCAAATTTGCTGATCTCATTTCATGAAGGGATTGAAGCTTCCACACTGTCTAAATCTACACTATGGTGGAAGGAACTACAATGGCTTTCACAGGAGCCATCCAGCTGGCCTAAAACGGAGATCAACACACAAACAGACAACCTAGAATTCAGAAATGTGCACCTTGCATATCTATAAACTCAAGAAGGCATCACTCATTGATTTTCCAAGTTGAAGAGACTCATCAGAGTAGTTGCATACTGCAAGACTCATAAGCAACTGCAGAAATCCCAAAGCCAACAGACAATCATCCATCCTCTCCACACAAGAACTTGACCAGGCTCCGACTTGTTGTGTGATGATTTACAACAAATTTGTTATGCACAAGAAATAAGAATTTAGTGGATCAACGAGAGGTTGAAGCTAGAAGTTCTCTCAAGGCACTGCATCCCTTCATTGAAAAGGAAGTTTTTCTCACAGTGGGAGGATCGCTACAGCAATTCATGATTACTTATCAAAAAATGCAACAGATGATTTTGCCTCCATATCTTCACTTCACAAATTGGTTGCCTCATCAGAGCACATAAGTCTTCACTTTGCTGGGCCACAAAACTTAATAGCATCTCTACAGGAGTAATATTGAATTCCACGAATAAGGGACTTGCTGAATACGGTCATTTTTCAGTGCCTAACTTGTAATACATTCACGGCACATGCAGCAAAAGAGGTCATGGTTGACATTCATCAACACGAGTTCAAACGTCGAGGCAATACCTCACCACAGGCCTGGATTATGCTGGACCAATATCACTCAGATGGGGACCACCACGTAGCAAACCAATAAAAAGGGGTTACATTGCTATATTTGTCTGCTTCGTGAGAAAGGCTGTTCACATTGAAGTAGTCAAAAGTTTATCCACAGAAGCATTTCTTGCTGCCATGAGACGTTTCATTGCACGTCGAGGGAAACCAAAGATTATTTATTCAGACAATGGTACCAACATTAAAGGTGCCCTTAATGAACTTCATGAAATCTACAAGAATCTTCAATCCACATCATAGATGGCAACGGTACAGTAATTCTATGCCACTGAAGGATGCGAATGTAAATTTATCCCAACACATGGAACTAACTTCGGAGTATAACGGAAAGCAGCAGTGAAATCCATGAAGTATCATCTGCGAAGAACACTAGGTTCTCAGTTTGCCACTTACGAAGAACTGTTCACATTACTTGCTGAGATAGAGGATACTCTAAACTCGAGAATCTTGTGTGACTTTTCTGATGATGCTTTCAACCCAAATTATTTGTCTTCTGGACATTTTCTAATTGGTGAACCACTTACCCAAAGAACTGCTGCTGACTTAACTGACGTAAATTGCAATAGATTTTACAGTTGGTAAACCTATCAAAACCAATTGCAACAATTCTGGCAACATTGGCCATCCGAATAGCTCCAGATTATGCAACAGCATCAACAATGGCATAGGACCTTCCCAAACTACAACCAGGCGATCTCATCCTGTTGGGGGAGGATGACATGACACCATTAAACCAGCCCAAAGCTGTCATCAAGGAAACCCTCCCAGGGAAATATGGCATCGTTCATGTGTTCACAGTCAGAATCCCCAAAGGAGACTTTGAACGTCCCATTGTAAAAATTTGTCTTTTACCGCGTGTGATTAGAGAACAAGTGTGTCATTCTTTCTGGGGGTGGCTGTATGTTACAACAAATGGTAGTGGTCTTTACAAAGCAAAAGCAGGGGTTATGATCCGACAGTCACATCAGGTATTGTGCTATTTAGTGATGTGTTAAGAAGTCAGAGATTCTCTCTTCTTAGGAATCTCAATTGAAACACACTTGTGAGCTAGACACAGTTCTACTTCCTGGAGGGCAACACAGGTTAGCTCCAGCAACTCTTACACATTTTTACAAATCACGAGGGTCCGACATTTAAGTTTCATAAAATTATTGTCTCCACGATTACACACAAAGCGTGACTTACAACAGTGGTTTATCATCTTCAAAAGATATAATTATATGTCAATAATAAGCAGTGTAATTATATTTCTCATTGTATTGAACCACTGTTTAAATAATATATTGCGATTTTGATCAGTGTGATCATGTTTATAAATGACTCATTACAAAGTCACTTGAATAATCACACCACAAGTGTTCAGGTTTATGCATTAACAAAGGTCACATATTATTATATATAAACAGTGATAAAACCACATATAATATTATGGCATTCCATAGAGTGATTTTCTATGAAGACAACTAAGATATTATTTGAAAATATGTAGTTTTGTATAATTAAATTTCTATGTTGAACCAGCAACAATATAGGAACAAATTGTTCACCCGTAATATATGTACCAGAACGTAAATATTGCTTGTTCCAACGGGCACAGACATAAAGAAATAACAAGATATAACGAAGACCCTCGAAAACAATGGGGTCTTCACGGAAACAATTAGCAGGCTTTAGCCAGACTACAAAACCCACTGACCTTCACTCACCATACCAGCTGTTCACCCACGACACAGCATGCATACAAAAGACGTGCACAGCTCATCAGGGAAAGTGCTGTGTCAAAATCTTCTATCACAAGAATGCAGGTATATATTGAATAAGGTGATCGTACATTAAATGAGATTAAGATGAGTTTTTATGACTTAAAAGTCATCTTTGTTAGATATGACACTGCACAAAATGAATTGGATTTATCTGATGACACAGATCAATTTGGTGATCGAAAAATATTTGATAACCCGTACTGAGAAGTTAAGGCTAAGTTCAGTGAGCTGTTACATTCTTTGATTACCACACCACGGTCCAGAAACAGCTCATTACGAAGCAGTGAGTCAGGAAACAACAATCACACTCCGAGGTCACATACGATTAGCACACACATTAAGCAAACAAACATTCCTTTGTCAAATATCGAAGGCGAAACGTGTAGCTGGTTACATTACAGAGACACATTTGTGCCATTAGTTGTCAATAATACAACCTTGTCTAATGTTCAGAATTTCCAATACCTCATTGCTTCACTCAAGAATGAATCCAAATATCTGATAAATAATTTACAGTTTACAAATGAAAATTATTCTTGACTGGCAACATGTCACTCAACGATACAATAACAAACGACTAATTGCCATGAAGAATGCCAAATATTTATGTCAAATGCCCCAAGTAAGGAAGGGAGATGCATCATCGTGGCAACATTTGAATAACCATGTTTCAAGCCACATGATTGCCTTACAAGTATTATCATTGAATGTGCCTGTACAAGATTTAATGTTGAATCATTAGATGTTAGCCACACTCGAACTTCAAATTCACCGAGAAAGGGAGCTCTTCACCGTTTCACGCGCAGACACCCCAACGACTGCAGAATTAGTCACATCTGTCGATTCAAGATGCAGAGTTCTTGAGCTACTGCAGACAACCCAATCACTGAAGGTATTTCCTAATATTTTATGCTCATCTCCATCAACTGGAAACAAGGTTATTAAAACTTATTCCGACGTAGCAACAAAGCTACAATTTCTCTTTGGTAATAAATCACATAGACACATCAAATGTGACAAATTTCTCAATATGCAAACTAAGAAACGCCTTAATCATGCCAAGAAATCAGGACTTTGTTCCAACAGATTGCAACTATTTACCAGGAACCACACATGTTCGAAGCAAATGTGTCGTCAGTGTCAATAGTGACATCATATCGTCCTGCACTAATCAGGCTACTTCTATCAACTTATGACTACAGGTCAACAACCAATGGTCCACCTGCAAATGGAAAAGGCAGCTAAACTGCAGAGTTCAAAACATATTGTTCATTCAAGGGGAAACCCAGAAATTACATTCTAATTTCCACAGCCATTGTCGAATTTCAGAATAAATTTGGACATTATGTTCCATGCAGAGCATTGTTAGACAGTGCTTCTCAATCGTATTTCATAACACAGAGATATGTATAACAGATGAGGTTATCCAGAAACCAGATACATGCAAAAATACAAGGTATATCTTGCGTCAACACTGAGGTATAATACAGTGTCTCAATAGATTTGAGGTCTAGGCATACAGACTGGCATACAACACTTAATTGTGCCATCTTTTCCATATTACTGGTAACTCACAATCCACCAAAATTGACACAAGTACGTGTAAGATTCCCAGGGACATCAACTTTACTGATGAACAGTTTGACCAACCAGGTGGCACTGATCTACACATTGAGCTGACTTATCCTACGAGATGCTTCGATCAGACAGAAGGACATGTTCTGTCAATTATGCAGTTCTCCAAGTGACAGTTCTCGGCTGGACACTCTCTGGTCGAACTCCAGCGACTACTACACACCTTGACACTCAGCATACATTTCTACTCCGAGAAGCCAACAGTCTGAAGCACAATTTGAACCGCTTCTGGAAAGTGGAACCAGTGGAGCAAACAACCATGACAACAGAGCAACAAGTCTGTGAAAAACATTTCATCACACACACAACGCTCCAACGAGATGGAAGATTTGTTGTCAGATTTCCAACAAGGATGGATACAAAGCAACTTCGATCTACACGCCTCTCTACAGAACGCAGACTACATGCAATTGAACTTAGACTGGAAAGAGATCCAGAACTGAAAGTTCAGTAAAACAAGTTCAAGTAGCACTATAAATTACTAGATGACAGGTATCCAGTGAAATCCCAAGAGGGAAAGAAACATGTTACTGTCTACAAATCATCTAGTCTTCAAGGAAATAAGTTCCACCACATGAGCTTTGATTACTATGGAATCCAACAAATGATCATTTTCAAGTCAAGAAAAACACCACACAGGTGCAACCAACAAATTCCACAGAAGGCAAAAAACAAAAGATGCTAGCCACTACAGCATCAATATTTCATCCTTTAGGACTGATTAGTCCAGTGGTGATTGCCTACAAGATATTTAAACAAAAATTTTGGCAAGTAAATTAAAATGAAATGAGCTACCTCCAGCTCATCTGCAACAAGAAAGGTATCAGCTGCTGCAGACTATTTCTAAACTGTCATAATTGAAAATAATCCGGAAGGTTATCTGCTCAAATGCTGTCAACATACAAATACATCGATTTGTGACAGCAGTGAACTAGCCTATGGAGCCTGCCTCTATATTCGCTCCACAGACAGTAACAAGAAAATGTCTTTTGAACTTCTTTGCTCCACATCAAATGTGGCACCAATGAAACAAAGAACCATACAAATATTCGAACTTTGTGCAGCTACATTGTTGTCTAAACTGTACAAGAGGGCCATAGGCAACTTCGACATAACAATAAATGAGTCCTAAATATGGACAGATACTTCCATTGTAATCAAATAAATGCAGGGTCCACCAAATAAAAGGAAGAAATTTATAGGCAACAGAGTTGCACTTATTCAAGTGGAAACATCATCAGGTTCTTGGAGATATGAGCCATCTCAATCCACTTCTGCTAATTTCATTTCAAGTGGGATTGAACCTACAAAACTGTCAACATTCATACTATGGTGGAAGGGAACACAATGGCTTTCACAGGAGCCATGCAGCTGGCCTAAAACAGAGATCAACACACACAGACAAATTGGAAATAAAAAATATGCAATTTGCATGTCTACAACCTCTAGAAGATATGACACACATATTATACAAGTTGGACAGATTGATCAGAGTAATTGCATACTGCAAGTGATTCATAAGCAACTGCAGAAATACCAAGGCCAACAGGCAATCAACTATCCTCTCCACAAAGATCTTGACTAGGTTCTGACTTGCTGTGTCAAGATGGTTCAACAAATTCCTTGTGCACAAGAAATGAAGAATTTAATGGATCAACAAGAGGTTTAAGACAGCAGTTCTCTTAGGACACTGTGTCCCTTCTAAATAAGGAAGGACTTTTCAGAGTGGGAGGTAGATTACAGCAATCCTTGATTCTTTATCAAAAATACATCAGAAATTTTTGTCTTCAAATTATCACTTCACACATTTCCTTTTCTCAGCAGAGCACATAAGACTTGACAATGCTGGGCCACAAATCTTAATTGCATTTTTGCGAGAGGAATATTGAATTCCACGAATGAGGAACTTGGTGAAGACAGTCATTCATCAGAGCATAACCTGCTATAGATTCTAGGCACAAGCAACTGAACAGCTCCATGTGTGAGCTGCCATCAACACGAGTACAAACTTCGAAGCCATTCCTCACTACAGGCATGGATTATGCTGGACCAATATCACTCATATTGGGTTTACACCGTAGCAAAACAATAACTAAGTGTTACATTGTTAATTTGTCTGCTTCTTGACAAAGGCTGTTCACATTGAAGTAGTGACAAGCTTATCTACAGAAGCATTTCTTGCTGTCCTGAGATGTTTCATTTCATGTCATGGGAAACCAAAGATTATTTATTCGAATAATGTTACTAAATATCAAAGTGCTGCAAATGAACTTCATGAAATCTAGAAGAATCTACAATCCACATCACAGATGGCAACGGTACGGGAATTCTAGGCCGCTGAAAGTTGCGAATGAAAATTCATCCCAACATATTGAACTCACTTCAGAGGATTATGGGAAGCAGCAGTGAAATCCATTAAGTATAATCTGAGAAGCACACTAGGTTCTCAGTTTGCCAGCTACGAAGAACTACACACATTACTTGCTGAGATAGTGGCCTGTCTAAACTCCAGTATTTTGTGTGGCTTAAATGATAATCCTTTCAACCCAACTTCTTTACCTCCAGGACATTTTCAAATTGGTGAAACACTTAACCAGTTATTTGCTGCTGACTCTACTGATGTCAAATGCAATAGATTTTCCAGGTGGCACAACTATCAACGACAACTGCAACATAATTGGCAACATTGGTCATCCAAGTACTTCCACAGTATACAACAACGTCAACATATGGCATAGGACTTTCCCCAACCTAAAACCAGTTGATCTCTTCCTGTTGAGGGAGGAAAAAACGACGCCAGTACACTGGCCCACAACTATCATCAAGGAAACCCATCCAGGCAATATGGCATTGTTCGAGTGGTCACAGTCAGGACACACAAAGAAGACTTTAACGTCCCAATGTAAAAATTGCCCTTTACCGCGTGAGAATAGTGAACTATCGTGTCATTGTTTCTGGGGTGGATGTATGTTACGCTAAGGACAAATTTTCTGTACGATTTTCTTGTGAATAATAGGCGTAACACTGATCGCATCAGATTGCACAACCTTGGTACACTTTTGGAATGATGTTACCATCATGAGTCATGTGACTTCATGAGCATCCAGAAACTTGAAGACTTTGTTCTTTGTTTTGTAGGGCACTGCAAGTTTTTTCAGTAGCGTGGCTTCAGGTTTCCAGCGCAGTGAATCAGTGTGTGTGTGTAGCTAACCATGGGGAGTTAAGCAGACAACAGTGTAGTTATACTTGTGATACAACAAATTGTTGTGATATTTTCAAGGCAACCGCAGGGGTTAACATTCCGCAATCACAAAAGTTATTTTTTTATTTAGTGATGTGTTAAAAAATCAGTGTTTCTTTCTTCTTAAGAATCTCGATTGAAACACACTTGTGAGCTACACGCAGTTTACCTCGCTGTAGGGCTATACAGGGTAGTTCCAGCAACAGGTTACACATTTTCACACACCAAAACATTCCAACATTTGAGATTCTTAAATTTATTCTTTCCACGATTATATATAAAGTGTTACTTAGCACAGGGATTTATCATCTTCACATGTTATAATTATATGTCACTAATAAACAGTGCAACTACTTTTATCAGTGTATTGAACCACTGTTTATATAATATATTGCGACTGTGATCAGTGTTAACACCTTTATATTGAATCATTAAAATGTCACTTGTTTAATGACACCACAAGTGTTGAGCTTTTTACTTAAACAAATATAAAACAATATTACACATAAACAGTGTTACAATCACTGATATCATTGTGGCATTGCATAGAGTGATTTAATATCAAGGCAACTAAGACATACTTTGAAAAGAAAGAGTTTTGTATAATTCAATTTCTATGTTGAAACAGCAACAATATAGGAACAAATTGTTCAACCGATATGTATGAACCAGAGCGTACATATTGTTTGGTCCACCGGGCACGAATATAAACTTATGACGTGATATAACGAAGACTCTCGAGAACAATAGGCATTCCACGAAAACACCTAGCAGCCTCCAGCCATGCTACTAACCCCACTGACCTTCACTCACCATACTAGCTGTTCACCCACGAGACAGCATGGATACAGCAAGATGTGCACAGCTCATCAGGCAACGTGCTGTGGCCAAATCGTCTATTACAAGAATGCAGACATTCATTCAATAAGGTGATCGTAAAGTCAATGAGATTCAGGTGAGTTTTGATGACCTGCATGGCATCATTTATAGATATGACACTGCGCGAAATGAATTGGAATTATATGATGACACAGATCAATTTGGTGATCGAAAAAAATTTGAAATTCAGTACTTCGAATTTAAGTCTAAGTTCAGTGAGCTGATATATCCTGAGATATACACACCACGGTCCAGAAACAGCTCATTACAAAGCAGTTGGTCAGGAAACAGAAATCACTCTCCGAGGTCCCATGGGAGTGTCACACACATTAACTTATCAACAATTGCATTGCTAACTTTTGAAGGTGACACATGTAGCTGGTTACATTACAGAGACACATTTGAGGCATTAGTTGTCAATAAAACAACTTGTCTAATGTTCAGAATTTCCAATACCACATTGCTTCACTCAAGAATGAAGCCAAAGATCTGATAGGTAATTTACAGATTACAAACGAAAATTTTTTTTTCCCTTGGCAAATAGAGACTCAACGTTACAATAACAAAGATTAATTGCCAAGATGCATGCAAAGCATTTAAATCAAATGCCCCAAGGAAGTTGGAAGATGCATCATCATTGCGCCAATTGATTAACCATGTGTCAAGCCACATAAATGCCTTACAAGCATTATCATTGAAGATTTCAGTACAAGAATTAATGTTGAATGATTTTATTTTAGCCACACTCCAACCTGAAATGCAACGAGAATGGGAGTTCATCTCCGCTTCGCGCGAAGATACCCCAAAGACTGTAGTATTAATCACATTGCTGGAATCAAGATGCAGAACTCTTGAGTTACAGCAGACAACACAATCACTGAAGGTAGTTCCTAACAATTTATGCTTATCACAGTCAAATGGAAACAAGGTTAGTAAATCATATTCCAACGTAGCAACAGAGCTAAATTTTCTTTGTATAATGAATCACATAGAAATTTCAAATGTGAAAAATTTCTCAATATGCAAACTAAGCAACGCCTAAATCATGCCAAAGAATCAGGACTTTGTTTCAACTGCTTGCAAACTTTTACCGGGAATGAAACATGTTCGAAATTAGTGTGTCGACAGTGTCACGAAAGCATCATTGCTTTCTGTACATCAAAAGGCAACTTGAATCAAGTAATGACAAGAGGCCAACAATCAATGATCCACTTGCAGATTTAAGAGACAGCACATCTGCTCTTGAATCTGCATATCGTTCATGCAAGCGCAAAAACCAGAAATTGTATTATATTTGCCACAGCCATTGTGGAAATTCAGAATAAATTTGGTCAATATGTTCCATGCAGAGCATTGTGAGAGAGTGCTTCTCTATCGCATTTCAAAACAGAGAGAATTGTACAATGTTCGAGGTTACCCAGATCCCAGACACATGCACAAATACACGGCATATTTAGTGCCAACACTGAGACATATCACAGTGTCTCAATACATTTAAGGTCTAGGCATACAGACTTGCGTACAACACTTAACTGTGCCATCTTGTCTCATATTACTGGTAGTACACCATCCACCAATTTGGAAAAAGGTACGTGGAAATTCGCAATGACATCAAGTTTGCTGATGAACAGTTCGATAAAAAGGGGATATTGTTCAACTCATTGGAGCTGACTTGTTCTACGAGATGCCTCGATCAGACAGAAGGACACCTCCTGGCAATTATCCAGTTCAACAAGGGACAGTTCTTGGCTGGACACTCTCTGGCCGAACTCAGGCCACTACTGCACAGCATGACCCTCAGCATACATTTCTACTACAAGAAGCCAACAGTCTGGAGCACAATTTAAACCGCTTCTGGGAAGTGGAACCAGTGGAGCAATGCACCATGACAACAGAGCAACAAGTCTGTTAACATTTCATCACACACAAAACCCAACAACAAGATGGAAGATTTATTTTCAGACGGTCAACAAAGTTGGATCGCAAGCAACGTGTATCTTCTCGCCTCTCTGCATAGCGAAGACGACATGCAATTGAACGTAGACTGGAACGAGATCCAGAACTCAAGGTTCAGTTCCACAAGTTCATGAGGATATATAAAGGACAAGATCACAGGAATCGAGTGAAGTCACAAGAGGGGTAGAAACAATCTTTCTCTCTATCATTCATACAGGCTTCAACGAAATAAGTTCCAACACAAGAGCTTGGATTACTATGGAATCTAAAAACTGATAATCTTCAAGTCAAGAACATAACTACACAGAGCCAAACAACAAAAATCCAAAGTGAGTAGAAAATGAAGGTCCTAGCCACTACAGCATCAATATTTGATCCCCTTGGACTGCTTAGTCCAGCTGTCATTGCCTACAAGATATAACTGCAAAAATTGTTGCAAGGCAAATTAAAATTCGATGAAATGCTTCTAGCTCATCTGCAACAAGAATGGACTCAGGTTCTGCAGATTATTCCTAAACTGTCATAACTGAAGAAACCCGGAAAGTAATCTGCAGTAATGCTGTCAATATACAAATACATGGATTTTTGACAGCATTGAACGAGCTAATGGAGCCTGCATCTACATTCGCTCCACAGACAATAACAAACTAGATAACTTCTTAACTTTCGTGTTCCACATCATAGAAGGCACTACTGAAAAAAATTATCCATTATAATTTTCGAAATTTTGGCAGCTACATTGTTGTGCAAACTGTACAAGAAAGCCACAGGCGCCGTCAAAATAACAATAAATATGTCCTACCTATGGACAGATTCTTCCAATGTACTTACATGGATTCAGGGGCCACCAAACAAATGGAAGGCATTTATAGGCATCAGAGTTGCTATCATTCAAGAAGAAACATCATTAGAACCATGGATATAAGTGCCATCTAAATCCAAACTTTCTGATCTCATTTCAAGAGGGATTGAACCAACCACACTATCAACATCCACACAATGGGAAAGGAACCACAATGGCTTTCACAGGAGCCATCCAGTTGACCTACAACAGAGATCAACATACACACAGACAACCTGAAAATCAGAAATGTGCACATTCCATGTCTACAAACTCAAGAAGACATCACACAAAGATTTTCCATTTTGAAGAAGTTGCATAATGCAAGAGGTTCATAAGCAACTGCAGAAATCTCAAAGCCAACAGGCATCAACTGCCCTCTCCACACAAGATATTGACCAGTGTCAGACTTGCTGCGTGAAGATGGTAAAACCAGTTTGTTATGCACAAGAAATGATGAATTTGATGGATAAACAAGAATTTCAATCCAGCAGTTCTCTCAAAACACTGCATCCATTCATAGATAACGAAGTTCTTTTCAGATTGGGAGGAAGGCTACAACAATGCACGCTTGTTTATCAAAAAATGTATCAGATGAATTTGCCTTCAAATCCTCACTTCACACAAATAGTTGTGTCAGCAGAGCACATAATTCTTCACTATGCTGGGCCACAACACTTAATAGAATCTCTACGAGATTAATATTGGATTCCACGAATAAGGAACCAGGTGAATTCGGACATTCAACAGAACATAACAGAGAATAGATTCAAGGCACAAGCAACTGAACAGCTCATGTGTGAGCTGCCATCAACACGAGCAAAAACTTCGAGGCCATTCCTCACCACAGGCCTGGATTATGCTGGACGAATATCACTCAGATGGGGACCACCACGTAGCAAACCAATAAAAAGGGGTTACATTGCTATATTTGTCTGCTTCGTGAGAAAGGCTGTTCACATTG
>Ga0131853_10013051_pt1 | contig 15224 bp, 5 predicted proteins | sample TergutLab28metaG_FD_92764 | JGI IMG/M metagenome (GOLD analysis project Ga0131853, IMG submission 92764) | Labiotermes labralis P1 segment gut microbial communities from Petit-Saut dam, French Guiana - Lab288 P1 (version 2) (version 2) | ecosystem: Host-associated > Arthropoda: Insects >...
ATATATATATATATATATACACCAGAGTAAACAATGTGACGTCCCATAAGACAAATATATATATACACCACATTAAACAATGTGACGTCTCATAAGACAAATATGTATATGTGTATATATATATATATATATATATACACACCAAATTAAACAATGTGACGTCCCATAAGACATATATATATATATATACAAGATTAAGCAATGTGACGTCCCATAAAACAAATATATATATACAACAGATTAAACAATGTGACGTCCCAAAAGACAAATAACAAGGATGTAATAAAACAGATTTCGACACAAGAATGTGGTGAACAACGGCCTTCAGATAAGAGTCTAATGGGGTAACTGCTATCAGAAGCCAAGATTCTTCGTGAGTTTTAGTGTTGATGACTATGGTAAGTATAGCAGACTGCAAAACAGCTGAGATTTGCAGTTCTGACTGCGTTATTACTAAAGGTTTAAACCCTCTTCGATCTCTCGTTGTCGTATGATAAACATTTCTCGACATTTTGAATATTTCCACAACGAAACATCCCAGAAGATACAAATCTTTGACAGATGCGACTATGTAACACAGAAACTGAGTTGGAAAGAGAATAAGAATTGACACATTCTGGCAGGCATCCAGAATTTTTCCACTTGGGTAAAGGAGGGCTGAGACTGAGGCAATATAAATTTACGTTTGATTTTAAAACTGAATTCATAAAATCGTGTAATAAATATAATTGTAGCATAACATTTTTTGAAACTGTATTTATGTACATATACATGTTCCGTAACTCGCTCTCCTAATTGAAATCGTAAAGTCTAATCTTCTTCGTTTTTAAGTTCATCTACTATTCCCTATAATTTTTATTTTATTTTTCAAAATATCACGTGACTAGTCATCAGCTGATTTCGGTGAATGATTGTGGCTGAATGGTAAATCACGTAAAAGGCCCGATATAATGGCGTATGAAAATTTTTTATTTTAAATTTAGATTTTTGGGGGTGGGGTGGGGTGGGGTGGGGGGGTGGGGATTAAATGCCAGCAGCTCCCTTTTTTGGTGCGCGCCTGGACACATTTAATTTTTAACGACTTACTGTATCAACTGAAACACCATCAGATATGTATAATGAACTCCAACATGCAAAGAAATACTATGTCAAAATACAACTGATATTGTAAACCAAGAAGACAAAAATTAACTGCGTTTGTGTTTTTAGGCAGGTTAACAAATCATATGTTTACTGTGCCTGACATCAAAATACTTCAAACGTTTACCGTCTTATACATTCAGTGACGTTGTAGCCCATCTAGATTACGATTTTTTATCTCAATGCTGTCAACTCCGAGACATTTACAGAAGTTATTACGACCACAATACGACTGACACTTGTTTACTCAAAGAACAAAGTTTTTCTACTGCAAAGAGCTCCACAATAATTCGTATGTTAGCTCCATTTAACCAATCAATGCCGTCATCGGTGAGGCACATGATCATTTAACCCTTCATATGCTGCCAGCCAAGGTGTACTGTACACTCGGACCCTCTTTCGTCGTGGGCAGTATATGGAATTTATAAATTGGCGTCATTTGAGACTTAACAAAATTTCGATACGATAACTTTTAATTCATTCTGGAGGCTATTAACAGCGAAATGCATAAATAACCATGAAGATTAGGATCTTCTTGTTTCTGACGCCTTTTAAACCTGGTAGATAATCAAATTTCATGTTAAGTGCAGTAAATGTTCTTCTTCAAATATTTTATTTAAAATAAATATGCAGAAATAATTTAATTCTTTGTTTCTTGTGTAACATATCCTTAATCACATCTACAATAATGCTTGCACTACACGCACATTACTCGTGTAATCTTCTGCGTGCATCTTTACGTGAACCCCGCACAAGAAATAAACAACAACAGGGCACATTAACCTCTTAACTGACACATGGAAGTTAGCGCACTGCGGGAAATAAACACTGAATTATTCATTACCATACATATATATGTTTAATGACAAATGCATTCTAATTAGATACAATGATATGAAACGTGTAGTAAATTTCCTAAATATTTAGGCCATTTTTAGCCATCTTCAGAGAGGTATTCAAGAAATGGACCTACTAAAAGCAGATTAACAACTGTTAAAATCACAACTTTAAGAAAATAATAAGTTAATCAGCCACATGTTTCGACCCTCTAAGGGTCATCTTCAGGCTGATATTTGCAACATATTAGGAAGTATGATCTCTATAATTCCGAATAATTTTAAATATCAGCCTGAAGATAACCTCTAGAGGGTCGAAACACGTAGCTGATGAACTTATTCTTTTTATAAAGTTGTGTTTTTGACGGTTGATTATCTGCTTTTATATATTATCGAACACAACGGGATGCATAACGTTAAAATGAAACTACATTAATGGCTGGTCATAACCTAAATGTGCAATAATACAGTAATAACACAAAATATTAAAATGGTCAAAAAATTTCAAAAGTATAGTACAGAATGTATATCGTAACAGTCATTTTTTAAATGTTATCTTATTGCACGGAACATGGATAATTTTAAAGTGAATTATTCATGTTTCCATTAAATTCAGGTAATGTAAAATGAAAGATGTGGCATCTGGTATTACGTTACGGCGGCCCATGCATTAAAACGTGCAGCTTATGGTCTCCTAGCGACGGCACAACGATGAATACAGATATACATTTTGTGGTCTACTAACCATGAGGCACACAGGATGAAAGGAAACGGGGCACACAGAAAAATTCATGTTATGCATAAAGTGAAGATGGTTCTGAGTTCGACTCAGCCTCTAACAGAAATGAGTATGAGGGAACGTCTCTGAAGGTAAAGGTGGCCAGTGCATAGGGCTGACAACTTTTCCTACTTCATGTGACGACTGTTTAGAAATTCTGGCAGCCTCAACTAACTACAGCCCTAACGCCCTGTCCAGGCCTGTGTACGGATTGTTTAAATTTCATGCACGAAGTGAAGAATGTATAAATCATTTTTCTACAAAACTTGGGATGTATATTTGGGATAAACTGGTTGAAAGGGCAGTCGTGTAACCGAATGTTCTGATCGCAGTTTTTCAGGCACAGTTTATCTTGGAGGCCGAAATGATGTAAGATGCAATTAGGTCAGAACCCCTTTTTGTTCGGCGTTCAATGGACATGGCATTCCAGCGATTGTCACGCCTTCATCTGCACTAAATCTCTCTAGGATCCACAAGTGGCCTGGAGACGGGCACAGTGAAAGTTTACGTGGCTGTCCTTGTTAGACCTGCATGTACAAAGATTAGGATTTGTCCCGTCGTGTGACGAACATACTTTCATATTGGCGCGCTAACCATAACAAGGATGTGACTTCACTCACGAACCAAACATGAATACCACCTATCTGAAGCTAAGAGCAGAGCAAGATTTACTACCATCTCTGAGTCAGCTGCAATTGGTGCTCTTATCTCAAGTTTTGATGTGGTTAACATAGAAAAGAAACGTGACCTAGTCACTCAGTTACAAAACCGGCAACCACGCAAACAAGACTGTCATGCCACTACAAACAAAGCTCTATCGTACATATGGATAACCGATAACAACTGGTGACTCCCTTAGCCACGCAAACACAGCAGGGCATTATAGGCCTATAAGGTGGACGGTGGATAATTGGTCTTAAAATTAGCCACGACTGTTTCCGTTCGCAATGTCTCATGTTCGTCTTTCAAACACAACTTTACGTGAAATTCTAAAGTATGGAAGCAGTTCTGTTGATGCAGAATAGTTACTTAAACAGATAAATGAGTCAAGGATAATTAAAGTTTGTAAGCACTCTCACCTTCAGCTATTGTTACGTTCGGATGTGAGATGGTGTGATCTGGTAGGCAGATGCTAATATTTCGAAACGGGCTCACTTGTTCGTCAGGGTCGAATATTAAACCATGGGGGAAATGACCCTGACAGAAAAAGTACTGGCTATGTGTGAATTACAAATGTATTCGTATTATATTTTTACTGCATTGATTAGGCAGGTTTCTCTGAAAAGTTAATACATATGTAACAAAGTACACGGCGTCACGTCCTATAATGCCGTAGTCTTGATAGCAATAGCCGTACAAACCTCAAGTGCTTTATCAGTCCGGCAACACGCCTTTAGTATTGAAACTTTCTTGTATTTATTACTTAACAAATATAAAGCACTATATCTGGTCAAATGTACCCAAAAATCTGTTTTATATTTGTACATGTTTCATTTCTTCTAGAAACATTGCCAAGGAGTCAAAAGTAAAGTAAGAAGGAGTGTTCGTAGGATATAGCTGTATATTGTCATACATTCACATCAATACTATGTACGTTATGTAGCAAAATAATGCAAGTTTTCAAAATATCCACAGAGTACTGGTTAGGTTCAATATTGTAAATGTGTATGTATGTATGTATGTAAATATATGTGTGTACGTATTTATGTATGTACGTATATATAAATATGAACTTCAAATAAAATTATGCTCTCATCCTTGTACACATAACATAACAAAACACTCTTAAGTCAAGGTTAAAAAATTACATATTAAAATACACACGAATGCATACCTTAAAATACAGTTAAATATAAATGAATGCACTTAAAAGGTTTGTGTGCAAATAGCTACTGTTTGTAATTAATATTTCTCATTCTGTCGTAACGAAATAAAGAAAGTTTTCCAGCCTGCAGAATAAGTTGGTATGTAGTAGTAAGAATTTCGGATTATAAGAATAATACTGTACAACACAGAAGAAACATACAAACCTGTAGCAATGTGTATAAGGCATACAAGTACACAGTCAGGGTGGAGACACTATACTGAAATGGGGAACGAACCAGAAAGTAACTGAAGGTCAAGCTACCCAGACGCATGCGTGTTGTAATTGAGTATCGCACATGATTTCAAATCAAGGGTTTGGATCCACGGCCATCTTCTGATATGTTAGGTTTATATTGTGTTTGTACAAATTTACGTGGAAATTATTATTATTTACAATTAGGTACACTTTGCCTGATACAATATATTACGTTGGTTACATAATGAATATTTGAAATATACATGGAATATGCAACATTACAAAATCGTTCTTCTTTGTAATACTAGCTACATCTTTCGGTTCTTTGGTAAAGCCATTCTTAGGATGATTTCTACAAAATATATAAATGTGTGAAAGTAACATTTTATTATATATCCAATTTGTGTGGTAGTGAGGTACCTTTCCTTATTTATACTGGTTAGCCCGAGGATGGCTTTATTAAGAGGCCGAAACATGTAGCTAGTATCGTAAAGGACTGTTTAATAATCAAGTTGTGTTTAAGAGTGAAAAAGTGGTTTTAATTAAGGCTATGAAGCACGAGATGAAACGTAACAAGCCTGATATGTTACCGTTTAATGAGGAACGAATTAATCAATAGATCCCACGTGATAACACGAAACATCTGCTACGTAATGAGTAACACAGGACAATAGGAGTAGCATATAAAAGTATTTAGGCTTCATAGTGGTTACCATTAATTACCATTACGTAATCAACAGTACCGCAATTTATGCGTCACTCTGTACATAAGAAAACAACGAGTCCCGTAGTGACCGGTGACACTGGTCTACAAAGACTCGTCATTTATTTCTGTCATAACAAAACTATAAGCCGATATATCGTAGCTACTATAGTGATCCGTGATATTTAAAATTCACACCCGTTAACCGTGGTCGTGCCTTGACCACCGTGACATTAAGGCATTCACTTGGCATGATCTATCACACATTCATGCATAACCTCGATACCGCTCGTTCTGTGTACCGGACTGGTCGCACTCTGTGTCCAACCTAGCGAGAACAAAAGCACCTGGACATAATCCTTTAATCTTTGAAGAGGGAAATTTATGTAAGCCGTACAGGGACTGTACTTCACCTGACAACTGTCGCTGGTCACATCCTGTTGGGTCGCGTTACTTGCAGAACTGTAGCGCAAAGAGGAATCGGCTTATTAGATATAAAGCATACCTGCGAGCCGAAGAAAAACACGCTAGGGCCGTCTTTAAATGTGGTAATACATTGAACTAAAAGGCGTGGTTCAGAAGACGCGAGAACCAGGAATGACGGCGAGCATTGCGCTGCCTGCCGGCAGGCGTAACGTTCCAAGTGAAGTACTTATGCGAGTTGCCGTATAAAATAACGTACCTATATATATCAAGATTTTGCACGTACTTCACAGAAAGCAAAGTGTGTTGCCTTCAGAATGGGTAGTCCAGTGAGTGATGCACACGGAAACAAGGGACGCCTAGTGCATGAATCACACAGAACACATAAATATGCTTAATGGTCATGTGTACAGTTTTTTTGTGAAAGCAGTCAGTTCACACACCACTCGCCTCCATCTAGTGCCGGGGTTAAGAATGAGTGGAGCTGTACCTTCACTTCCACTTTTAACTTTATGGCGTACATAAGGAATATTGTCGTACCATTCCACGCTACCTAATGTTTTATGTTCACAGCGTTTTTGTACAAGCCATTAGAGAATACGACGAGAACAAATACATAAATGCATTCTGTTTGTCTTCTCTTGACTGAGGTACATAAACGTTTTATGTAACTTTTAATGTGGAGTCCGAATAGTGAATTATTTTCACACACCTTTAACGGTTCAGAAGATGAAAGATGCCTACGCTAGGACAGAGAGACGTATGCAAGAACATGACCTCCCGATTATGCATTCATTTTATACAATTTATAGGAGCAATTAAGAGCTTATAGACACTCGGTATTTCGCGTGATATTCCAGAGTGACCACGTATCGTCGTTAAACTGTTACTCTTTCATATAAACACTTCTCTCAGTGACTCTATAGTGACTAAGCCCAGGACTGGATGATCCGGAAATCGGTGTTGAATTAATGGCATGGACAGAGACTTTTCTTCTCTACTTCTGCAGACCGGAACTTGGGTCAACTCACTGCCCTGTTGAGTGGGAAATGGACGCGATGCCTTTGGGGTTATGACAGCCAAGGCCTGAAGCTAATCACGCATCTACCTTGAGAAAAAATTCTTCAGTGTTCTTGCAGCAATAGCTCCAATTCCCACGCGTACAAAAGTAGCATAATTACCTTCCGTCATTAATCCGATATTATTTATAGCGAAACAATGTTTACTGAGGGTAAGCGGTGGCGGTAGGTCGCGGTTTCGACTCCCGACGGGATAATTGGATTTTTTTATTGACTTAATCATTCCGGCTCCAATATGGCCCTGGGGTGGACTCATCCTCAGTCAGAAATGAGTACCCCGGGTATCTCCTGGGGGGGGGGTGAAGACGGCCGATGCCTAGAGCTTGCACCTACATGTGCCGACAATCTAGAAATTATGGGAGTCTCAACTTTCTGGAGCCTGTCCAGGCTTGCATATAGATACGTTTACCTTTACCTTTACCTTGTTTATTCGGTTCATGCAGTGCACAGTGAGCATATTGGTCTTGTTTACGTCACGTTTCTATATTAGTACGGTAAATACGAAAGTCACAAAGAGCTTTTTACAAGCAGGTTTATTTGAGGTGAACGCGTCTGTAAGTATTTACATGTAATTCAACCTGACATCAGTGAATGCTATCTACCAAGTTAGAGTTCTTCAGCTAATGAATTCCATAAAGCAGAGTCCTTCTGGAGAAGCTTAGAGTCATTCAGGTGCTCGGATAATTCCCTGCTTTTCACGAAACTAGAAGATTAATTACATTGTTCAACAGAGCCTCCGCCAGACGACTGCATTCTACACCGTCCAAAACTATTCCTTCAAGACGCATTTTAATATTTTCGTCTTATGCGGGAACTGTTGCATGTTCAAAGTTCAGGCAGTCTTAGAAAATTTCTGCTAAGAATCCTTCAAGAAGGAAGCGGCACGATCCTTCGAAACGTCAGGAATCCACAGCATAACGACCCAGAAGGTCCGAATCCTCAACATTATCCATTCTAGGCTTAGATATTCAGATGCCTCTAACATTCACACAAAGTTATCTGGTGTGCCGAAAATGACTGACAATTTTGCTCGGTTGTGTGTGACATGTATTTGTATTGCTGAGTGAATGGGCAGTAGTGTACGTTTCGTATGAACAAAATGCTTGTCATTTTCTATACACTATTCCCGACATCTGTTAGACGGTTGGTTCATCGCCAAGACTTTCCTTAGTTTTATACTGGGTTTTCTATCGTATGCCATAGCAAAAGCGGTAAATCCCCTATAGATACCTCCTAATGACGAATCAAACAGTTTGATGTTGCGCCTAATGTAACAAAACTATAACAAATGTAGTGGCCGAATTAGAAATTATACAGTGCCAATTTATTGACTGACTAGTATTTATGTGTTAAGAATCACATATGTGAGGGTAGAACCACCTATTTCAGAAACGATTAAATAGACGCCCTGTAGTTGCATTTAATTATGTGCTTCTTGATTCAGTGAGGTGGCAGCCGGATAAGCAAACCAGAGACTATTTCTACTGAGTTAACCCAAACGACAAATTTAGGAGCAAAACAACCATCTGAACTTAACTGACGTCACAGATAACGAAATGAAAATGGAACACGCGACATTACAAGTAACTTGTACCACACGATTATTCCAAAAATAAAAATGCATCTAAGTAACCTACAAGTGTAATACTTTTTATGATTTTGCAGCTTTTGAAATGGGGGTTTGAAATGATGCGCCCTTAAATTTGTAGAGTGAAAGTGAGAAGGATCAGCGGAAAACCTGCTGCCATAAGTGATTTTAAATTGTATTACTGTAAGTGCAAGTGTAGGTCGAATAAAACATTTTATTTTATTTATTTATTTTTTTGTCGGAAGATTATCGTCATATACAGTACGGTTTGTTTGTTACATCGTGATGTACTGAACACTCGAAAGAACAAGTCTCTTCACGACAGGCATTTTCGAAGGATTATCATTCCTTATTGACAGTAATCTCTTGTTTTCCTTATTATGCAATATTTTAAATCTTCCTCTGTAAAACGTTACTGGAACATTACCATACTACCGTAGATGATTACTTCTGTGGCACAACAACCCAACTAGGGCATAGGCCGCCCAGTTTTCAAGTTTCCAGGTCACACACAATTAGACTTAGACATATACACAATTAGACACACAAACACACATAAAATTAGACTTAGACATACACACAATTAGACACACAAACACACATAAAATTAGACTTACACACACACACAAAATTAGACACACAAACACACACACAATTATACTTAGACACACACAAACAATTATACACACACACACAATTAAACACACAAACACGCACAGACAATTAGGCTTAGACAAACACAAACAATTAGACACACAAACACACACACACAATTAGACACACAAATCCACACACAATTAGACTTAGACACACACAAACAATTAGACACACAAACACCTACACACAATTAGACTTGAGCACACACATATACAATTAGACACACAAACACACGTACACAATTAGACACACAAACACACACACAATTAGACTTAGACATACACAATTAGACACACAAACACGCACACATAATTATACTTAGACACACACACACAATTAGACACACAAACACACACACACACACAATTAGACACACAAACACCTACACACAATTAGACTTAGGCACACACACATACAATTAGACACACAAACACGCACACACAATTAGACTTAGACACACACATACAATTAGACATAAAAACACACACACACACAATTAGACTTAGACACACACAATTAGACACACAAACACCTACACACAATTAGACTTAAATACACACACATACAATTAGACACACACACAATTAGACATACAAACACACACACATAATTAGACTTAGACACACACAATTAGACACACAAACACCTACACACAATTAGACAAACACACACACATACAATTAGACACACACACAATTAGACTTAGACACACACAATTAGACACACAAACACCTACACACAATTAGACTTAAACACTCACACATACAATTAGACACACACACAATTAGACATACAAACACACACACACATACACACACACATGGTAGGACTCCTCTCAACAAATGATCAGCTCGTCACACAGGCCGCTACCTACATAACACACAACAAACAAACCAATAGCCACACCCCTAGCAATCAAGGGGCTGCATCTTAACCCAGAGGGCCACAGGGATCGGATGGTAGATGTTTTAAATATTAAAAATTTTCAATCAGCCAGTATCAAAAAAAGCGCAAAGATAACTTCGTATTGTGGCTGTAATAAGTTGAAATCTCACCCCGGAAAACGGCCGTTCTTAATAACGTTCTTTTTTAATTTTTCTGAGTCCCTTCAGGCAAATTCCGGAACGGTACTTCACATTAAGCTAAAACCCATCCCTTCCATGTCTTCTCCAGTTCACTATTACTCTTCATCGTCATTCGACGACACTGATAGCGTCCTTAAATAAATGAATGCAAAGCGCCCCCCCCCCCCGGCCATACGAAAGTGTGCAGTGTGTGTCGGACCCATAAGCATCTACACCGACCATTCATACTTGTGTGGCATCTGCGTTTATGTATGTATGTATGTAAAGAGCAACCAACTGCCCCAAGCAATAATTACAGACTATTCACTCCGGTCTGTGGCAGGTACTTCACCCGTCTCGCTATTCTGCCAGTGACTATATGTGTAATATTATCAGATCTGGGCCATCACGACTTCTTGGTTAGTTCAGACCGTGTGAACCGCCCGGCGGCCAGTCGGACTGCTGGAGAAAGTGAGCGGCTGGCTGCAAGTGACAAACCGAACAGTTTCACACATCATACCGCACACATCGTACAGGACTGACCCGGTCTGACCGCCTCAGGGCTACTGAAATCCTTTCCAGCTGCAGTTCATAAGTGATAAGTATTTTATAGGTTTTGATTTCTGAATCAGGAAACTAGACCACACGTTCTGAAGATGAATTGCAAGTCTTACTCGAAAGCAGGGGCGTCCAAATGTTTTTTCACCAATGGCCATGACTGTTATTGTGGGCTGGTTTTGGGCCGCACGTGTTAAAATAACAGAAAGTGGTATACCTAAGAGCTTAAATGATTGAGTAATTTTATAGCACAAACGTAAGTTAAAAATGTGGCCGCGGGCCGCGTAACACAACTTGGCGGGCCGTATGAGGCCCGAAGGCCGCACGTTCCATACCCCCACTTCAGAAGCCGATTTTAAATTGTTTCCTTCTGCTGTAAATATCGAACTTCAGATCTTCGTTCTTGTGGAATCTTAGGTAGCATAGGTTGGTAGTTAGTACCGACTTTTCGTGACATCATATACATCCCATGTTCAAAGGTCAAGGAGTCCGGACTGCTTCATCCTTGAAGATGGGGCCGACAGGCAGGTTGAAGCTTAAAGACGGAAAAATGTTATCCCGAAACGTCGCTAACCAACTACCAGCCTACGCCACGCAGTAACCCAAGACAGCGAAGCCTCAACTACTCCGCGGCGGAAGTCTGAGATCTCGCGAATAATTTACGGCGTTTCGAAAATATATAAAAAAAGAAATTGCCTCAATTCGACAATTACTCTTTTTGTTAAACTGATCTCCCATACCGAATTTATCCTCAATTCCTCATTTCCAAGTTATCAGACGGCTATCGATCTGTACAACCCTTCCTCGAAAGTGATCTGTAAGACCCGATTCATACTACAGGGGCTGTCACGTTTCAATCATGGGCCGGTGAAATATTATCTACTGCAGTAGAATAGGAACGTCAACGTTAGCGATCATGCTCAAGGCACGAACATTTTAAGTAAGACAAGGAATACTTCACCTGAATGTGTGCTTACCGTGAACGTACCTTAAGCGGAAGGCGAGCGTACCTGTATTGTGAATGGGAGCTGCGACTTGAGACCTAACGACAAAAATGCCTCAAGCGAAGAGTGCCTGAGTGGTTTTAATGAGAATCGCGATTAGAAATCTCGCAGTGAACCCTCTAAATAATTCCATATAATCTACGGGAAAATGTGGACTTAGCATTTCACATTAGGGAAGAGAGCTAAATGTTGCAGTAGAATTAGTTCAGTGGGAGTTACGGCTGGCAAATCGGTGTTCAATTCCAAAAAAAAACATTTGCAGATACTCACAGACTGATGTTACTCGAGCACCGAGATCTTGTGTACAGTCGAAAAAAGCATATCATGAACTTAAATAATATAAGCTAATTACACTCAGTGTGTTCACCCCCCCCACCCACACACACAAACACGCTGTCAGCAAGTATCTGTTCCAAAAAGCCAACAACATAACAAAAAGGACTGTTTTATTCAAATATTTGACACCATGAACTTTGGTGAATAGGAAACGAAGTTTCGGAGGAACCACCTGTCTATTACACACTGAAATTGGAAAGAGTAGGTTACTCCAAAACGCTAGTAAGCCTATCCACCCACCAAAAAAATATAAGCCACCATATCCCAACAATCTTCAAATAATGTTAGCTAATTTCCTGATTACATAACGGTATCGTGGAACTTGCAATGATTTCCGACGAGAAATACCTGTGGTAATTAGAACGCATGAGTTATCATATCCACATCCTCAGGGACACGTATGTCTGAGGCTGTCTTCCTTGAGCTACATTTTACAATGTAAGATTAGTAATTATCATAATTGAATTCCCCTCTACATACAGTAATTTGTTTTGTTCGCCACAGTTGAGCTTGCTAATGCGAATTACATGGACCATTCATCCAATTTTCCCCTCCAAGTTCGCTCTTTACTTAGGCTTGTATCGCAGTATTGCCGGAATAAGGAGAGCTCAATAAATACAGCAACTCGGCTACCAACAGACAATCGCAGAATCTGGGTTTTATTCCTGAAAGAAGCAAGACTTTCGCCTCTCCACAACATCAAGCTCTTGCATCAACCATCGTAGACTATTTTGTTTGGTAGGCAAAAATATAAATTTTGAGCTCACTTTACTAACAACAATTCTGACTGATATTTCAGTTTTTTATGCTGTTAGTAAGCGAAATTACGTAACATACTTAGGTTTCTTTATTGTTGCATCGTGCATATCGTCGAATTATTTAATTAGTATACCAACCGATGCATATACATATCTAGGTCTGTCCTTTTTGCAGTACACACTGGTTGGCTTAAACGCCCGAACATTTCAAATCTTTAAGAGAGTTTTAATTTTTATAAACTTATATTGTAGATCCATCTTCTGCGAACAGACAGCCGACAGCGGACAAAACAATGTAGGGATTAAAGTTCATTATTGTGTCTAATTTACTGAAAAAAATATAATATTGTAAAATTTAAATGAGGTATAATTTTTTATTTAATTAGTATACCAACTGATGCACATACATAGAAATTCCACATTAAAACATTAAGATTGCTCCGACATGTTTCGATCCTAAGATCATCATCAGGGAGCTACACTTTCCTCGCTAAAGTCATTATTAAAATTAGTCACCGTCCACAGGACGCACACCCGTAGTCGGGCACTCTCAACAACATAACCTTACACAATAAGACATGCTGCCACAACACCCTGTTTATACAACGAAATTAATCAGTGATTAATTTTAATAGTGACTTTAGCAAGGAAAGTGTAGCTCCCTGATGATGATCTTAGGATCGAAACATGTCGGAACAATTTTAATGTGGAATTTCTATGTATATGCATCAGTTGGTATACTAACTAAATACTTAGGTTTATTTTTTACTTTAACTGAACTTTGCTGATTGCTTTCAAGTACAATAAATACTGGCAATTTGCTGTGGCGGTGGCTTAGTGCATTGTCTCCTGTCCCTTCTCGGTAAGATTCGTGTTCATTCTAGGCTAGCCCGTGTGGGTTCTGTTGTGGCCAGAGAGGCAAATGAAAAGGTTTCACTTGACGAACTTCCATTCATTCCTGTCAGTCTCAACCCTCCAGTGTTCCATGATGAGTTTTAATTAATCTAGAGCTGAGGCTGTAAAATCTTAGCAAATGACAGCGACGTTACATGAAGCACTTCTGTCTGAATTTCTAAATACGATGTCAAATCTCAGCTACACTGCAATTGTCTTTAAAGTAATATTTTTAATAATAATAATAAATCATAGAAATATAATTAAACACAAATTTGATATTCCATAACAGTCTTAACACTATACAATTTATTTTCTTTTACATATCATAAAACTCTGAGTGTACATTACAAATGCCTAACAGTTTTTATCGTCTGTTTAGCGCACAGTGGCACTGAACGTTACAAACACATCGTCCTTCTCACAAGGTAGTGATCTTGTATAAGTTAATGTCCTGGTGTGTTAAATTGGTTAAGCTATGCACAGGGACGTGAGATGTTATCAGTATGGTGCCATACACTGCTCTCGCTGGTGATGATAATCTGATTACAAGCGCTGCAATTGTGTCAGTGACATGAGCTATTGGATCAGGATGCTAGAGTTCACATGGGCCTCATCAAGTAACGTGTTCATCTTCAGGCATTGTTAAAACTGAGGTCCATGTACCTAGCTTTCTCAAGAGTTAAGCGCGCTTCTGTTTTGTAACTTGGCGAGTGTCACACGTTCTGCTCGTCTCCACAGTAATACAGATACTGAAATATGTTCATTCTCAAGCAATTTAACACAGGAAGTTCCTTGTTCACTCATTAGTACCTAAATTATGCCCCCCGAAAATTTAGATATTCAAATTACGTCCGTGTTTTGTTCCAAAACTTATAGCGATGTTAATTCTGTATCAATATATATCAAACATTTGTTTAAAATGGATCACACTTTGCATAGAAGATTAAAAAATCTTTATTTTTATATGATGTAGGTGCAAAATGACTCGTTTATAATTCCAACATGATATGAATTTTTTTCTTTCAGTAACATTTCCGGGTAATTTGTCTTATATACTAGAGTTTTAGTTTGAATCTGTGATTTATAACTTGTGTTTTTTCTTATAAAAAAGGGGGGGAGGGCGAGGTTTGGGAGAGACCAGCGAGAACTAAATAGGTGAAACGGTTAGCGAGTTACGAAAGGGCAGAGTACCAATACCAAATTTGCTTAGTGACGAGGTAACGGGGGAATGGAGGAGACTGCATAACGAGGAGCTAAGTGATCTGTACTCCTCACCCAATATTGTGGGGGTGATAAAATCGAGAAGAATGAGATGGGCTGGGCATGTGGCGCGTATGGGGG
>Ga0131853_10013052_pt1 | contig 15224 bp, 22 predicted proteins | sample TergutLab28metaG_FD_92764 | JGI IMG/M metagenome (GOLD analysis project Ga0131853, IMG submission 92764) | Labiotermes labralis P1 segment gut microbial communities from Petit-Saut dam, French Guiana - Lab288 P1 (version 2) (version 2) | ecosystem: Host-associated > Arthropoda: Insects >...
AGTTAGAAGTTTCTGCTAATATAAACTATCGGCACGAAAGGGTATTTACCCTGCCGAAAAAACCGGCTGGTAACAGCAGCCGGTAAAACTAAACACCCCCGATTAAGGGGGAAAGGATGCTTCCATTATGGCACAAAAGCTGTCAAGGAACAAGCGCAAAGCTGTCGGTATCCGCATTAAGCCCAAAGAGGGAATGTGGATAAATTATCAGCTCCGTCTGCGGGGAATTACCCACCAAAAACTGGCGGATCAACTAGGACTTAAGCGGGAATCGGTTACCAAAATTATAACCGGCGGACGGCAGTCCAGAAGGGTCGAGACCGCTCTCTACCATACGCTCGGCTACCTCACATTCGAGGCAATGATAGCCGCCGCCGTCAACAGTGGCAAGGAGGAAGTATGAGTTCTTATGATTGGTTTGTACTCGGCTTTTGTACTGGTATTTTTTTACTGTGCGTTACGCTTCTTATCTTGTTGAACCCTCGCGAATGGCGAGAGCGCCGCCATAGGTGTAGGCAACATGGGAAGTCTGTAAAAAGCTGGCAAGAGAGAAATGAGGAATTTGCAAAGAAGTACAGACAAGCCGAACAAGCGGCGAAAGATTACGAGACTCGTATGGCTGCCAGTGGCGAGGAGGTGTCGACATGATCAAATCATGGCCCGACTTCCTTATCGCTGTAGAGCGGATGCGGGAATGCCAAAAGGAGTACGTCCTTAGGAGCGGCATTGCACGATTCCAAGCTGCTAAAAAAAGTGAAGAGGTCGTTGACGAAGTTATCAAACAAAAGCGCGCCGAGTGGGCGAAAAAAGAACAGCCAGAACTTACAGGGGGAAAACAATGAGCGAAAAAAAGTTTATGACGGACAGCCAAGGACGGCAAGTGCCAGAGGACATGATAAGCGAGATCGACAAACTGCGGGATCAAACCGTCAGGCGGATTGCCGATGAAGCGATGGAAATGAAGGAAACGCTTTTTAACTTTAAGCAGCGCATCCGCGATGACATCACCACCTTTGTCGAACTCTCCGCAAACAGGTATGGCAAAAGCTGGGGCGGGAAAAAGGGAAACATCACCCTTACCACGTATGACGGCAAGTACCGCCTCATCGTTTCGATTAACGATCAAATCGTATTTGACGAGCGCTTGCAAGTGGCGCAGGAGCTTATCGGCGACTGCATTGAAAAGTGGTCGGAAGGTTCGCGGAGCGAAATCCGCATCCTTGTGCAAGACGCGTTTCAGGTAGACAAGACGGGTAAAATCAGCACTGCTAGGGTTCTTGGGCTTCGTCGTCTTGAAATCACCGATCCCGATTGGCAGAAAGCGATGCAGGCAATTTCGGACAGCATACAGGTTTCCGGCAGTAAGCAATACCTCCGGTTTTACCAGCGGAACGAGCAAGGGGAATATGTACAAATCCCCCTTGATGTAGCGGCGCTATAAGGGGGCTGGTATGACAAAATTCTTATGGCGCAGGGGCGTTGAGTTAAAGGACTTAGGCGAACGGTTGGGCTGGGACTGGCTCATTGGTCTAGGCTACAGGATAAAGGGGATGGCTGAACGTGGAAAAATTAAAATTAAGTAGCCAAGAACGGATGCTTATCATCGTGGAAAAGCTCGTTGCAGAGCGGACATTCGGCATGAGCAACAAGGCGCTTGCAACAGAACTGAACACGACCGAAGCGAACATCTGCCGCGACTTGAAAATCCTTGAAGTCAGAAAATGGGTTGATCGGGGTTCAGATGGACGCTGGCATTTAACGCCAATGTTCGGCGGTTTTGCCGGGCAAATTATGAAGGGCTTCCAAACCGCAAAATTACGGCTTTCGGAAGAAGAGGCGCGCTTCGCCTCTGAAATGCAATAAGGAGAAAAACGATGGCAAAGAAAGAAAAAGAATTTAACGCCGACATTGAGGCAGTTGTAAAGATGCAGGAAAGCATCGAGACGGCGGACGAACTTTACCTTGACGGCAAGTCTTACGATCTGGACAGAATCGGGGACGAGGTTTCGTTTTACCAGAAGCAAGCTGGGGAATCGCTTATCGAAATCGGTAAACGCCTTATTCTGGTAAAGCACCACGAGGATCACGGCAAGTTTCAAGCGTTTATTGAAAAGTACGGGATGGCGTACCGCTCCGCAGCCTACGCAATGACGGCTGCACGGAAGTTTGCAAATGTGCAATCGATTGCACATTTGGGGACAACTAAGATGATCGCCTTGTCTGTCCTTGACGATGACGATGTTGAGACACTTGAAAAAGGCGGCAGCATCAAAGGAATGACCGTTGACGACATCGACCGCATGACCGTCAGGGAACTAAAGGAAAATCTCCGTAAGGAAGAAGAAAAAGTCAAGAAAGAAAAAGAAGCCCGCAAAAAAGACCGCGAGGCGTTTGAAAAATCGCTTACGGCAAAAGACCAGAAGCTGAACGATTACGAGCTGCGCGAAGCGGGTATGGAACCGCCGAGCGCGCTGAAAATTGCCATCGGTAAGGCAGAAGAACTAAAGCGCGAAGCGTTTACAAAGATGCTCGTTGCAGCGCAGTACATCAGCGAAGCGGAAGCCCTTGCGGAAAAAATCAGAACCGTCCCAGGCATCACCGCCGAAGCGCTCACCGTTGTAAAGGAGCAGCTTACTGTTCCTTACGATGCGCTGTGCAATTCCTACATCGAGCTTGAAGATGTGCTGAACGATTTTTTCCCGCCAAAGACCGATCGCGACCTACAACAGGAGCAGGACAATGCCGCTTCATAACGCGCACCTGTACGAGCCGTATGCCGCGATGATGCACAGCGCGAAAACCGCCGCAGAACGCAAAGCGGTGGTTGGCGAAATGAGCCGCATCTTCGGCATATCGGCGGCGAAGGCGTACAAGCATCTTGCCGAATGCGGCTGGGAGTCAGGGCGAAAAACGCGCAAGGACACCGGACAGAGCGAAGTAAGCGAAGCCTACCTTACCGCCATTGCCGCCCTCGTAAAAGAAGGCATCCGCAAGAACGGCAAGCAGACGCTTTCGGTGGAAGGAGCGCGCGCCGTTCTTGAGAAAAACGGCTTCCACTGCGAGTTAAGCGATAATCGCTTGCGCCAGTTGCTGCGCGAGAAAAACATGAGCGCTGCCGACATGAAAGTTGCCTCTCCCCATCAGCGCATGAGAACGGAGTACCCGAATCAGGTTCATCAAGTTGACCCTTCTGTCGCGCTGTTGTACTACACACCGCAGGGGCAGAAACTTTTAAGCGATGACGAGGTGTACAAAAATAAACCCTACCTTGAAGGCAAGGAGCAGTTGAAGTGCTGGCGCTACGTTTTGACCGACCACTACTCAGGCTCAATCTGCATCCGCTACTACGCGCAGGCAGGGGAAAACGCGGCAGCGCTCTACGACTTTTTGCTGTACGCATGGGGCAGGAAAAAAGACACTGCGTATTGTTTCCACGGCTTGCCTGAAACACTCGCCTGCGACCTTGGCTCTGCAAACAAAGCAAAGGCAATGCAGAACGCGCTTGAAAGTTTGCGCGTCAGGATGATTACTCACATGCCGGGCAACCCCCGCATGAAGGGGCAGGTAGAAAAAATGAACAACGTGTTCGAGCGCAAACTTGAATCGCTGTTGCGTATAGAACCAGTCAACAACATCGAGGAGCTTAACGCGCTTGCCGAGCGCGCGTGTTCGGCGTTTAACAGCAATACGATTGACGGTGTAGAAACATCGCTGCGGCGCGGCGCGCAGAATGTCGGATGCCGCCTGCATCTGTGGCAATCGATTAAAACAGAGCAGTTACGCGAACTGCCTGATGTATCTATCTGCCGCGAGATTTTCACCCGCGGCGTGGAAATGAGGAAAGTACGCGGCGACTTGTCGATAACAATCGTACATCCACAAACACGCGCATCGCAGGTGTACGATGTGAGCGATATGGACGGCATTCTTGTCGGTATGGGAGTAAACGTGCAGCCCATCTTAATCGGCGCTGGTGCAAAGGCAAAGGTCAGCTACAAATCAAGCGGCGAAATTATAAGCGCCGAGCTTGCACCGCTTGAGTTTGACAGAGCGGGCTTTGACACAGGCGCTCCCGTGTTTGGCAAAGAGTACGCGCGCCCGCCTGACACCACACGAGAGAAGAACTGGAAAGAATTAGGCAAGATGGCAACTCTGATGAGAGGCGCTTTGAAGGCGCATTCGGATATTGCCGCGCACGATCCTTTTGCACACCAGCGCATCGGCAGCGTCATTGATGTTGTCAAGCGCGAGGAGATTATGCTTTCGGCGACAGAAGCAACGAAGCGGGTAAAAGCAAAGGTTGGATTTTTGCCCGAAGATTTCCTCAATAAATTAAAAGCGGATTTTCCCAATGGAGTTTCCTACGATGTTGTTGAGGATTTAGCCCATGACCTGTTAAGCGGTAAAGCCGCTAACTTTTAATTTTGTACCAAGGAGTGAGTATGTTGAGTTTAAAAGCGTTTAAGAAGTTCGGTCTTAGCCAAGATCCATTTACCGGCGATGTCCTTAAAAACGAGGATGTCTTTTTGACGGATGACACCCGCTTTATCGCGGAGTATATGCTCAGCACCGCAAAGATTGGCGGCATGGCAGCTCTTGTCGGCGAATCAGGAAGCGGCAAGTCAACAATCCGCCGCTACGTTATCGACCGCATCAGCGAGGAAGGGCACAAGGTAAAAATTATCGCCCCGCGTTGTATCGACAAAACGTGCCTTTCGGCATCGAGTATTTGCGATGCAATTATCAGCGACTGCTCGGCAAGCACACCGCGCAGAACGCTTGAAGCAAAAGCGCGCCAAGTAGAAAAAATCCTGATGGCATCGAGCGAGGCAGGATACAGCCACGTGCTGATGATCGAAGAGGCGCACGATCTATCCGTACAGACGCTGAAGTACCTCAAGCGGTTTTGGGAACTGGAACACGGCTTTAAGAAGCTGCTTTCGATAATGCTCATCGGGCAGCCTGAACTCAAATCGAAACTTGACGAATCGCGCAACTGGGAAGCGCGGGAAGTTATCAGGCGCATGGAAGTCCTCGAAATAACCCCGCTTGCATCAGGGGAAGATATAGCGCGTTACCTCAACATCAAGTTTAAGCGGCTGGGAAAAGAGCGCAAAACGATCATCAATGATTCAGGCTGCACTGCGCTTGCCACACGGCTCGTGCGGAAAACCCGCACAGATATTTCGTACTCGGTAGCCCTGCCGCTGCTGGTGAACAACTGGACGCGCCGCGCGATGAACGCCGCCGCCGAGCTCGGCGCGGATGTTGTTGATGCCGAAATCGTGAACGCACTGTAGAAAAAGGGATGAAAGCATTTATGGACGTTAATGCAGACACAACCGTTGTACAAAAAAAGCCGCGCTGTGTGATCACGTTTGACACGCAGAATGAATATGAAGTTATGCGCTCTTTTGCAAAAGAAAGAGGTCTAGACATGAAAAACTTTTTTATGTGGCTGGCGAAGTCGCACATGAGCAAATACCGCCCCAAAACAACACCAGACCAAGAGGATGTATGATTTTACCATTTTGCAAAGAAAGCCCCGCCGCATCAATCCAAATGCGTTTGGGGGGCATTTTGCAAAAGAGTCGGAACAACCCCTTGCGTAGGTTGCGCAAGGGGTCTATGAGGGAAAAAATATGGCAGCAGCAAGTACAAAAAACAAGCGCAAGAAACTTATCCAGCTCATCCACATCGGCAAGGGAAAGATGGGGCTTCCCGATGCTGCCTACCGCGCGCTTCTGGAAGGCGCTGTGGGCAAGTCATCGTGCGCCGATATGACAGTAAGGCAGCTTGAGTCAGTCCTTCGCGTCATGCGAAAGAACGGTTTTGATGTAACTCCCCGCCGTGTGAAGCCAGAAGAAAAAGGGAGGGCGACACTGGCGCAACTGGAGTATATCAAAGGCATGTGGGCGAAGTGCGCCCGCAACACAAGCGACAAAGCTCTTTCGGCATTTGTGAACAGAATTGCCAGAGTGCGCTCCCTGCGCTTCCTTACGGTAGAGACGGCGCAGAACGTAATCCTTGCGCTGCGCGACATGATGGTAAAGGCTGGCTTTGACCCCGACTCAAGTGAAAAGGAGCTTCCAACATGAAAGAAGTTCACAACAACGAACTGGTTAATGATATTGTCAACGCCTGCGCCCCGTTCATCGGGCGGGAATCTGCCAGCAACGGGCTTAGAGCATTATCCCGCGCGTATGGGGGGCAGAACATTTTAATTCCGCAAAAGAAAATGGACGGCGTATGCGCCGAAAGAATACTTTCAGTTTTGGAAGATGAAATCGGCGGGGCGGATGCAAAAATAGTCTTTGAAAAACTTGTCGCATTTTACGGCGGCTTATTGATATACATCCCGGTAGAACGGCACGGCTTCCGCCGCGACATTGCGCTTGAGATTTTTATAGACCTTAACAAGAAAATGACAGTTGGCGATTTTTGCCGCAGGTACAGTTTTACCAACACGCAAGTGTACCGATTGTGGCACATCGGTCAAAAAATATATCTGGATGAACACTCACCCTGCCTGCAATTTGACTAACATAGTAACCGCCGTTGCTATAAAATCCCGCTTTTGATTTATTAGACTGCTTTGTATGAATGCACAAAGCAGTCTTTTTTTAGCGCTTAATTTTGAAGGCGACAGCCTTCCCAGCCAGATCGAAGTTATTCCATCAGGCGCAAGCGTCATCGGTCGCGACGGGCGCTCATGGAAAAACTTAAACCCCGCGAAGGTCGCGGACGCCTCAAATAAACGCCTTCCGCTTTTGCCGATTGACATAAACCATGCCACTGATTTATCCGCGCCCAAGGGCGGGGAATCCCCCGCGTGCGGCTGGTTCAAAAGTTTGTGCGCCCGTAAAGACGGCTCGGTGTGGGCGGATGTCGAGTGGAACGACTTAGGGAAAGAAGCGCTGTCAGCAAAAAAGTACCGCTACCTTTCCCCGGTGTTCGACCATACCGCGCAGGGAGAAATAAACTGCATTCTCCGCGCCGCCTTAACCAATTCCCCCAATTTAGAATTGCCCGCTTTGAACAGCGAACAAGATAATCACGTTACGGAGGACAGAATGAAAAAGCAATTGTGCGCGCTTTTAGGAGCATCTGAAAGCGCAAGCGATGAAGATGTTATCGCCGCAGTAAAAGCGCTGAAAGAAAAACCCGCGCTGAACGCTGCTGGCGGCAACAGTACCGCACTGCAAGTAGAAAATCAAACCTTGCAGACCGCGCTGAACGCGGCGAACGAAAAAGTGGCGGCAGCCGAAAAGCAGCTTGCCGACCTGAACGCGGCAGCTTTCAAAAAGGAAGCGGAAAGCGTCATTGACGGCGCAATCGCCGCGGGGAAGTTTACCCCTGCAAGCCGCAAAGGGTTTGTCAGCCTGTGCGCCACGCAGGAAGGGCTTGCCTCGTTCAAGGAAATCGTAGAGGCAACCCCTGCGATTGTGAACGGCAAAGTGGAAACACCGCCGCCCCCGCCTGATACAAAAACCGCGCTCAACAGCGAGGAATCGGATTTCGCAAAATCAGCGGGCTACAGCGAAGAGCAGTGGAAGAAACTCAAGGAGGCAGGACAATGATCGTAAAAGAACAAACCTTACAAAACCTACGCACGCAGTTGCGCGGGGAGTTTAAGCTCCGCCTTGCGGAACTTGCAGCAGATTCGGTGTACAAAAAACTTGCAACCGAAATCCCCAGCACGACAGCAAGCAACAGCTACGGATGGCTGAGCGACTTCCCGCACATGAGGGAATGGGTCGGCGACCGTGTTATCAAAGACATCAAAGAGTCAGCCTACCAGCTTGTCAACCGGAAGTTTGAGTCAACTCTCGGAGTAAACCGCGAGGACATCGAGGATGACAACCTTGGAATGTACGGAGTTACATCCCGACTGCGCGCAGAAGAGGTAGACCGCTTCTTGAACACCGAGATCGCAGCCCTCCTTGCCGGCGGTTTCAAAGGTCTTTGCTATGACGGACAGCCCTTCTTTGATGACGAACACACAATCAAGGAAAACGCGGACGGTACGGGAAAGGACATTCTTCTTTCCAACATCGTGGGGACAGGAAAAGAAACTAATCCCGGCTGGTATCTGCTTTCACTGAACGGGAGCTTAAAGCCGCTTATTCTGCAGAACCGCACCCAGCCTGAAATGAGCGACATAACCGACACGAAAAATGACAGCGTCTTTATGAAAGACAAGTTCATGTTCGGCATCCGCTGGCGCGGCGAATTTGGCTATGGACTGTGGCAGCAAGCTGTCGGTTCCCGCCTTGAACTTACCGCTGCAAACTACGAAGCGGCGCGGCTGAAGATACAGACTTTCAAGAAAGACGGAAACACACCGCTTGGCGTAATTCCTACGCACCTTGTGGTCAGCCCGGAAAACGAAGCGGCGGCGCGCAAGATTCTTGAAATGCAGGTTCTTTCAGGCGGCGAATCAAACCCGAACTTTCACACAGCCGAGCTTATCGTAAACAACTATCTGTCCGCAGCGGCAGCGGTATAGGGGGAAACTATGGACAAAGAAAAACTTACACCTTGGATAGAAAAACTCACAAACGAGCCTGACGGCAAAAAGCGCAACGAGATCGTTGGCGAACTCTGCAAGGAGTTCGGCGTAAAAATCGGCGATGCGTGGAAAGCGCTCAAAGAAGCGGGGTTTGATCCCAAGGCCGCAAAGACCGCGCCTGAAAATGGCGGGGCTGGTGGAGCGGGAACAGACGAGACACCTCAAGCCGACAACAAAGGCACAGAGGCGGTAACGCTCAGGCACAAAACGCCGCACAAGCATTACCGCCGTGCCGGTGTTGTGCTTACAAAAGAAGCGCAAAGCTACCAGCTTACGCCCGAACAAATCGCCACGTTGAAAGATGATCCGTGGGTTGAGTTTAGCAAAGAAGGTAAAGCCGAATGAAGCCGATGCTTTCCGCAGAGCAATTTATTTCGCAGTGTTCACGCGACATGATTTTACCGTCTAATGATGACGGGGACGTTGACACTGTAAAAATAGAAACCGCCCTGCGGGGGGCATCGGGCGTTATCGTAGCGCGCTTGCCGTGGCTGTTAAACGCAAACGGCGAAATTGCCGAGCCAATACCCGCGCAATTTGCCGATGCGCTTTTGGCAATGTGTTTTGATTTTACTGTCTACCGTCTTACTGACGGCGTTTCAGGCAGTGAAAACGCTCGCAACAAGTACAACGACAACATGCGGCTTCTGGAAACCATCGACAAGGAATACAAAGGCGGATTATCCGGCCCTGATAATCAAAGCGCATTCATCGTCGAGCCAAACGAAAGCGAAGGCATCAGCGACAGGCGTTTCTGGAAAAAAGGCGGGCTGGTGTAATGCTCACCTTTGACTTGCGCGAGCTTGACGCAGTACGCAAACGCCGCATAGAAGCCGCCGCCCTCACGTATGAGGATCGCGGAAAACTGCTTGGCGCAATCGGTGTTGAAATTGAAACGCAAACACAAGATCGCTTTGACACAAAAATTGATCCTGACGGCAAGCAGTGGACACCGCTCGCAGAGGCGACCGAAAACTACTACCGCCGTGCAATGGCGCGCGGCGGGCTTTCAGGCGTTCCGCGCCCAACGCTGTTAGTGTCAGGCGATTTGCGCGACAGCATCGTAAGCCAAGTGCAAGGCGGCAACTGGAGCGTTGTGGCGGGCACGGTGCTAGAGTACGCGAACGTTCACCAGTACGGGTATAAAAATATTCCCGCACGCCCTTTTATTGGTCTCTCAACAAATGACGTGCAGGAAATTGACGAGATTATCGAGAAGTTTTTAGCGAGGACTTTCAAATGGTAGCGAACTTAGTTGACCTGCGCGATACAGCGGTGAACCACATAAAAAATACGTTCACTGAAAAAGGCTTTCACATAGCATCGCATCCAGGGCGCTTTACGGTAAGCGACATTAAAGAAGCGGCGCAGAGAACGCCTGCGATCCTAACTTCGATTTTACGCGCCCGCGAAAGCGATGACAGTGTTGAGTTCGCAAGTTTCATTTTGTACCGTGCGACAAATGTTGACAGGCTGTACAACGGCGCTCTATCAATCGCATCGAAATTGATTGCAACGCTGAAAACACTTGACCATAAATACAGTCTGAATATACCGGAAGAAATAAGTGCAGAGTGTTTATTTTCAGGGTCGCTTGAGCAGATAAACATTACGCTCTGGGCGGTCTCGTGGTCGTGGCATTTACAGCCGCATACGTTAGCGGGTGAATTAGGATCACTCGATGACTTGGATTTTTTTAACGGCTTTGACGCCGTTCACAATGTAGGAAGCTCCGCTGTCAATGACAGCGTGAATATACAAGCAGAATAGCAGGAGGAACAAATGGCAATTCCATTTACCCAAATACCGGCAAACCTTTTAGTGCCGGGTCAGTACGGCGAAATTGACAACTCGCTTGCCGGAGATGTAGGCGATATTAAAAAGGCGCTCATTATCGCGTACAAAACAACCGCCGGAAGTGCGGAGGCAGGCATCGCCACGCGCGTAGTAAGCGCCGACAAAGCCGCCGAGTGGTTCGGCGCTGGAAGCCCAGCCGCTAACTTAGCGCTCGCATTTCTTTCGGTAAACAAAACCGAAGAGCTTTTTATCCTGCCCGTGGCAGAACCTGAAGCGGGAAGCGCGTGGCAAAAAGAATTCCGCGTTACGGTAAAGAATGAGGTAAAAGGAGCGGTGAACATCACTGTAAACGGCAAAGCCATTCCCGCCGCCGCAATCGCTCTTACTGGTGTTGATGAAACAAATCGGGCAGAAGCTATCTGCGCTGCCATTGCTGCACGTATCAACAGCGAATTGTCGTTGCCGGTCGAAGCGGAAATACTTGCGAACGGCGCATTTGCAATACGCTCGGTTGTAAGGGGAACTGTTGGAAACGATAATACAATCGAGATTACAAGTGATGCAAACGGAGTTGTAATTACAGCAGTAAAAGAAACGAACGGGACGCACGTTGCAAGTATCGAGAAACTTTTGCAGGGTCTCGGCAGTGTGCAATACCACTACATCGTCTCTGACTTTTCTGACGCGGAAAATATAGCGGCTCTTGCAAACGAACTTGAAAGCCGCTACAGCGCGCTCAGACAAATCGGCGGGCGCGCGTTTGTAGCTCTTTCGGGTATTGCAGGAAGCGAGAGCGAAGCGGGCAGCGTCATTGCTCAGGCGCAAAAGGTCAATAGTCCGCACATCATTTTAATTCCGCGCCTTGAAAACCCGCAGCTTCCCGGCGAGTGGGCTTCCCGTTTTTGCGCGGCATCCTGTCGTATCCTCGCTGACGACCCAAGCGCAAATACTTACGATACGCAGGTGTCAGGGCTTACCTCACAAAGCGAAGTTGACTTTAATACACGCCAGCGCTTGCTTGAAGCGGGTGTCGTTACATGGCGGACTGATGCCGCTGGCAACGTGCTTATCGAGCGCCTTGTTACCAGCTATACCGAGAACACAGACGGCGGGCGCGACACTTCGTATCTGGACATTCAAGTTGTCGAAACGATTGAGGCTATCCGTGCGTACATCAATCAGACTGCCAAGAAAAAGTTCAAGACGTGGAAACTTTCAAGCACCAATGAAAACTTCGGCTCCGGTGCAAAGGTGATGTCGGCTGCAATTTGGCTGAGTTTCCTTGCGGAACTGTACGAGGAGATATTCATCAAAGAAAAATGCTGGTGTCAGGATTTTGAAGGATACAAAAAATCCGTCATTGTCGAAATCAAAGCGGGAAGCAAAACGCGCCTTGAGTACAAACACACGCCGAATCTTATCGGTCAGTTTTACATTGGTGCGGGACTTCATCAATTCAAATAGGGTAAGGAGAAAAATATGGCGGCAATACTTGAAAGTGTACATCGCGTCATTTCATCTAATTTAGGCGAACTGCCTTTGCAAAAAACAGGCAGCACCTTCCGACCGGCTGGGCAAGTGCGCGAAGTAAAAGAGGGCGCAGTGCCTGAAAATACCGGCTACACCGTGTCGCAGCAGTGCGCGGAATTAAGCCTGAAATTAAACGCAACAGGCAAATACGGCATTGAGGAGTTTACCTCGCAGGACGAGGACACACTCACCATTTTTACAACTGGCGGCAAGCAGTATTCGATGCCAAACGCATGGGCAAAAGAGCCTGGGACATTGGGCGCTGCCGAAATGGACATCGTGTTTCAAAGCGCGAAAAGTCCCCGCATTAAATAGGAGGCGGTAATATGAAAAAGATAAGTCCCTTTGCAGTAGAAACGGTGAAGCTGTACGTCCCGCTTAAGGGTAAAGAAATGACGGTAACGGAACTAAACTTCCGCCCGCCGACAACAAAGGACGCAATGGCAACTGACGGCTGCCAGGACAAAACAGTAGCAGCCGCTCTTGCGCTTATGGAGAGTATGACGGGTGTCTCAAAGTATCTTCTTGAACAATTAGTACCTGAAGATTTTGCAAATTGCTCGGTTATTCTTGCGCGGACAAATCTGCGCTATACAGGTCAAATCAATCTCTTTGAAGGCACTGAAACCGACAACCCTCTGGAAGCGGCGAACGATGTACAGCCGGAGAGTTCGCCGCAGGACTCCGCCGAATCGTAACGGAACTTTTGATGCTGATGCCCGCAATCGGTTTTGACCGCGTGATGGACTTTTATTTTCCTGAATTAAAGGCGTGGCATGATGAAGCAATAAAAGTCTACAACATAATGCACGGGGGAAAAAGTGGCTGACCTTAAAGCAAGCGTAGAACTGCACCTTAAAGATAAACTTTCCTCAGCAGTCAAAGGCGCTGCCGCAAACGTGCAAAGGTTCGGCAGTACCGCATCGCAAGTTGCACGTGTTTCAGGGCGGGCGTTTGATTCACTGGGTGCAAAGATTGGCGGGCTTGGTCTTGCCTTCGGCGCGTTTAACATTATCAAGTTCAACACCGATTACGAAGATAAGCTCATCCGCATGGGAACGGCAGCCGGAGCCACTGCCGCCGAAACAAACGCATTACGCCGCAAACTCTTGGCAGTGGCAGCGGACGCAAAGATTTCCGTTGACGGGCTTGTGTCGTTTGGCAACGCGCTTGCTGAAAATTCCATCGGCTTGGAAGAGATACGCGCTGCTGCTCCTCTTGCTGCATCAGCCATTCAAGGGCTTGGGATGTCTGGCGAAAATTTTGGCACGTTTTACAACGAGCTTGCAAACCGCGGCGCTTCCCTTGATGTCATCACCGAAAAGTTAAATAACATCACGGAAATGAACAGTAAAGCTAAGGGCGGGAATATAACGCAATTCGGAAACGACCTTGCTAAAATTTTGGAAGTATCAGGCGGCAAGGTCGACGATCTCGAAGATATTTACCGTGTTATTCTTACCCTCAATAACGGAGTATCTGATACCGAAGCAATTTCACGATACGAAAAAGCGATGCAGGAATTTGCATCAAATGATATACGCGATAAGGTGCGGAAAAACTTTGCTGGCTTTGACTTAAAAGATGCCGAAGGAAATGTAAAAAGTTTTAGCGAAATAGCAGACACCCTTATTACACAGCTCAACGATAGGAAGCTTAGCATAGATAGGCTTGATGGGATGGGGTTTAGCCAGCAAACAATTTTCGCACTAAAGACGTACAACAACCACTATCAAGACACCATCGATAAAGTGGGAGAACTTGGCGATACGCAGGATGCAGTAAGCCGCCGCGCTAGAAAAAATGCTGAATCAATAAAATCAAATCTTCAATCGCTGCAAACTTCATTAAATGCAATAGGCGGCGAAATACTCATGCGACCGTTGCAATGGATCGCAAAAGTTGCAAACGAGAATCCGCAGGGTCTTAAATTTGCGATATACGGGATTGGTACTGCACTCGTTGCGCTTTCTACAATGAAAGCATTCTCTACGGTGTTTAATTTTGTAACCCAATTACGAAGTATGAGAGCCCCAAAAATAGGCGGCTTAGGCAGCGGGGGAATTCCTGTTTACGTTACCAATGGCGGTATGGGAGCGGGAAATCTTTTGGATGGCACACCGCTTTCTGGCGGTAATAAAGCACTTAATCACGCCCGCGCTGCCGTAGGAAAGGTTACACCCGGGCAATATGCGGCAGGCGGCGTAGCAATGGGGCTTTTTGCCGCAGTCCTAAAAATACCGCAAATGATGGGCGAGCTTAATGGAATAAAAGAAAACGAGGATTTAACGGCAAAAGAACGAGGCAAGGCAGAAGGCGGCGCTATAGGGGATGCGGCAGGCGGAATAATAGGCGGTATCCTTGGTGGCGTTGGCGGAGTTGCAGCAGGAGCAGCAGCAGGGGCAGCCATCGGCTCAATAATACCGGGATTAGGAACGGTGATAGGCGGACTTGTAGGCGCTGGTGTTGGGTGGCTAGGAATGAAAGCAGGCAGCGAAGCCGGACGCTGGGTTGGTGAAAAAATCGGCGGCTCTTTAGCCAGCGACAACGAAAGCATCGTTCCTCAAATGGAGGACGTTCCGCGAAGTGCAATGGAGCATCTTCGCACGCCAGAGACCGCACTTACCATTCAAAACGAAAGCGTTGTTATCGGCACTGAAATAACGCTTAAAGACGATAGAATTGATGCGCGGACACGCGACATAACGCACGGCAAACTTTTAAGCGGGTATGCGTTCCAGACAGGGCTCAACTTTGATGCAAGGATAATGCCGTGAGCTTTACAGAAAGCCTTCCGAGTATCTATAGCAAAGACTGGCGCAAAGCTGAACGCCCAACCGAAGATGAAGCTCCTCGTTATTCCACCTACGAAGCGCCCGGGGGAAAGCCGCTTGCATTCGTTCAAGACGACTTTGATTTTTCAGGAGGGCAGTCAAACGAAACTGCCGAATACCCGTTTGACGGGTTATGGTCGAATACACGCTTAAATAAAACCCCGCACAAACTTACCGTTAACGGGCATATTCTCGGAAAAACTTATATTGAAGATCGTGAGAACTTTCTTAATGCTCTGCTTGTTTCCACTGATGACAATAACCCCGGCTATCTCGACCTGCCATTCTGGGGACGCTTTCCCGTTGTAGTCTCCGAGTACTCAATCGGTGAAAAAACAAACGAGAAAGGGCAGTGCAGTTTAAGGCTGGTGTTTATCCGCGCAGGTATTACGCTTGAGGTTCGATCAGAATCGTTAGTAAATACTACAATACCTACATCCCTTGCAGCAGAAAAAGTGCAAGCGGCGGCAATCGATGATTTTGCAAACAAA
>Ga0131853_10013053_pt1 | contig 15220 bp, 13 predicted proteins | sample TergutLab28metaG_FD_92764 | JGI IMG/M metagenome (GOLD analysis project Ga0131853, IMG submission 92764) | Labiotermes labralis P1 segment gut microbial communities from Petit-Saut dam, French Guiana - Lab288 P1 (version 2) (version 2) | ecosystem: Host-associated > Arthropoda: Insects >...
AATATCGCCAACTACATGATCCCTGGCAAACTTGTGCCGGGTATGGGTGGTGCGATGGATCTCTTGACCGGCGCGAAAAAGGTGATCGTGGCAATGGAGCATTTGGCCAAGGATGGACATAAAATCCTCAAAAAATGCAACTTGCCGTTGACCGCGGTAAACGCGGTGGATTTGATTATCACGGAAATGGCGGTGATCGAGGTCACAAAGGAGGGGTTGGTGCTCAAAGAGATCGGCGAAGGCTTCACGGTTGCAGATGTAATTGAGGCGACAGAGGCTCCATTGATTATCGCGGAAGGTTTGCAATAGCGTGTAGTCACTACAGAGAAGTTCATTCACGAACTACATTTGGAGGGGAATTTATGTATCAGAAAATAGTTATGTCATCTGTTCGACTGGTTCAAAGATGGTTACCGGACCCCTTGCTTTTCGCGCTCTTACTTACGTTCATTACTTTCTTCATGGGCATCATTTTCACACAACAAACCCCGATGGCGATGATCGGGCACTGGGGCAGCGGGTTCTGGGGTCTGTTGACCTTCTCGATGCAGATGGTATTGATCCTCGTAACCGGTCACACGCTGGCGCAGGCGGCTGTGTTCAAAAGAACGCTGGTCACACTCGCCCAAATCCCGAAAAATGCCGCTGCGGCAATTATGCTTGTCACGCTCGTGGCAAGCGTCGGCAGCTGGATCAACTGGGGCTTTGGTCTGGTGCTTGGCGCACTGTTCGCCAAAGAGATCGCCAAAAGAAGCGAGCTCAAGTGTGACTACAGACTGCTCATCGCGTCTTCCTACTCCGGCTTCCTGCTCTGGCATGCCGGCCTTTCCAGCTCCGCCGGTCTGATGATGGCCTCGGCGGGAACTAATTTTGAAACACTGACAGGCGGTGTTCTGACCGGACCGATGTCCACAAGCGATCTGATGTTCGCACCGTCTACCCTCATTATGGTGGCCTTCTTCCTCATCACGCTCCCCATCATCAACAGATCTATGCTGCCAAAGAACGAGCGAGACATCGTTTTGGCGGATCCGTCTAAGTTTGATGTTGAGATTCCGGAGACAGTAAAGCCCAAGTCGGAAATGACGCCGAGCGAGCGCCTCGAAAATAGCCGCATTGTCTCCTACGCGGTCGGCCTCATGGGCGTTACGGTTATTGTGATGCACTTTGTCAACAATGGCTTCAGCCTCGATCTGAACATCGTTAACTTCATCTTCTTGATGGCCGGCATCATCCTGCACGGCACGCCGATTCGTTTCCTCCGGGCCGTAGCGATGGCCGTAAGAGGCGCTGGCGGCATCATCATCCAGTTCCCGTTCTATGCGGGTATTTCGGGTATGGTCATCGGTGTCGGTGCGACAGGAATCAGCCTTGCCAGCCTGATGTCGGACGGGTTTGTCAGCATCTCCACCGCGACGACACTGCCGATGTTTACCTTCCTCTCCGCAGGTCTGCTCAATATGTTTGTTCCGTCCGGCGGCGGGCAGTGGGTTATCCAAGCTCCCATCATGATGCCAGCAGCCTACGAGTTGGGCGCGAACCTGGAGCGCGTTGTCATGGCGTATGCGTGGGGCGATGTTTGGACCAACATGCTTCAGCCATTCTGGGCGCTGCCAGCGCTCGCCATCGCCGGGCTGAACGCCAAGGATATCATGGGCTTTTTGTTGATTCACTTGGTATTTGTCGGTGTCGCGGTGAGTTTGTTCCTTACATTCCTGCCATAGCAGCCGCATAAAAGCAAGTTTGAAGGGCTATCGAGTATCTCGATAGCCCTTTTCCTTTTGTCACTTGCCGAAATGATCCAGCATTATCTTCAACACGTATTTTTCGAGACGGCTATAGCGGTTTTTTATCGGCTGGTGGAGGGCAATGCGCCACGGAATCGGATCATGGAATTTCCGCTCGACGATGCCTTGGATATTGAGCAAATTGTGAATCGGCGAAGGTAAGACAGTGAGCAGATTCGTGCGTTTGGTAGACAGCAAGAGGAAATCCCAGTTCGCCGATGTTACAGCGATCTTCGGGCGGACGTTCTGTACATGGAATTTGTCCATCAAGTGATGATGGATCATGAAGTCGCTATTGAATATGGCCATAGGCTGGCCATTTAATTGACTCCAGGCAAGTTTTTCGTGCACCGCAAGCGGATTGTCGGCGGCCATGAACGCGGTTAGTTCGCCTGTGTAAAGCAAAAATTCATTTGTAACACCGGGGCTGATGTCAATCGGTTGTAACAAAACAGCGAAGTCCAGGCTGTTAGAGAGAAGCATTTTTTTCAGTTCAAACGCGCCCAGTTCCACAATGTCAAACTTGATATCGGGGTTATCCAGAATCATGTTCGGAATGAGGTCGAAAAAGGCCACGCTGGAGATCAGGGGCGGAATTCCGATTTTGATCCGGCCTTTGTAGCTGACGGAACTCTCGCGCAGATCACTCATCATCGTTTGATAGTTTGCGACGATTTCAACGGCGTTTTTGTAGAAAATCTCGCCGCTGTTGGTAAGGTTTTGGAGGCGGCCGTTATATCGCTCGAACAGGCGGAGATTTTCGCCCTCTTCAAAATTACGGATCAATGCGCTCAGCGCGGGCTGGGAGATGCAAAGTTTTTTGGATGCCGCAGAGAGGTTGCATTTTGAGTTTACTACTTCTACGAAGTATTCTAAGTGTCTGATATCCATGGTGGGATGCCCCTTTCTGCTTCATTTCTCATTGTAGCATGGATTGTTTTTCTGCGCTATAGAGATATTTTTTAGGCCTTGCTGGCCTGTAGGCTGTTTTGCCCTGCTAGGCGGGCCTAGAAGCAAAAAGGCGATTCAAGAGAAACCAATTGGTTTCTCTTGAAAATCTCTTCCTTTTGATATTTAGCCTGTGCGCACAAGAGGCATGTCTTCCGCCTCGCCCGGCGGATGGGAATGCAGTACGAAAACCACCGCACATTCAATCGCACCCACCGCACAAGAGCGTATCCGCCCGAAAGCGACATAAACCCCTGCCGGCAGGCGGAACCACATGACTGAAACGAGCGCAGCGAGCCGCAGGCTAAAAAAGCTTTATGGAGAAGGAAAAAAGAAAGCCCCGCCACGTGGCGGGACTTTCCCTTATTCCGCATCATAAATCCCATATTTTTTCATATACCGCCACAGCGTGGAAAGGCTAATGCCAAGCTCTTTGGCAACAGCCCTGCGCTTCCAATGGTGCTTCTGCAGAGCCGCGCGCAACTGAGATTCTAGCGCACTGCTGACATGCGTCTGTTCACTCTGCGCAGCTGTTGCGGCAGGCCCAGGGGCGGGACTCATGTTGAGGAAGGAGCAGATGATCTCCTCGTTTACCGTTCGCCTCGGCGAAAGAATCGCAACACGCTCGCAGAAGTAATAGAGCTCCGTCAAGCCGCCGTTCCAGTGATAGTCCATGAGAACTTTGTAAGCGTCGGCGGTGAAGCGGATGTAGCGCTGGTGTTTTTTCTCAAATTCACGGATGTTTCGGTCCAACCAGCCCTTGATGTCTTCCGGGCGCTTATGGAGCGGCGTGAGGACGAGCGGGAGGACACTGAGGGCAAAATAGAGGTCGCCGCGGAACTTACCCTCTGCGACAAGTTCGCCGAGTTCCGGCACGTCCGACGCGATCACGCGGACGTTAGCGGGAAGCCGCCAAATATCGTTTCGGCGGACGAAGGCTTTGTCTCGCATGAACTGATAGAGCGTCGCCTGGGCGTTTGCGTCCAGGGAAGATACCTTATCCAGGAACAGCGTTCCGCCCTCGGCCCAGTCGACGAGGCCCTTTTGATCGGCCTCTGTGCCTGTCCCTTTTGCGCCGAAGACAGTGCTCACAAACTCTTCGTGTGTGAGACCTGTGCAGGAGAGGGTGACGAAGGAATCATTGCGGCCGGTGCTGTCGTTGTGGATGCATTGGGCCAGCATTTCATTCTCGGCGCTGTCTTGCCCCAGGATAAGCGCGGGAGCGTTGAATTTCGCATAAGATTTTGCCCGCGCGACCAATGCTTTGCTCTCTGACGATTGTGCCACAAAGGTTTCAAAAGTCTGGCGGGGGACATATCCCTTGCGGTAGATTTCTCGACGAATCTCCTGCTCCATCTCCGCGACCTTGCGGCCTTCATTGAACGCGAGAATCGCCCCCTGCACACGCTCCTCGATCAAAATGGGTGCGATGTTGGCGACGACGGCGGTCTGCCGCACGATAAAGGCGGTGGAATACACTTCTTGCTTATTCAGGAGGACAGGCTCAAACACCTCAGACGGCACGAGTTCGCTGATGTTACGCCCGGCCAACTCCTGCTCAGACTCTCCGAGCAGTGTTTCCGCAAAGTGGTTGGCGCGCAAGATGACGCCTGCGGAGTCGATTTTGATAATGCCGCAGAAAGAGTGGTCCAGCAACGTCTTGAGCTCAGAGCTGTTCTTCTTTTCCAAGTCAATCGCGTAGGAGACGCGCTCGGCGATCCGAAAGGCTTCAGCGATAGACTCGGTTCCCGCCATGAGAAATACCGCGGGGAGGTCATGCTCTGCGGCGTATTCGCAGACGACCTCGCCGCCGATTACAATGTCCACTTCGTCCTCATAGGCCTGCATTGCGGCGGGGATCAGAGTTTCCAGCCGGTCGGCGTAGTATTCGCGGAGGCGCACCTCGTAAAGGCTGTCAAAGGAGCTAAGATCACAGATCATGTTTGCAAAGCTCACAACACCAATGGCAGGCTCTGGTTTGGTGACCAGAGCCTTTGCCTTCACGATGAGTTGACCCATTTCGAGGCCCGTGAGCAGCATCTCCACCACCGGGATGGAAACCCGCTTTTTGATGAGCGTTGCCTGAATGCCGCGGGCAATGATGACATCCGCACCGGCTCTCAGTGCATTGTCCGCCTCTGTCTCAGCCTCGGAGGTGGTGATTACCTTCATATAGAGAAAGTCGAGACGGTAATTGGGCGCGATTTTTTGCGCCTGCTCGAGCATCTCAGCGCGGGGGAGGAGTACGACGACTTTTGCCATAGGCCTTAGTGTCCGGCCTTGACATGCTTTGTGGCGATCACATCGCAGCCGAGTCCGAGGACATTGGGGATTAAGATATCGCCGAGCGTCACAGGAGCTGTGACGCGGAGTTTTTTAATCTCCGCCATGACATCGAAGATGCGCGCTTTGGGGATCACGCCGGTCAGCCGCACGCTGACGAGCGGCAAGTCGCCGCCGTCTACGAGTACAGAACTCGCGATATTACGGCGCGGATCGGTCAATTCTGTGTGAACGAACTCTTTGCCGCGCGGGCAGCGTGCGCCGTCGAGCGCGAGAACCTCTAAGCCTTCGATTTCGGCGACGATGTCGCACCCGATGGGGCAGATGATGCAGGTATATTCTCTAGTCATGGATTGCTACCTCCAACGGAGCGCCCGGTTTTACCGTCCCGGCTTTGACCGGGATCTGGATCATTTCTGCGGGCAATGCCTTGTGAAATGTGCGGGAGAGCACAGTCTCACCGTTTTGCGAAAGGGTCACCGCACAGTTTTTGAGCGGCTCCCGAACGCGCATGGAGAGGAGGAAATCACGTTCGCCGCTGATGCGCTGGGGGAGTGCGTAGCAAATCCCGGCGCCCGCCTCTACAGGGATAGAACAAACAGGCAGATGCCCTGTACCCAAGTACTCCACGACTGAATCGGCAAAGGATTCCGCCTCGACGGAGACGAAATCGACCAGATCGTGGACGTGGAGGACATTTCCAGCGCTAAAGATGCCGGGGACAGTGGTCTGAAAGTGTTCATCCACGAGGGCGCCCTTCGTGCGTGGGTCAAGTTCGACGCCCGCGCCGAGGCTGAGTTCATTTTCCGGAATCAGGCCGACGGAAAGGACAAGCGTATCGCAGTCGAACTCAATCTCTGTGCCGGGAATGGGCTTTTTGTTCTCGTCCACCCGGGCGGTGATGACTTTATTCAGACGGGCCTTGCCCTGGATGTCGATCACTGTGTGGTTGAGATAGAGCGGAATATCATAGTCGTTGAGGCACTGTTGAATATTCCGCGGCAGACCGCTGGGATGGGGGAGAATTTCGAGCACGGCCTGGACATGTGCGCCCTCCAATGTTAGGCGCCTTGCCATAATCATGCCGATATCGCCGGAGCCGAGGATAACGACCTCCTTGCCGACCATCGTGTTATGCAGATTGATATAACTCTGCGCGACACCCGCCGTCAGGACACCGGCTGGGCGGCTGCCGGGGAGGCTGATTGCGCCGCGGGTGCGCTCACGACAACCCATGGCGAGAATCACCGCGCCGGCCTGATATTGGATGTACCCATGCTCTTTGGAGATGGCAGTAACCACTTTGTCCTCGCTGATGCTGATGACGGTCGTATCCGTGAGGATATCAAGCCCTTCGGCCATGTCAATAAACCGCTGGGCATACTCCGGGCCGCTCAGAGATTCGCTGAAGCGGACGAGGCCGAAGCCGTCGTGGATGCATTGGCGTAAAATGCCGCCGAGGTGGCGTTCGCGCTCGATTACGAGGATGTCGGTTACACCTTTTTCACGCAGGCGAATCGCCGCGGCAAGACCAGCGGGACCACCGCCGACGATGATGACGTCTTTTTTCATCAGATTCATGGGCGTACCCTCCCTGTAAAGACTTCGGAACCCGGACGGTCGAGCAGGATGTCAGTTTCCGAGAGACCTTTCTCCTCCTGAATCATCTTAGCGATTCTCGTCTCACAGTAACCGCCTTGGCAGCGGCCCATCATAGCTCTGGTGCGGACTTTGATGCCATTCAACGTGAGCACACCGAGCGGATTGCGGATGGCCTCCAACACTTCCGCGCGGGTGACTTGTTCGCAGCGGCAGATAAGCTCACCGTAATCCGGATTTTCTTCAATCAGCCGTTTTTGCTCCTCCGGGCTTTGATCGACGAAGCGCACAATCCCCTTGCGGACAGGGTTGAAAGACGGATTCGCCTCAAGCTCCTCGCACTCAGCGAGGAGCGCGACGGCCCTGCGCGCGATCGGCAACGCGCTGGTCAGCCCAGGAGACTCGATGCCGACGAGATTGATAACACCCGGCACATCGTCTCTGCGCTCGATAACAAAGTCCAGATTCTGCCTGGTTTCAGGGTCGATGCGCTTGGGCCGGATGCCGACATAGTTGCGGATGAAATATTCGGGCTTGGTAAGCTCGAACATCTTCAGACCGTCCGCGATTAGACCCTCCATACTGTCAGCGGTGGCGGTATAATCGTCCAGATCATCAGTCCAGACAGAGTCAGGGCCGATGAGAATATTGCCGTCCATGGTGGGCGTGGCGTGGGTGGCAAAGCCGCCCGTCTCGGTGGGGGCGGGGTAGATGGAGATATGGGTATCTACGCCAGCCTTTTTGTCGAGCACGTAATATTGTCCCTTCCAGCCGCCGATGACATAGCCGGGGATACCAAGTTTCTCGGAGATGATAGCGGAGTTCATCCCCGCGCTGTTGACTGTCCACCGGGCGTAGAATTCGCCTTTCGGAGTAACCAGTCTATGCCCCTCGCCCTCGCGGTGGATTTCAGTGACCTCATGGTCAAAGAAATACTCCACCCCGTTCGCGTGGGCGTTTTCCGCCAGCGCGATGGTGTAGATAAAGGGATTTAGGATTCCGTCATTGGGGGAATACATGGCGAAGTTGCCGCCGGCTTTGGGGTCAAACTCATCCATGCGGGCGCGGTCTATCATCTCTAGACCTTGCACGCCGTTCTGCTCGCCGATGGCCTTGAATTTCAGGATGCGGCGCAGATCGTCGTCCGTAAAGCCGACAACAAGCTGGCCGTTGCGATTGAAGGGTACATCCAGCTCCTTCGCTACGTGGTCAAACTCCTGATTGCCCTCCACGCTGCACAGCGCCCGAAATGAGCCGGGCGTGTAAGTAAAGCCGCCGTGGAGTACGCCGGTGTTGCGTCCGCTGGTACCGGTGCAAACATCATTGGCCATCTCCAACACGCCGATCCGGAGCTTATACCGAGAAAGCTCCCGCGCGACAGCGCTGCCAACCACGCCGCCGCCGATAATCAGTACGTCAAACTGATCCAAATTCATCCATTCCCCTTCCAAAACATGGTTTTACTTTCAAATATGAACGAATCTCATTCTACCATTTTACCGCGCCAGTTTCAAGACGCTAGATAGACGAAAAAACGGCGCAACCGCAGTTGCGCCGTTCGACGAAACGTATCCTTCCGCTATCCCTGGCTTGCCAGGTCTAAGTACATCTGGAAGTTGACCCCGATGTAGAATCCAAGCTGATCCAAAGCTTCACGGCCGCGTGTGGTCATGTTGTCCATGATAACAGTGACACCCAAAAAGAGCGCCTGATCCGTATCCGGCAGAATTTGGAGTACGTAGATGTGGAGCGTCCGCCCGACGAGATTGTCGTCGAAATAAAGGGCTTTGATCGCCGCTGTATCATGGGCGTTGACCCGCATGGGGGTGCGGCGGAAATTTTCAGCATCCAGGTCCTCGACGCCGAGATCCAGCAATACAAAGGGCGCCAGCGTCTGGCTGGCGGAGCGGGCGTCTAGGGTAGTGTAGAGGAGAGACATCACAGAGGAGATGCTGAACACCGCGTCTTCCGTAGCGGTATTGGCGGCATTGGCCAAGATGGAGAGTTGGAACGCGTGTCCGCCGATGTTCATCCAGAACGGCTCGAGGAGATTTGTGGCGAGCGGATGGTTCACCATGCGGAGCTCCGGCAAGTCGAAAATAATCTCAAGGCCGCTCTCCTCAATGAGGAGGATCCGATCCATGACGTCGCGATATTCGGCGAGCGTGGCGAACATCTCATCCATCGTCACCGTATGCTCTGGCGTTTCGATAGGAGCGGGGCTGATTTCGCGATAGGTGACATCCACCGTCAACAGGAGGCGGTCCGGGATGAAGAAAGTGAGCCGTGTGGTGAAAATATCGGCCTCTGTGTCGTGGATAAAAATTAGCTCAAACGTGTTTTCCTCCCGCGGGGCCCAATCCAAGGGGCCTCTGGCGCCGATTCGAACGACCCCAAACGTACCTGTCAGATTGCCGATCTCACCGAACAGACCAAAGGGCCGGCTGATCGCTTCGAAATCCGCATCGCTCAAAAAGTCTCCGGTGAGGCGAAGCGTATAGGTGCCCTGGTCACTAAACAGATTGTCCCGGACAGCGTTGGCGGGGAAGGAGTTGACCAGCGCGGTCAAGTCTGTAAGTAAGTTGGACAAATCCAAGTCCTGGCTGATTAAATATGGATTCCCGTCAAACTCGGCCTCCACAGAGGCAGCGGTGTGCGGGGCGTAATACATGTCCATCAGATATTGGAATAGGGGAACAACGCTGACATAAGTTTGCCCGCTAGACTGGAGAAATGACATGTCGTAAAGCTGCCTGCCTAAAGCGTCGGTGTAGTGAATGTGCGCGAAAAATTGCTCAGTCTCAACGGAGCGCGTCCCCTCCATGACATACCAAACAGGGGCGATACTGTCGATATCCTCGTCGAGGATGATGATCTCACCCACTGCGGTAAAACTATAGTTTTCGAGCGCGGAGAGTTCGCGCATAAAGGCTGCCGGTTCGGATGGAGAGGAGCAGGCCGCAAAAAGACCCAGAAGCAGGCAGAATAAAGCGAGAACGCATATTCGCTTGCGCATGATTTTGAAGCCCCCTTTCCATATATCGTAAATAGTATCAAAAAATTACAAAAATGTCAAATCGGAAAAAGTGCCAAATGAGAGACGGGCGACCGAAGACGGCCGCCCCTACAGCGATGAGTTTACTCCCTCGGCGGAAGGAGCGGCATCGGGTCCACCGGGATACCGTCGATCCGAATTTCGAAGTGCAAGTGATTGCCGGAGGCATGGCCTGTCATGCCGATGCGGCCGATGAACTGCCCGCGATAGACGCGCTCTCCAACGCTGACATCCATGCTGCTCAGATGCGCATAGTAAGTGAGATCGCCATTGTCGTGCAAAATGCGGATCAAATTCCCGTACCCATAGAACCAGCCGGTGAAGATGACCTCACCGCCGTCCGCGGCGATAACGGGCGTGCCGGACGGAGCCGCGATATCGATCCCTTGATGCAGGGTGCCCCAGCGCGGGCCAAAGAAAGAGGAAAGCACACCTTCAGCGGGCCAGATGTAATAGCCCCAAGAGGCCGTGAGCGGTCTGACTTGTGTGCCTTCAAGCACGATCTCTGGTACGGCTTCGACGATGATTTTCGTCTGCAAGATCACGGTATAAACCGGCTCACCGTCTATGTAGGTGACGAGGGCGATCATTTCCATCTCGCCTTCCAATCCCTCTTGCACGATCTCATAGTGGTCAATCCAAAGCTCGTCGTCCGGGATGATGTCTACGTCAAAGGGGATGGCTTCGGTCAAGATCACGCGCTCCACCGTCTCCACAGAGAGGAGTTCGACAATCTCCTCGACATCCTCCACAAAAGCATCGTGTTCGACGGCCACGAGCTGTCGGTCATAGTCGAGCAGGGTGACGAAAGCGGCGGAGAGCGCCCCTTCTTCTTCAAGGCGTTCGAGCCGCTGCTCCATGGCGGTTTGCAATTCGTCGATATCGGCCACCGTGCCGACGGTTTCTCCATCCAGGGAGAGCGCATATTGCATCTCCACGCCATCGACGTGATAGAAAATACCGAGTTCGACTATATGCGGATCGAGACTTTCCACACTGGAGACATGTGTCAGCCGACGCGAGTAAGTGATGCGCGGCGCCACCTCGTAATGGTAACCAAGGGCGGTTTCGATGGCGTCCTCCGCGGTATCAATGACCGTTTCCAGCACATAGACATCCGGCACAGCGCCGATGGACTCGCCGTCTACTTTTACGTTGAGTACAAAGGTGAACTGGCTGAGGAGCACAGTGACGACGCAGAGGAGCGTAGTCAAAAGCGCTGCCGCCGGAGAAAGCCGCCGACTTGCGATAGAGGGCGAAAGAAGCGTACAGTCCGGTTCGGCTGAAGAGGGGGTGGATGTATGATGCGAAGTCTGCATACATGATCTCCTTTCAGAACGGTTACAAAAAAATGGAAAAGAAACAAAACGGTTACAACACGACACATCATACTACTGCTGGTATGTCCTTGTCAAGCGATACGCAAAAGTAGTGGCAAGGCGTCAAAAGGTGGGTGCTTCCGACGGCGACATCTGTCAAAAACGACCAATCATAAGCGGACAACATGGCCCATATACTTGTACCAAATTACTTCCCGAGCGGGAGAGAATGGAGGACACGCAGATGGCATATGAGGCGAAAACGAGGGCTGAACTGCAGCACAACATTATACTAGAGGGCAGGGAACGGCTCTCCATCTCTGGGGTGGAAGATGTGGAGAGTTTCAATGAGGAGACGATCACGGTCTACACCTCCAAAGGAATGCTCATCATCCAAGGCAGTGATCTACATATCGAAAAATTAAGCCTAGACGGAGGCGATCTATCCGTGGAGGGCGAGGTCCACAGTTTACGGTATGAGGAGGAGACGCGGGAGAAGGGCGGACTATTTTCGCGGCTCTTCAAATAAGGCATGGAGCTGGATATGATGCACCAGGTCCATCAGGCTTTGCACGCATGGTTGATGGGCCTCCTCGCGGGACTTTATTATGATCTGCTCAAAACCCTGCGGCGGCGTATCAGGCGCCGCGGGGTGACTCGATTTCTGGACCTGCTCTTCTGGATGGGCCTCGCCCTCGCCCTCTTCATCCAGACGATGACTATGGGCGACGGTGAAGTGCGCATCTTCATGTTGGTGACCAACGGCCTAGGCGCGCTCCTGTATTTCCTGGTACTCAGCGGACCTGTTCTGCTCTTGCTGGGTAAGTGTTTGGATATAATGATGAAAATAATCCAGTTAGTACTGCGTCCCGTGCATGCAATATGGTTAAAAGGGCGAAGTTTTGCAAAAGTGTGCAAAGACGGCTTTAAAAATTGGGTCAAGTATTATATAATCAGGCATATTCACAAAATTAGGGTGCGAAACTGTGCACAAAAACGAATGGAGGCTGGACAGGTTGCGGCGCAAAAGGGCAGGTATTTTTACGAAACTGGCAGTGCTTCTGCTAGTCGGCTACGCGGCATTCAGCCTGATGGACCTCCACGGACAGATCGAGAGCGCAAGAGGGACCCTGGTCGCCTTGGAAGAGGCCGTAAACGAACAGGCGCTTGAAAACGCGGTGCTCACGCATGAGCTCGAAAACCGCTATAATCCAGAGATCATCGAGCGCATCGCCCGCGACCGGCACGGTCTGCTCATGCCCGGCGAACGGACGTTTTACGGCGTCACAAACTGATATATGTAGGGGCGGCCTAGTGCCGTTCACCAAAATATAAATAAGAAAAGTAAGGACTTGAAAAAAAGTATATGGGGCTTGACGTGGGAATGGTAGTGACCGGAAAGGTCACAGGGATCAAAAAGTTTGGCGCTTTCGTCACCTTGGAAGACAAAAAGAGCGGACTGGTACACATCTCCGAGATCGCCAGTACATACGTAGACGACGTCTCCACCCATCTGACAGAAGGGCAGGAGGTTTTGGTCAAGGTGATCGGGATTGACGAGACTGGTCGGATCAATCTGTCCATCAAGAAGGCCCAAGAGCCGGAAAGACCAGAGCGGCCAGATAGACCAGAACGATCCGCGCCGCCACCACGCCCGCACCGTCAGCCAAATCCCCCGCAGGAAAAAGGACCAGCCTCGTTTGAAGACCGGCTCAAGCAGTTCATGCAAGAGTCGAACAACAAAATCTCCGGCCTCGAGATGTATGCCGGGAAGAAAAAGAATCGCAGAGCGAGAGATTAAGCTTGTATATGTAAAACACCCCCGGTACTGGTGTACCGGGGGTGTTTTTGTTCCTCGAAAGCCTCCTTTAGAAAAGGAGGTACCTATCGGTATTCCTTCCGCCGTGCCAATCGGACTGCGGCTTCGCCTTGCCCTCCCCGGGCGTCAGTTATGGCAGGCGAAGCCTGACGGCGGATTTGATGGATGTGGGTGGATCAAAAGGCAATCCTCAGTCAGCTTACTCCATGTCGCTATAGGTTTCGATGACAACTTGGCCTTCCAACACATACACGGTCTGTCCAAGAACAGCGCTGAAGAAGTCCATGGGAACAAACGTCCGGTCATTCACGATAATAGGCGCGACCGAGAGTTCAATCGGGGCCATTCTCCCGCGATGCGCCTCCGTGTCGCCGATCCAAACGTGAATTGCGGCGCCGAGTTGAACACTGCTCAGATATGCGTTCCAAGTTACCTCATAACCAAGCGCCTCCGCGATGGCTCTCAGAGGAACCATAACGACGTCACCGTTTTCTGTCTCTTGCAAAAACGGAAGAGCCGCGTCCTCAAGAATCTCGTTGTTGACAACGAGTTCGCCATTGAGCTCCATCCGCTCCAGGTCTTCCGGAGAAATGTAGTCCGGCAATGTCACAAAGTCCATATATCCATCGTTTTCCAGATCAACCTCTTGCGGCAAGGTCACAGCTGTTTCAAACAAAACCACAATGCTGATCGGCGCGACCTGCCCATTCTGCTCGAAGGTTACGCGCAAATTTCTGCCGTCCAACACTTCCGCAAGCGTGCGACCAAACAATACGTCGCGTACCATCTGTGTGACACCGTCACAGTCATCACTCAGAGGCACAAAGTCCTCAAAGTAGATCCGCGTGTCATTCGTGACATGAATGACAAGTTCGCCGCCCTCACTTACCATCGCGAACTCGGCGTTCGAATCATCCGGGGCGACCAAGGAGAAACGAGCGGTTACAGTGACCGCGTTCCCCGGCACGGCATCATCCAGTGCAAATACCCCGACGGCACCGATCACCATGACAACTGCCATGAGCAAGGCGACGATTGCTTTTCTTTTCATTTTGGAATCCTTCTTTCCCTGTGAGTTTGCATCCTAAAATAAGATGTGTTGATGATAGGACGCATCAAAAATGGAAAAGTTCCACTCCAACAGTAAAAATTTCGCACCCCTCATTTATCGAGCAAAAAGAAGGGTGCGAATATGTGTCGGTGTGTTCTATTGATCCCCAAGCTGATCCAAATCATACGGCGTCGTCTGATATACATAATAATTGAGCCAGTTCGTGTAGAGCAGTTGCGCGTGGGACCTCCAGGAGACACAGGGCGGCTGGGTGGGGTCATCGCCGGGGAAGTAATGTTCCGGGATCGCGGTGTCGAGCCCTTTGTCGCGATCTCTGAAATATTCGCGCGCGAGCGTATCCGCGTCATACTCCGGATGGCCGGTGACAAAGAATTGGCGGCTGTTTTCCGATTTGACGATAAAGACCCCAGCCCGCTCAGACACGGACATCAGTTCAAGAGACGGCATGGCGGCAATGTCTTCGGCGCGCACATCAGTATAGCGGGAATGTGGCACCATGAAATGATCGTCAAAGCCACGGAACAGGGGAGACTGGGGCTTTAAAATATCATGCTCAAACACGCCGGAGAGTTTCTCAGGCAGGCTATATTTTTGAACCCCATAATGATGATAGAGCCCCGCCTGCGCCCCCCAGCAAATATGCAGTGTGGAGTGGACATTGGTCTTGGTCCAGTCCATGATCTCGCAGAGTTCCGGCCAGTAATCCACCGCTTCAAAATCAAGGTTCTCCACAGGCGCTCCAGTAATAATCATGCCGTCGTAACGGTTGCCTTTGACCTCATCGAAGGTGCGATAGAAAGAATCGAGGTGGGTCTGGTCTATATTCTTCGCGTCATGACTCACCGTCTGCAAGAGTTCCACCTCAATTTGCAGCGGAGTATTGGAGAGCTTGCGGAGAATCTGCGTCTCTGTGACGATTTTGGTAGGCATGAGATTGAGAATAAGAAGTCGGAGTGGGCGGATATCCTGCGACACAGCCCGGAGTTCCGTCATCACGAAGATATTTTCCCCTTCTAGAGTGGCTCTGGCGGGGAGCGAGTCTGGAATTTTGATTGGCATACAAGATACCTCCTTTTCTGAAGGTGTTATTATAGCATGATTCTTGTTGTAACGCAACGGGGGAGCGAGGTATCTTTGGAAAACTAGCGGAACTATATATTATATGTAGGGAAAAGGTATACTTAAAATAAAGTCGAGAAAGACTGAAAAAGGGGGTTGACACTGTGATACAAGCGTGGTATATTAGCAAAGCTGTCCGGGGCCGTTGCGATGGTAGCGGGAGTTGATAACTGGGTAAAAAATAGTTATTGACATAGGCCTGGAAGTGTGCTACAATAA
>Ga0131853_10013054_pt1 | contig 15219 bp, 8 predicted proteins | sample TergutLab28metaG_FD_92764 | JGI IMG/M metagenome (GOLD analysis project Ga0131853, IMG submission 92764) | Labiotermes labralis P1 segment gut microbial communities from Petit-Saut dam, French Guiana - Lab288 P1 (version 2) (version 2) | ecosystem: Host-associated > Arthropoda: Insects >...
AGTTAGTTAGTTAGTTAGGTAGGTAGTTGGTTAGTTTGTTAGTTAGGCCTGTTTGTATATTTGTAGTACGCCCATAAAACCTGATGAGATTTTAAAGCAAATCCTTCTATGAAAGTCAAAATAAAAAATATATATACGAATTTCAAAAGCAGTTCAATTTGGCATCTAAGATACAGAATATTAAAATTATGTTTTTTCTACGCTCTGATTCAGAAGGCTGTTGTTTCGATCTAAAGACGACAAAATCATGAAGCTGATGGCGTACCTCTAATACAAAGTGTCAGAATAAGTGGATATCTTCTATTGTACAATCCAGCATGCCTCTATACAATGCTGCTAAGCACAGTTACAAATGCTACTCTTACTTGAAACTACTGATATGCAATGCATGCAAAAGCTTCCCGCTCCCCGATTACAATTTCGGTCGTTATGGCAGCTGGGCAAACCTACGCTGATGTACGAGGCCCTTGTTTGGTCGTCATTTTAGTTACCAAAGTTTTTTCAGCTTAGGAGGTTTGAATAAATTCTCATCATACAAAAACTCTGAAATCTGAAAGCTCACTTCAAGCCACAACTATTCTGGAACTGACCTGGTAATATTTTGTAAAACCACTAAAATTGCTATTTTTGAGGTGTTCACAGTAGTGTCTTCGAGGATGCCGTTCTTCTGGGATGTGACGAAAGGTCGCTGGGTAAGAGTTTCCCGATGTTCTGTCGCAACGTTCGTAATAACCCAGCAAAGCAACGTAATACCCCGGAAGATCGGAATTCTCTTTCGTTACGACAGCTGGTAGGTAGGCAGAGATTGTAACTGACTGGATCGAATGCCACTGCATGGGTTCACCGTTAGGCTACCCTGCTTGGTAAATAATCTGCGTACCTTACGCATTTGACATTCAGAGGACCGTGCATTGTTATATATTCTTATAATAAAAGGCAACGAGATGCACTTTTCTCAACTCTATTTTGGTAAAGAACTCTACATGTTTCGAACAGATTTTCTGTCCATCATCAGGAGTCTTAATACTGTATTCACAGCAATAGGTATTTGTCATGGAACTGACCTCGCTAGCAGACAGTCAACATAAATATTATGACAAATACGTATTGCTGTGAACACAGTATTAAAACTCCTGATGTTGGACAGCAAATCTGTCCGAAACATGTAGAATTCTTTACCAAAATGAAGTTGAAAAGTGGTTAATTTCGTTGGCTATTATTACAAAAGGACCTTACGCAATTAAAATGTCATAAAATGGAAAACACCCTCAAACACTGGGGGGTGTCTGTGTAAAATAGCGGAACATTTTAAAGGGTATATTTTGGGTTCTAGGACATACGGATGAGCTATATGTGCCTGTCCGATCGGCAGTCGAATCCTGATTCAGGCATCAACAAGACGGTATTATAAATCGCTGACGTCTGGGTTGTGACGCCACGTTATACGGTGTGCCGACAGGTGCAAGTGTTTCGGAGGATAATATTGCCTCCCACTTCAGGATCAAATGTCCCTTCAGATGGACGTAGTACGCTTCTCCTAAATAATGAAATATCTACCAAACTACAACGCGTCACATCCAGAATACTATAATATTGATACTCACTGCAGTGAGAACATCGAATTTCATATTAATGTAACAGGCGTTGATTGTCCTCGTGTTTATCAAAAGGTCCAGACACATTTATATTTTACGTACTTAATAATCCCAAACACCTACCTTCCCCAGCAAATCTAAGTGGGTTTCACTTTCTTTTCCACGTATTTATTTGAACACCCTGTACGTTACACAAAGCGTCATTGCGCAGACCGTATCATCTTCCCCCAGACAATCTGAATGTTGGCAGAGTATCAAGTCTTAAAAAAGAGCTCTGAAAATAACTTGGTTCTTAAGACGAGATAATAGTTTTGACTTCAAATGTCGTAAAGTTGGGCTGTGATTTGTGATGCTGGCGGCGGCGGCGGTGGTGGTAGCAGACAGGAAGCGGCAAAACGTTACATGGGCATAAAAGAGACTTTGTCTAGAACCGTGAAATAAAACAAAGATTATGACGAGCAGTGCTATGCTGTGTTTGTTTATGATTGTGTGATGTTGAAAAGGGTTAAGTTTGTCATGCAGTTGGATTGGCAGTGGGATTTATATGGCAGTGAAGCATAGGATGTTGCTACGTACATAATCTTCAATGTGTATCTAATCGATGACCCAGCATATGGCAAACAGTACCGATACGTGTCCCTTGTGCCTTTATCGGTTGCATTACTAGTCTGAAAGCGAGATATATTCTGCGCTCACACCCCCTCGAATAAGTACAAACAATGACTAATTTCCATGTCTGTTGATATTAAACGAAATATACGTAGTTTATGTAGGTAATTTTACTGTCGTTTAGCTGTTCTGGCGGTGATTAATGTTGTCTCCCATTCACTCGCCATTAAATGGAAAATAATCACGATTTCAATCAACAAAGTGACAAACTGCCCCGAAGGTATACAAAAAAACTAGTATGTATTTTATTAAATGTTTAACTCTCCCCGTTCCAACGTGTGAAGCAGGTGACTGATTTTCACTACACTTGGGAAGAACGATATGCCTTAGAGGGCTACCCCAGCGCCGTGCTTCCTAGTTTTCTTTAAAGAATAAAAGCAACTTGGCGGACATGTTAAATTCTGGTCTGGTGCGACAAATGTATGTACGACAATATGTCTTGGAATAACACGCAACTTATATTAAGGCAATAATTTTGTAGAAAATAAAATAATAACATGGCGACCGTGCAAATTTCTTCCTGTAGCGTAAGTTTCATCGCGAAAAATAATTAATCACTGGAGTTAAACGTTAATTTTGATAAGAATTGTGTCAGAAAAACTGTTTTAAATTAACAGTTACACACGTGGTGAAGGATAAAACCTTTCGCGTTATATCCGAGAAATTTAACGTACAAAGAATATGTAATTAAGTGATAAATTCTTCATAAAAACTAAAACAAGCAGACAATAACAGTACCGGTAGGTATGAAGGACTAGATATCAATGTAAGAGTAAAATAGATTTTCCAGCCAGAAAACCTTTGTTGGGTAGTGTGGTATGTTTTATATAGCAAAAGCTCAGTTTTGGGACACCGTATAATGCTACCAGCGTTTTATTGGTGTTGGGGAAAAGAAATTGCACACAGGAAATTTAATCTGGTTTCTGTGAGGATTCTTCCCCTGGCTCTTCCAACGCAAAGAACGTAAGTTAAAACAGACTACTGTCCTGTGTCGAGAGTAACTCGTATTCTTCCATTCATCAGAACATAATCGATGCACTTAATCAGGGAGGGAATCGATCTCCTTAGGTCTCCTGAGTACAGTTTCTTATTGCTACTGACAGAGAAGATTGGTGCTTTACACTATGATGTAAACACTGGTGATGGATTCTGTCCTTCGTAACTCACAAAACAAGATGTAACACTGCCAACAAAATAAGGTGTTCTGCAATAGTAACACTTAAACCCTGTGTGACACACAGTCCTTTTTAGCAAACAATTAGAACTATCCTTTTGATTAACAGCCACCGTGAAATCCCGCAAATCTATATAACTAAAGACATAGGTAAATAAAAAATCTTCTCTGTTAGAATGATCTGAAATGATTGATTCGCTGTTTGGCTTGCAGAAGAAAAATACCCTGTAAGAGAAAGAGAAGTGGCTCAAAGTTCAACGATGTAGAAATTGACTCTGTGCTCCTATTAAAGGCGAAATATCAGGCAGAAAGAGGTAACGTAAAAACGGGAATGAAAGGACAAATTATTTGCGAATACATAATGGCAGGGACATATTTTAGGAAGAAGCGGAATGCCGGTAATGGATATTTTCCGCAGTTTATCGCCGGACACATAAACCGGAAACGGAAACTGCACTAATAGATTTAAGTGCCAAAATCTATCGATGACTTTAAATAGTGTATTTTCATACCACTCTTAAAGGTCAGTGAATGATCTCTATGATGACGCTCTTTAAGACCCAAACACTTAAGAGAAAAATCATAATGAAATAACTATAGCGTAAAAAAAAACAAGTTTCATATTGTGGTAAAATTTTTCACAATATATTGTAGAATGTTTGAATAAAAACCCTCTATTTCACCCCGGTCACCGGAACTGACCTCCGACGACAATGTGAACAACACACTGAAATCATCAACGTCATCTTGCTACATTGTTCTTCAGCGTACATGAGGTTCGAGTACCAATTAAATCATGTTTAAACAGACTATGGTTTCCAAAGAACAATCACTGAAACGACTGAACTTTTGAATTAAGACCAATATGGCTACTTAGTTTAACTTAAAACGCTTTCGTTTTCTGTTCTAGATCCTAATTTTACACAAACAGATTTCAAAAAAAAATTAAAAGTTGGAATAAAATCACTTTACCTTAGCGAAATTAATGTCATAACTCTTTGAGACATAATTTTTCTTTCCAAACATCCTACACAGTTCAAGAACCAAAAACACCATAAACCTTCTCCAGTTAGCGTCCTGTTTCTTTATTTCTTCTCCCAACAGAGACACTAACACCTTAAATTCTTCCTGAATTATTCTGTAGAATAAATCTCTCACCGTCATGGTCCATCATCTGGCTACGAAATCGAAAATCCGCCAATTCGGTCCACGGATGAATAAACCGGTACTGAGTACTTCAATCGTCTCTTTCATCTTCAATTTTCAAGTCTCCCCACCAAAGACTTGTATTTATCTTCTCCCCCACACGTACCACATGCCCCAACCCAATCATTATTCTTGATTTGATCACCCTAATAATATTTGGTGCCCATCCCGGTGGGCGTGCGTTCTAAGGTTCATGTCTGCAGAGGCTCGATTACTGGGATTGCGGTTTCGAATCTCGTTGAAGGCATGGGTGATCGAATCTTGTATTTGTTGTGTGTCATGCAGGTGGCGGCTTGTGAGGCGAGCAGATCACTTGTTCGTAGGAGTACTACTCGTGCCTGTGCTTGTGCCTGTGCTTGTGTGTGTGTGTGTGTGTGTGTGTGTGCGCGTGCGTGTGTGTGTTTTTTTTTTGTGATCTAGAAAGTTCAACAATGAGGCCGCCTAGGCCCGATTTAGGTTACTTCGCCAAAAAAAAAAAAATTTGGTGAGAAGTGCCCATTACGAAGCTGCTCAATGTCCAGTTTCCTCTTGTCTCCTGTTGGTTGCTTCCTCTTAGTCCCAAACAGCTCTGGATATAGAGTTCCGTATTGTATTTGCCTGCTGACTACCCTATAGTGATATCCGGTTTGCACGAGAAGGGAGAAATAATTAATAATAACGGGGGAAATCTGGGCCATGAGTGGACTTCAGCGTTTGCAGTGCAAAAAGAATTTGCAGTTCAGTGCGAGAAATCAGTCGGGAAACCAATTTTGTCACGGTAAGTACCGATGAAATTTTATGGAGAATTCTGACTTCTCCCGTTTACATCTGAATGTTCATTCAGAATCTTTCTCGCCTGAGCAGACTTCTACCTTGCAATTTATGCACTGCAGTCTGAAAATTAATCACCCACACTGTCACGCTACCCATTTTCACCACGACAAATTCCACATACTTTCTCTCGTCTACATCTATCAGCCAATTGGCCCACATATTCTCGAAGGCCAGTCTTCATCAAAAGTCCCGCGTGGCCAAAATCACATAAAACATGTCGTTACATTGACAAGAAATTATGAAGCAGTGTTTGTTATTACAGGAAGATACCGCCGTTCAGCTGGGTGGCGGCCGGTCTGGGGGCTTGCTGTCCAGCCAATCCACAATCCCAGGTACACCGCGACGCTGGCGACCACACGCTGTTGGCTGGCAGTAATCGCTGGTCCTCCCGGCGACGGAAAACACATCGGCCTCGACACCCTCACATCGACGCTGTAGCACGGGGAGCGGCAGTGACGGCCGTTGTGACTATCGTCTAGCTTCATCATCTCGAGATACGACTGCTCGACTACACGTCGCTTCAACTTACTTCGCTTCTCGGTTTATATTAAACTTCATCGTCCCTTGGACAACTGCATCGATAAGAACAAACCATCCAAAACATGCGAACAGAGCTGCAAGTAGCCACGATGCATGTTTTGTCACGGTGATTATATCAGTGATACAAATCATAAACTTGCTGTTGTCAGTATTTTTTGTGGTTCGCTTCACAACGAAGTCTAATTTAAAAATTATTTATTTTAAAACACAGATTTACTTATATTAATGTATTCGCAAACCAATATGAACCAGCGACAGCAGTGACAGTGACGAAGACTGGAAGGAGTCATTACCTTTCAAACAGAATAATAAATTTCTAGTCGCCAGTACATATATTCGTTAAATTTCGTGGTGACAGTAGCTCTCTGATCTCTATCCATGACACTAATATTCCATATATCTTTAAGAAATGAACATCCGTATAAAATGCAACAGCGCGAGTAATTCGGAATTAGAATTCGGGTACCCACGGAAGTCGTAAGCTAAACACATTGTTTATTGAATATTAGCTCTTTCAAGAACGAACCTCAAGTAAGATATTGAGATAATGAGTTCCTATCTCACACTAAACACAATTCCCTTCAAGAAGACCAATCAGTTAATGCTAACCTTTCTTCGCTGTTAAAATAACATGACGCATACACAATGCGGGAAAAATATTCATATTTTCTTAATGTTGTATTAGGTGGTACATGCAGTAATCATCGGGTTATGAAGCTTTCAGCTAGACCCCGTATCAGGACATATTATGTAAACCAAATGCAGGTCATCGTCAGAATAGGACCCGAGTCTTTTCCTAAAGCACTTAACTCATTCTACTCTGCCAGTGGCTCCAAAACTGTGTTCCATGCAGTCGAAGGACTCTTGGAAGGTTTTCTTTGGATGAGCAGATATTTTGTCTAATGAATGGTTTTAATTTAATATTATTCTCGACAATAATTAACACATTTCCATTTAGAGAAACATCTATTTGTTTTGTCATACACTGAATTGGCACTGCCGTAAATGAATTCCACAGTAATTACAAAAAATAAAAGAAGCCTGGTGAACAATTAAAGTATTGGTCCATCAATCAAAGAAGCTAAAACAAATTTCACTTCACAGCAACGAACACAGTTCAACTACTCTACGCTTAAGTGTGTTCCATCAGATCTTCCTCTGAATTTAGATTAGTATAAATGTTAGCACCTCATATAATATTTGATATACGTGTCTCAATGGTGTGCAGAATGGTCGTAATTTATCAAAACCAAAACCGCTTTGAATAAAAATGTCTGAAAGTCGTTGTACTATATGTGTGACATCTCATTTAACACATTCGCAGACTACAACCCACAAGATGCAACGTTTCACAATTTATTTATTTCTGTAGGACGCTTTACATGTTCCAGACGGGTTTCCGTCCATCATCAGGAGCTCAAACCTGCACATACAGCGTCAGGTATTGGTCTGACGCTGTATGTGCAGGTTTGAGCTCCTGATGATGGACGGAAACCCGTCTGGAACATGTAAAGCGTCCTACAGAAATAAATAAATTGTGAAACGTTGCATCTTGTTGGCTGTAATCTGCGAATACATTAGCGATTCACGGACCTATGAATGTTAAATCTCATTTAACAATCATGTTATGAGCAATGCATTACATTAATTGCCTGACATAATGAATCAGTGTATCACATTTATTGGAATTACTTTCATGCGTAAGTCGAAAGTCATAAAATTATTTACTGGCAAACACGGACAGACAGTGTAAAAAGTGGCTCTTTGTGTTTCGGTTGCTGTTGTATAGAGTCAGTGATTCTGGGTCCTCTAAATTTTCTTTATAACCTAATCTTATTTGCTGTCCTACACGGAACATTTATTCCTGCACTGTGAATTCATCAACTCTGTTCCTGTGTCCAGTTCAGAATAAATTTATAGCGAAAATAATAGCTAGAATGTTTCATAATTTGAATCACGTATTCCAGTCCATCCACACACAAAGTATACGATATAACTTTCTGTTACCCCTTATTGTTTATCTTTAATTATTTTCCTAATATTCTTCTTATATATCACCAATCTTCATCTTTTACCTCATTCATCCAACATTTTTATTAAATACACTTAACCTAAAATCATAATTTCACCCACTTTCTTAAGCTATGTATAACTTCATGAGTGATAAATTCGTAATAAACGAACTGATACATATAGTTTAAGTGTGGTATGAGAACATGTAATAAATGTATACTGTGTTGCTCTTTTGCTATTCGATGTCCGTAAGGTATAAAGTATTTTTCTTCTGATCATAAACACATGTCATACTTGATGAAGGCCTATGCTTGTATGTCTGTGACATACTGGCAGTCGTAGAAACAGAGTGTGTATGAATATTACAATATGAAATGACAGAAATTTTTGGAGTTTAGTATTTCAATTAAGAACGCATAACAATTCGAAGAATGAAATGTTTTTAATTGTACAAAAAATTCTGTGCCTTTCTCACACAGAAGAAACTCTTACATCCACTACACAGACCAGTAAATTAACACTGTTCAGGAAAGCAATCGAGGATTATATTCAAAATCATAATAAACAAATATTCGATGTGGCAAGAACGTTGCGTTTTCAAGTGATACACCAGCGTGTACATAGTTCACATGCCGTTAGGCTTTAAACGGTTAATGAGACATAAAGCAATATATTTTTAAGTATGATACGCTCGAGTACAAATCCAACAAAACACGACAAATATCGCACAAGCTAACAGAAAAATTTTAACATAAGCACCTGTTGCGGTCTGAAACAAGAGAGGCACTGAATAACTCGGGACATGCAGATGAGTCTGCCTTGTAATTAGGAAGGCGACAGGTTCAAAGTTTTACCGGAACAATAAGTATTCTGACTGCAACTTTTGGTCTTTCTTTTCCTCTGGCGACACTACGGAATAGCGTATCAAATTATGCCACAATTACTTCCTTCCCTTTCTCTTCCAATTCATTATTCACTAATTATCTGATGTTCGATGCTATACCCTATATTCTGAGCTAATGAAAAGTTTCATTAAATAAAGCATAAATAAATTGAAGAACGTGAAAGACCTCGGAATTATACTCCTCCTAAAAAAAAGCATAACGGAAGAAAGAATAACAGTAGAGTAGCTTATATAACCGAACAAAGAATTTCATAAACACCCACACAACCTATGTGCATTTGTACATATTCTCGTCAATTCTCCCCCATCCTGTATATTTACTCTTGACTAAACCCCAATTTATATCCACAGTTTTCTACACCAGTCGTTTTCAATTACTCCGGACGTCCCCTTTCTCATAACTTTTCTTTTCTTTTCGTTTTGTACTGGGATTCCAGAGGCAGAATACTCAGACACTGTTCAATGTCTATATGCAGGGTATTTGAAATATATACAGCGACTCGAAAACTGGTTCGGAATTATACTGACGGATTATTTGTATTGTGTCTTAAGTTTAGTTATGCCAATGGACTCGAACCAATGGCTTTATGAACAGTTAGGTAAAGTGCAGGAATAGTAAGCTCCATGGAGACATTAATTTTCTGTCATTAAGGCATTACTAATTAAAAATATAAATTTTCGAATTCTATACATCAGGGCGTAAATGCTTGTGTCTCCTCCCATAGAAAACCTGGAAGTACACATTCGCTTAGCTGGATGCTGGGTTCAATTAAAGAACATGGCTGATCTTGGATATTAGAATATGTGTTACAGCAGAAATGCAGCATGATATCGAATTGTGAAGGATATAAAAATATATATATTTCGGTTAGACATGTTAATTCTGAAATAGCAAAGGTATCAGGATCAATTTATATCTTCAGAAAACAAAGTTACAAGACCATGCTACATCTGGAAGGTTCTGTTCTGTTCTAATCAAAGGTGAAGTTAATTGCAGTTACTACTTGCAACTTGATTCGTCCCTTGAACTTACAAACAGTCAATATCTAGTACTGTCTATAGTGCAAACTCTGTGCCTGCATGTTATATAAGTCCATGGTATCATTCTCCAATCCTGCCTGACCTCGGGTAAAGACCTATGTTCGTGATGATGACAATCCCACAGCGCAATTGACACATCATCAGCTATACTGAAGCCAAGGAAAGAAGTCACATGGATCGAGCCCTCCACAACCCCAGGTCACTTTTCTATATTGCCCTCCAGTCTTACACCCGTTCCGTTCACAAGAATGCTTGTAGTGATAACCTGCACTAGCGACTAGCGCTTTGGGCTCGATATTACAGGTGAGAAGGGGTGTAGGAAATAACATAAGTATTCAGAAAGTGGAAGGCCTTGAGTGCAGTCATCTCCACCACCCATGCGACTTCTTCCTGTGGGCTGTGTAATTCCATCTCCACGAAAATATACATAATAAATTTGAGGTTTAGTGGTAATAAGAAAGTGATACAAAACATCAAGAATATGTCACTGTGGTATTCGAATCCACAATCTCAGCAGGATACTTCCAGCACTGCAATATAAAATACAAACCTCCTAATTACTCTTATCCGCATTTTGTAATAAACACCCTGCTACACACAAATGACAACTTCACGGTGAGAGCCGTTTGTACGATTGTGATGACGATGCTCACCTTCTTGCAACTATCAATAATAGACCTAGATGTTTCGCAGAAACGACCTCTCAACAACGTCGCTACTAGAAACAAATGTCCATGTCGATATATCGACCTCACTTTCTTAAAATATTTAAACGCCCTTGTGAAGGTAATACTTGCATTTATTTTTGTTTTGAACGTTTACAGCCCGTTGTCTTTAAAGTTTTACATCTAAATGTCTTTTGTAAAAATAAAAAGCCAATCCCCTCTTCGTCTTCAAAGAATAATTATTTATTTATTCTTTGAAAATCCAGCAATTCTTACATTTAAACTTACTGACAAAGTTGCAGAGCTGATGATCCTGATGGTTACCATAACAATAAATATTAATTACTTGAGTAATTAATGATGTCAGCTCACAGTAAATTATTATTTGGTCATTTTCTTTAATGTATTAAGGGAGGTAACACAAACAAAAGAGCGAACCGCAGATATAAAGCGAAATCAGCCACGATAAGAACGGGTAAAATAATGCATAAATCACGATAACTGCAGAATAAAAAACCAAATAGATGCCACGTATTATTTTATTGTACTTCTTATAGGTTCAACATGTTTCGGGCATTACTATGCCCATCATCAGGTGCTCGCGACTATGATGTTGATTACCACATTGGTCGACCAATGTGGTAATCAACAACGCAGTCGCGAGATCCTGATGATGGGCATAGTAGTGCCCGAAACATGTTGAGCCTATAAGAAGTACAATAAAATAATAAATGGCATCTAGTTGGTTTTTTATTCTTCAGTTATCACAATGATACACGATCCAATAAACATTTTCTTGACTGGGAGGCGTTGTACGAAGCCCAGAAATCAAGTAATCTCACATGAAATTATACAATCATTACACTCCTTTGGAATTTTCATACATCGTGACGTTTCGTTGCATATATTTGAAACTTAATTTTCCACAGCAGCTGACTGAGCAAAATGGCCGTGTAAACAAAGTTGAGCCTCAAACTCAAACCCCCAAAGAATGCAATTAACGTGTAATGCCTCCCACAGTAATTGCCAAACGGAAATGCTTCCAAACACTAATCACAGTCTAGTGTACTTGTTTTTGTACCCATTCGGCAAAGTTTATGCTGTCCTATTTTGTGCACGCACGCTTATTTCACACTTTTTTTTTTTATAAATTTGTAGCATCAAAGAATTTCCCACCAAAATCACTGATGTCGCGTGTGGCCTCCAATCGTCTTGCCATAAAACATCCTACTAACCTTTTCTCTCAAAACGGCACCCCTCCCGGAAACGTCTTCGTACACGTAGCCTCATCAGTCGGAAATTTAAAGTTCCTTGAGGACAACCTATTGATCCCATCTTCAGGGGTCAAGAATCCTAAGAGAAGTCCGGAAACGTCGGTAAAGAATTACCACTACTCGCTGCGTAATAACCCAGACGAAAGCAGTTCTCATCTACTTCGCGGCGGAAGCCTGAAATCACGCTTAAAGTTCCGTTTCCCCATGCACATCAACTTAACCTTATTTAACAGCAGTCTTGAAATGCCGAAGCAGTCTTTCCAACTACTGAAAATATGTCTCGACATGCGACAAAGCCCTTGTACTCAAAACTTCATAATTTCTCCTCGAAAACTGCCCGTTAATTCTTCCCACAGAGATGGATTGCCCTGCACTGTCTCTTCTTCAGTTAGGTCCCAGAATAATGGTGCTGGAAATAATTTCGCGTAATGGTCGGAATTTTTTCTTTGAATAAAGTGGTCCCTATGATTTTGCGCGCACACGCCTTATTTTAAGGTCATCATAATAGTCATAACCATCATCATCATCATCATCCGTCACGAGTCAAGCCTTGATAGACCTGTTTCGCCTTCGTCAAATACTCTCGTCAATGGTCTTCCAAGACTTTAGGGTCAAGTGAAGAAAACTGCATCAAGTGCAAGTGGATGTGTGTAACGTGGAGGTCTGTTACTTTGGCTGCTTACGTTCCTGCTTAATATAAACCCTACTTCATCGGACAAGAATACCAGTTTCCGTACTGTATTTTTTTCTATCAATGAGCCTGTAACTCGAAAGCTTTCCAATCTTCCATACACGTATTTTTCTTCTACACGCCACTGTTCACGAGCGATTTTTTAACAGAAACTTCAGCTACATTTGCCATGACATACAATTTGCAATAATACTGATACAAATGCTCTTTGATCAACACAAAATATTTCTCACCTTCACTGATCTGCTGGGCACGAGACACAAATTGGCGAGCGTCTCGGCTTCCAGCGCTAATATGAAGGCGCAACTCTCGGCAGACTCGCCTTGCCTGTGCCATACAGTATTTCTCAATGCCCGGGAAAACGATTAGCGAGATGTTCTGTACAAATATGACCAGTACTATGAACAATTATATTCCTTTTATTTCGTGGTCCGTTAACCAGTTCTCCACCTCTTATTTACAGTGATGACCATTTTGCAACATGCGCACGAAAGGTGTTTGTTATTCTTCTGCTTCCCTCATTCAAGTGTCATATTTCGGTTGGAGGGGGCCTGAAATGTTTTCCCATGTTATTTGGCATAATTTAACATTATCTTTGTAATGTTCATCCAGTTGTGCGTAGTACCCATAATGGCAGCAGTTTTCAGTCAAGCGCGACAATTTATTCAGTAAAATAGTTTACATAGCTACATGCTCGTCTAAATATACGACATATACACACCATTAAGCAATAAAAAGCAATGCAGAACGCGTACAAATTTACACTGTCAGTTAACGTCAAGATTAAATTCATCTAATTGCACAATAAGTTTAATATTCTAAATATGATGGAATGATTCAGCCTTGTCTCTCTTTGGTAATTTCGTGGTTAAAACATTTTCAAATTGAAGTAAAACACAGCCTAGTCATTCAGTTTTGCGTTGAAATTTACGATCGTAAGAATGTTCTAGGCCGCTCCCAGCGACCGCGCGGTCTAAGGCGTGGGTCTGTGGCCGCTGGCTTGCTGGAATCACCGGTCAGAACCCCGCCGGATGCATGGATGTCTGTCCCTCGTGAGTCTTTTGTGTTGTCAGGTAGTTAAGTCTCTGCGACGGGCTGACCACTCCTCCAAAAAGTCCCACTGAGTGTGGTGTGACTGAGTGTGATCGTGAAGCCTCGATAATGAGGAGGCCCTGGCCCACTAGGTGTTGTTGCGCCATGCATAAAAAAGGTGGTTCTAGTTGTGAAGTATCGTTCTTGCACTGAAGGTCTAGTCTATTAATTGCTGACTCTTGGTATGTGTGATGGTATCTAATTTGTAATATAAACATTTATGTCGTGTGGAAAGTACAGTGATTTTTTTTGTCCTGTGGCGCTGCGGCCAAATTCAGGCTACGGCCTCCTCATTCTTGAGGTTTCTAGATCACACACAACGACTCACCGCAGTCGATAGGACTCCCCTCGACGAGCCATCAGCTTGTCGCAGACAACACTCAAGACAGACACCCCTGCCCCTCGCGGGATTCGAACCCGTAATCCCAGGAAGCTAGCGGCCGCAGACTGACGCCTTAGACCGCGTGGCTACTGGGATCGGCGTATATTGATATTTAAATAGTAAATGGAACGAGGCTGGCGTATAGTCAGCCGAAACAAGTAGCTGTATCAACTGTGTTCGTAACATAGTTGAGATTGACTGAAAATTATTGTCATTAAGAATTCATTCTGTTTAGTTTAAGTCTACAATGTACAAAAACCTCTTCTGTTTTGCATCACCTCATGGGCCTAATATTACCTTCGTACCATAAAATACAAGGGAATTTTAGGCAACATTTTCCGAGGGAGAAGTGCATCTTATTGTCTGCAATAATAGCATAGGGTGAATTACGTTGTGGATTACAACCTTTCAAATATTTTTGAAGAAATTTAAGCCACATTAAAAGTTTGGAGACCCATTTTCCTTTTGTCAATGCACTATTATTCAAACGTTCCGCACTATTCAATAACAGTAAGTTCGTGGCTGTCGAACTACGCCGGTAAGAAACGATTCGCTTTGTTGGTATAAAATTTCTACTTATATGATTTAACTGTCTAAAACTCCCCAAATTTGGAAATTACACAGCGGGCTAAAAGACCTGAGAATTCCCGTACAAGATTATCAGAAGTGAAATCCCGGGAAATACAGGAAAAGCTTGCGAGGATCAAAAATGGACAAAACTTTCTTCTCCATTTGAATGCGGTATCTTACGTTGTAGTTTCCGAGAATACTAAATAGCTGTCCCTGGCTTAAGTACACCGCAGAGACGCCTCTCAGCTTTTCCGTCGTTGTCTCCGTTTGCATAGCTGTACTGTCGGCTAGTCAAATGATAATTCCAAATTCATGCCATAAAATATCGGAAAAGACATTATTGACTTTTCCAGCAGTCAGCAAAGAAAAGTAAGTCGCATTTCTACTCCGCTTGTGTGTTAGGTGTTGACCAATTGTAATTAATCTCTTTTATGTGTTATTTCTTACTAGAATTAGGAAATTAGTGGATACGATACTTCATGCAGACGACCAGATTTTAATGGCTACATCAGAAGATGATTTACAAACAATGGCACACCACTTGAACCTTATAGCAAGAAAATATAAAATGACCATATCTAGTACAAAAA
>Ga0131853_10013056_pt1 | contig 15218 bp, 9 predicted proteins | sample TergutLab28metaG_FD_92764 | JGI IMG/M metagenome (GOLD analysis project Ga0131853, IMG submission 92764) | Labiotermes labralis P1 segment gut microbial communities from Petit-Saut dam, French Guiana - Lab288 P1 (version 2) (version 2) | ecosystem: Host-associated > Arthropoda: Insects >...
TATCTGCCACCAACTCTCTCCATCTTCTCACTCCCAGCACTTGAAGATCTCTTTCTACTTCCTCTTTCCATTTTTTCCTGGGTCTTCCCCTTCTTCTCGTCCCTTCCAGTTCTTGAGTGAAGACGTTTTTGGGCATCCTATCCTCCTCCATTCTCTGTAGGTAACCTAACCAGCTTATCCTTTGCCCTTTTATCCATTTTACTACATTTAAAACATACATCAGGGACTGTAGAAGTCTCATACCGTCCTTCAGTTATTATTCATAAATGATCTGAGACAATAATTAGTGTTTACTGTCCGTAGTGTCACTTAATATTGCGACCGCAACAACACTAAATAATCAAGAACTCCACCGGTGGCTTGCAAGATATTCAAAAACTGCTTCGTCAAAAGCAACACCAGCGATACTGGAACAAAGGGCATTACTGAAGGGACGGTACACACTTTGAATCCCACTCGATGATCGGCTATCCTAAATGAGTTAGTCTGTGGTTCTCTGCGAAATGAATGTTGTAATAACAGGCCACGTGCTTGAGAGTAACCAAACTCCGAACAGATGGAGAGATTATAAATCCACCATTACTCACGGTTCCTTCGACATTCCTACAAAAACAGTCAGTCTTGGTTTCACAATATCAGGAATACAGAGTTTCTTCAGCCGTCAGTGCTAGAATATATCAAGGGAAGCTTTTCTAAGTTCGGGAGCGAGAATAAATATGTGAAATGTGGTACGAGAAAATACAGATGTCTTGAGACATGCACCGCAAGCCATCGCCTCCCACTGCGTCCCAGAGTGGGTACTTACCCCTACCGCGGGAATTCAGTAACACCTAGTGCTTGGCAACTCGCCCCAGAATGACGATTGTGCGTTAGAGGGCTGTAGACTCTGTCTTCTACCCTTACCAACCACTGCCTTTATGAAGACATCAGAATGGCAAATATTCCGGAGAAATAGCTTGGTACTGAGAAACGTATACATGGTATTCAGGGACAAAATTTGAAGAAATAAATTTATCCCCGTGCATGCCGTGACGACATATTGGACAGGCTACTGGTGGTAAAACTCCACTCATTCTTAACCGCGGCATTATATGGTGGTGGTCAGCTTCACACCCCGGTCGCCTCACCTCGGGGGAAAGAGCCGCCGGGTTACCACTGCATAGGAGAGTGGATAGAACCCACACCCAGTTCCGGCGGTTTGGAGAGAAAAAAACTCTTAGCCTTACCGTCGGCCAGAAAGATCGTAGTGTAGACACTAAGCGGACTGCAACATCCCGGATCGACGAAGCTACCTACGGCAGTCAACCTCAAAATGTATTTCAAAACTGCGGCACATGTACCAGTAATTCAGGAAGGTTAAAGTTCAAGCTATTCCTACGACCACGCACCATATCACTACGACGTATCCGGAAGCCTGAAACCAGAGGGATGTGAGTCACCAGATTCAACCTGCTTTAAACCATGTGCCAATGGAATTGGAGATCTGGCTAGTCCCAGACAGAAAGAAATATCGCACCGGCCGGGAGCAGAATGACGGTCATCCTGCGCGTAGCCAGCTGTCTCCGCACATAAATCTAAAGCCAGTGTTTAATTTGATGGAACTGTGAAACATGCACTGGCTATCACAACTGGTGCAAAGAAACTCTGAATCCTAATGCGAGAAAACATTAAACTGTCATCGTAAACACAGTTTATTATGCCAACAAATGGCACAGTCTCAATTAATACAAACATTAAATGAGCATCTCCAACATGTTTCGGTACATGTATACCAACTTCAGGGAGAACACAACGCCAGCTCTTAAAAACCAAGTATTACTGCGACGCTGTTATTTATAGGTTCTTGGTCTGTAGCAGGCTCGTCGTTGGCGTCACTTAGGTATAAGAGGTACAAATGAACACAATATTTTAAAACTTATTGTTACACTATGGTTAAAAACATTTATTCTCGTTCGATTATATATATATATATATATAATGAAAACCTTAAATATTGTAATATAATTGTGTGTAATTTTTAAGGTTTTCAGTAGACTCCCTCGTATATATACAAACGTACAGTAGAGATTATATTTTGTTCAGCCGTAGAAACTTATATAAGGTTATAATAATAATATATTTAACTGCACATTGGCTGTCGCCCGGTGGCAGTGCTTATTATGCATGTACATAAATATGAAATAAGGATCTAAGAGATTTAAGTCGGGAGGGCTACCTGAGAAGCATGTAGTGGCAACTTGAGGTCTTGGGAACCATCTCAGCGTTCACTTTTAGACACAGGGAAACCAAGAAAAACCTGTGCCGAGGTGGCCGGTCGCAGAACCTTCCGGATACTGACTTCTATCCAGCAATCCGGCTAAACGCAACATAATAATCTCTACTGCATATATATCTTACTTAACGATAACAAATGTTTTTAACCATTGTTTAACAGTAAGTTGTAAAATACTGTTTTCAACTGTACCTTTTATACCTAATTAACGCCAAAGACGAAGCTGCTACGGACCAAGAACCAAGAACACCTTCCCAGTGGCAAGTAGTTTTTAAGAACGGACATCTTGTTATCCCTGAAGATGCTAAACATGCACCGAAACATGTTGTAGATGCTTACTGGATGTTCGTATTAATTAAGACTGTTTATTTAGTTGGTGTAATAAACGGTGTACGCTCATATAAGAAAAGCACGGAATGGACAATTTTAAAATAAAATGTCAGAATTTGTCTATGATTTGAAGTCTACAGCCTCCATGTACTGACTCGATGTCTAACCCTCAAATACGTTACTAATATGCATAATAGACGAACGGAGATCTTTACTGAAGTATAACAGTATTCTCTAAGTTTCGACAATCTTGGTGCATTTCGTGACAAAGGCCTTGCAACCGCTCCCGCAGACATCTGAATGTCTTGAAATGAGGCTCTGAATGAAGCTCAAAGTTACGAACAATACCGGTACAGTTGTCAACCTCACAAACGACATATTCGGGTCAATGAGTTCATTAAGCATCAATGCAGCTGACTTAAACTGGCCGCTATACAAGGAATAATCACTACAAATGACCGTTACAACTTGCTGTAAAGAGGCGGCATTAGACACCGCGTTTGAATCTCGAGACACAATTCATGAGATTCTATCATTTACAGTACCAGAAAAAAAATTATACAAAATGTAAAAGTTCCTAGCAATGATTTGTTACAATAAACATGACTTCTCATTCGGACACAGCCCATCGTGTTGGGAAAACAATGTATGCTATAATGGTTATGTTAGTTTTTACGATGTCGCACCACTAAATGGATTTACTGGGAAGGAAGGAACATGAAACATCCTCAGAATGCAGAAGATCCTGTTGCTATTTCTCGATTGTCTTCAAGGGTAAGGAATTAAAAAAAAATGTATTTACAGCTCAAAGATTTTGCCCGTACCAGGTTTGTCCTAAAACAAAGAACTTCAATCGTGTATAAATTTTCGTTCCCTGTTCTTTAACTACTTTCAGTGAAGCGGTTGAAACTCTTGAATTTCCTCCCGACGCGCGTCCTTCACAACGGCAGCCTACATAAACTACATTTTAATGGCACTATTTTAAAGCCATGACATGAGATGTAATGGCAGGCCATGTTTGTTACAATAACTTCACGGACTACATAATTAATATTCAGCCCGCTTCTCAATTTTGCACACACTCGTATACACCACGCACTGGGAATTAATGCAGTACGAATGAAAATTCGTGGTAAACATTGTTATGCAAAACTAATGAACATGGGCATTCATTAATGCACCTGCCCATTTCCCCAACTCCTCCCCGGCCCAAAAAATAAAATTACATGCGAAACACTACACAGCAAATCAAAAGGCGAACAGCGTGGTACAGAAAACAAGAACGCCACATTCCTGCGTGGTAAAACGCAACCGCACAATGAACAGTACTCCACGAATTCCTTATGGGTACACTGACAAATGTATTTTAACAGGGTTAAATTCATCACACGCAAACGCATTTCTCTAACCGAAAGCTACAATTATGAAGTCTGGCACAGATGCAGTTGCTCGTTTTCAGTATCTGTATATTTAGGGCACTAATTTCCTTGTACACAGACTACATTTTGGTGTCTTCTACGAAGAGGCCTTATGTATTAATTGTCAAAACATGTCCAGACGTAAATCAATGTAAATAGAACACCTGGAGAGTTATAACTGCGCAGAAAACGGTATCAAATTTTGATAAAATTAACACTGCAAAGCTTCAGCTGATAAACCTTCCTCAAGACAGAACATACGCTAGCAACGCAAGCAATGTTCCTGTAACGTCACATCGTGGCGCGTTTGCCTAATGTTTATGCCTTCTCGGCTAACGTGTCTGACACCATGTCACAGCAAAACAGCGATTTTATGGCAATTTAATGTCGACCGTAACAATAAAACGTACTCATGTGTTAATGCACAATGTACGATAATTCTGTCCGATTTAAAAAAAAATCCTTTTTCGACAGATTTTTCATGAAAGTCCCCAATATCAAATTTCAGGGAAATCCGTCCAGTGGGAGCCGCGCTGATATATGCGTACAGACGGACGGACACAGATGGACGAACATGACGTAGGTAACAGGCGCTTTTCGTGAACCCACCCACATGCTGCACATCCAGAAATACTCGTATACCTACAGTACATCCTGTACTTGCATAAAATTTACTGCGACACGCACAGACCAATGGCGCCATCGCCTGATTCACAGTGTTTTAGTAGCCTAGGAAAACGACACACTTCGTATGTTGTGAGTAGCCAACACGATACTTCCCAGCACTATACAAATCCTATTACTGTCGTCACAAACGACTAACCCTATTAAAGCCAAACCATAAAACAATTATGACACTTTAACAGCGCCCACCTTGAAGCTAGGATATGCCAAGAACTCACTCACTACACACTTCACGTCAAAATTCAGCAAGAAGATTCAGATGATAAAACCTGACACCATACAAGGCCTACTACCAAGGCTGGCAATAAGGCAAAAAAATATTACAAATTGTGTACCCTGTGACGTAATACAGAGACTTTACAACGGCCTCCGTTTGTTAGTTCCTACTTATACGATTGGAAGGAACATGTGTACGCCCATGAAAACAAGTATAACCTTCCAAGCGCCGATTTCCCCAAAACCCATGAATTCTCAACACCGTTATGTTCAGATACCTAATATACAATACCATCCAAATCAGGCCATAAATGCCGTTAAGTACGGGAACAAATTTGACCACGTCCTATGTAAAGTACAATAAGTTTATGAGGACCTCTCCTGCATCAAACTTTAACCAAAACGTACGAAAAATGTAGAAAATAAGGTAAAATTCCATTTACGCACTTACTATGGTATAGATTTATTATACCGATACTTGCAAAACTCAAAATTACTGAACGCCATCATATGGCAATCTATACTGAATTTCACCCAAATCAGTCGAGAAATGTGGAAATTTCTGTCAGAAATTAATTTACGGCCGTAAGTAAAGCGAAGTTGTCACTGTACCCGTTCTCACAAAACCCAAGCCTGCTCAACAACTTTTGTAAAGAACTCCTATGCGGAGATCTACAAAAATCCTACCGTTTAGTCACTAACACGGGGTCACAGAAAAAAGGACGGAACAACGGACATCGTCTACACATATGACATTCTTCTTTTTTTCTACGTAAATAACGCCTAATACATATAGTAGTATGCATACCCACATCGTATATGGGTACAACATATGTAATCGACCAGGAAAACCCTGAAGTTTGAGGTTCGCATGGCAGTGACACTGAAGATTACTGCCTTCCAGGATGTGACGCCGTTAAATTCAGGTAGACGATTAAGGGCACCATGATTCTGAAGAACGCGCTGCGTCCAACGCCCCAAAAAAAGTCAAGGGACAAAACAGCTTGGCTTTCTTGATTCGCAAACTACTGAACCTGTCAATACGCCGTAGCACAGAAGCTTCCTCACGCAGAATTACTGAGCCCTGTGTCAGATCTGCGGTCACTATGACAAACGTCTGCTGGAGCGTGACGCATGTAGACTGCGTTTGAAATGTGATGTCAAACGCGCAGAAACCAGATTTCGCCTTTCGGCGAAACGGACGAGTCCATTCAAATCGGCGGGGGCGTCAGTTCGACTACTGGCAGCCGAGGTGTGCACATCAGTGGTAGTAATGTTGGATACACCATGTTCCGAGGTAGTGTGTAGAGTACTGGCTACCCACTCCATTCGCCAGTTTCCCCTTCACTTGCCCTCCCGTCCGTCACCGTGTGCCATTACATTTCAACTGGATTCTAGCACCGAAGTTACCTGTCCAACTACGAGCCTTGTTATTCCAAGAGACATATACTATCATTACAACAGTCCGTCACGGATAAAGCAGCTGTCGTGTTCAACAATACCAATGCAATTTATTCATTTGCCGCACACTGCTAAACTGCCTTCCACAGAATATGACGCGTAGGACTCGTACATATTACTTGTCTAGCATGTGTTCACCTGCGGTGAGATCCATAGTCTTACACATATATCAAACAAGGACGGGACAATGTAGTTTCTCGAAACTTTGACCTTTGCCCGTAAGCTAGTGAATCGTGCCACAGCAAGAGTGGGCCTACTGAGTGATCGCGTCACAAGGACGATCCGCAGGGACCTGGTTACAGAGGTCACGCTCCCTATCAAATAACAACCATATACATTTGAGGGACTCACAAGGTCAATTAACACAGAGACCAACCACGTAACTGCTCTTTTGTGGCCGCATTTAACACTGAGGGCCTCTTTGCCTCATAGGAAAAGTCCATAAACGTGTTACTATAATGCTTATACCGTGCAGAATGACGAAAATTTCAAAACGAAACACTGTGCTGAGCTCGTATTACAAAATACAGGTATGCGCCGCGTAACGACGTTTCGGTCAACGACAGATCGCATATATGACGGTGGTCCTATAATATTATAATATAATAATACCGGAAAAGTCGGACGAATCGAGAACTAGAAGAGATGAGTAAAGGAGAAAATATAGTAAAATGGATAAAAGGGCAAAGGATAAGCTGGTTAGGTCACCTGCAGAGAATGGAGGAGGATAGGATGCCCAAAAAGATCTTCACTCTAGAACTGGAAGGTACGAGAAGAAGGGGAAGACCCAGGAAAAGATGGAAACAGGAAGTAGAAAGAGATCTTCAAGTGCTGGGCGTGAGAAGATGGAGAGAGCTGGTGGCAGATAGGAACAAATGGAAGGACATTGTTCGATAGGCCAAAGCCCACAGTGGGCTGTATTGCCAATGGACGAAGAAGAAGAAGAATATTATAATACCATTGTGTTACAATTGCCTACAGTATTCCGTACAGTATCATGCTGTACAGGTTTGTAGCCTAGGAGCAATAGGCTATATACTATGTAGGTTTGTTTATAAGTACACTCTATGACGTTCGCACAACGACGATATCGCCTAACTACGCGTTTCTCAGGACGTATCCCCGACGTTAAGCGACGCATATCTGTATGGGATTCACAAATGTCCGGTCATAAGTCTGTCACGTTGAAGTAGCCTACTAGCCTAACAATACATCTACCCGCATTACGGTCTCTAAATGGAAAACTCTTCACTAAAAACACACTGAGTTCCATGAATGACAGCACTAGCCTGTATTTATCCCACTACCCATCTACAATTACTGCACTTTAGCCACAGTGAACTAGACAGACAATGTAACGTATAAACGTCACAATGAGGCGCGTTCGCGTAGCCACTGTTGCCGAGGAAAAGCAATAACTATTACATATTTTAAGTGTGTGTCTGTAACCTTAGTTATCCAGCATGCCTAGTACCTGTGCTGTATTACACTGCCATCTGTGGCCTGTCTGGCTCTACCATACTTATTTTCCCCCCATATTATCTCACAAAGTTCACGATTTTCGGGAAAAAGTTACTTAACAAAATGTGTTCTTTGATTTTTTTCTGCACCCCTTGTCTGACACATTTCTCACTCTCAGCAGAGTTAGCGAGGTACTCTAATAAATGTAAATAGGTTTCATACATGTTGGGCCAAAAGTAGGTATATAGTAGGCATACAGTAATTAACTATATACTGTATACCTACTCTTGGCCCACCCTGTATAAAAAGTGCCCGTTATTCTCGTCACATTTTTTAATTGAACTTGAATTTTCTCGACAGATTTTCGAAAAATAATCAATATCAAATTTCATGAAACTCCATCCAGTGGGGGGGGGGGAGTTGTTCCATGCGGACAGACCATTAGCCATGACGAGGCTAACAGTCTCTTTTCACAATTTTTTCGAACGCGCCTAAAAACGGATCCCAGCTACCAACAGGCTATGCAACACAATTCTTCACACTATAGTTTGGACACACAGACTTTTGTAACGAAACCGAAAAAACACCTTAATATCTATAACTAAATTAAATGTCTCGGTTATGACAAACTAACGAAAACACAGAAACTCTCATACAAGCGAGTACGAGCAGATGGTCTAGAAGTAAACACAAATTAAACTCTAATATCTATAACTAAATTAAATGCCTCGGTTATGACAAACTAACGAAAACACAGAAACTCTCATACAAGCGAGTACGAGCAGATGGTCTAGAAGTAAACACAAATTAAACTCAGCATATAAACACGACATGACAATTAGTAAAGATCATGGTAAAATAAGCAGAATTTGTTTCTGTGCTTAATTAGTTACCACGCCATGACGACGCTTGTTGGAGGACAGCACAGTTCCCAACATTTACGTCGGTTGTGCATCAGGTCAGTGGTCAGTTCACAACCCGACCGCTTCACCCCCGGGGACAGACATAAAACAGCACTCACTGTATAGGAGGGAGAACCGAAACCCAGCATCCGTACGGACGCGGTATAGAGGAAAACATCTGCCCCTCCAGAGAAGCGAACGCTAACAAAGACAGTTGAGGCTACCAAATTTATGGAACCTCAGCTCCTGCGTGACTGGCTAGCCTCCGATTCTGATATGCAACATCTGCATTACACCAGCGACCGAGAATTTAAGTCCGCACTGCCTTCAGGGTTTGATCATCAACAGTTTTACTCTCATTTCAACGGGAAGGGCGAATTTTGTACAGATATGATTCCTGTTCTGACTTAAGGAAACCCCAAAACCAAACTTCAATCCGGAGACCGGACATCCTGACTGACGTTTTCGTGATTCTCTTCAGTTCTTCCGGGAAAAATACTGGAATAGTACTGTTCGGGACCGAGCTCTGCATCTCCGGAAGGTTTTTCAAAACACGCCTTCTCTTCTAATCAAGGCAGTTCAAGCTACTAGCAACAGAAAAACATTTACTCACCAGGTACAAGCACTGTTTTCAAACCGTATACCAAACGATGCAGTAGCTGCGATTAGACGAGCTCCCTCCTCGAATCGTGCCACACATTTCCCCTACCCCCAACTGAGTTCCGAGCTGTACCTTAAATAGGTCATTATAGCCCCTTGCCATGTGCTCTCCAATTCATTAACCGCTAATTATCCTACTATTCGACGCTATACAGACTGGTGCCAGGGACATCGTCATTATATTAAAAAACTTAATAATTCATCACGATCATCCCCCCCCCACCCCCCACAAACGTGCAATATCCACTCGCATTGCATAATGAATTATAACAAGACGCCGTACTAGGAAAGCTTAATACCATGATAACTACCGGCCACAGAGCACGTGTCGCTCGTTCAAGTATCTGATGCGGTCCAGGACAGCATACACATCCGTAACGTTACATGCTACATTCTCCATTAGCATCACAGCACAACTCTCATTTTTCTTCCCTCCGAAACCAACATTCCTACCGCCACACACACACACGTAAAATATCATACAAAACATAGTAGTTCATGTTGTTCCATGGCAAAGCAAAGGTTTTCGGTGCTTATGTTCAGCCGCCTCACATACACCAAACAAAACACCTTGTACGAGTATCAACCATTCCAGTTTTCATCGCTCCGCTTAAACAACTTTACCAAATGACATAATATTCCCGACTCGGTTTGCAAAACATCCAACACGACTGCCACATTTAAGCCAGGTTTCAGTTTAAACAGTTTTGAAATTCAAATGTTCGCGCAACATGTCACCCGAAACCGAAATATTCCACACTAAAAGTCCAAAAGTAAGACGTCTGCACAATCGACGTGTTTGTCAGACTGCACACCTATCAGCTTGGTCTGTCAGGACCAAGCATCGTTTCGAGCCCACTCACAGTATCACGTTCACGAGAACCTACATATGTTTTAAAATTTCCACCGCACACAACTCACTCCGAATCCAGCTCTTTATTTAATTTATTTGTCGTTTAGTCAACTATAGTTGACGTACCGCACCGCTAACCTCCAAAGTTTCATTTTATATATTTATTCAACAAATATAGGTACCGAATATTTTAAACATGGTGTATACTCTCCTTTTTTTCCTCTTCAAATTGCAGTTTGTTTCATAATTCTAACGTATTTGGTTCCTGTATTATTCACATTTTATATACACGGTTTTATAAAATTAAAAAAATTATTCCAGCGCCAAAAGGTTAACCTTTTGGCGCTGGAATAATTTTTTTAATTTTATCACACCCTGTATATAAAATGTGAATAATACAAGAACCAAATACGTTAGAATTATGAAACAAACTGCATTTTGAAGAGAAAAAACCGAGAGTATAGTACAGGGTGTGCTAACATTACAAAAATAATTCCGGCGCCAAATTAGACGCATTCAGAAACTCAAATTATATATTTTCTGCGTTACCAAACGACGCTGTCGTTGACGAATGACTATGGATCACTGCTGGACTGATACCGACAGGGAAAGCCCAAACTACTCAAAGAAACCCTATCCCAGTGTCATTATGTCCACCACAGATCTCCATGTGGACTTACCTGGGATCGAAAAAGGTCCTCCGCAGTAAGATGGCGACTGACAGCCTGCGCCATATCATGGACCCATTTCACAAGCGGGCCTCATCAACCTGTGGTTCGAGGGCAACACGTCACTAACGGCAGTGTTATGCTGCCCGTCGAGACATCCGAAAATACAAAAGTTTTAATCTCTTCCCTGGAAAAGCCGAAATGGAACGCCAAAGCAATACTGAAAATCTATGAGCCGTTCATTTATCGAGACATACATTACCAATTCATTTTGTAAAAAATGTGCTAAATATTGCGACACCCTAGCCTAGATTGTGAACCGCATGTTTACTAATTTTCCTATTATTAGCATGCATTTTTATTGCACATTAGGTACAGAAAAATACACTATACGTATAATTTATACGCATACTTACTAATTCGAGGGACCGCGGTAGCAGAGTGTTTAAGGTGCTGTGCTACAAATCGGAAGGTCGCTGGTTCGATCCCAGCTGGTGTTCTTGGATTTTTCATTGATATAAAATCCTTCCGATCGCACTATGGCCCCGGGGTCGACTCAGCCTCTAACAGAAATGAGTACCAGGAGCATTTCCTGGGGGTAAAGGCGGCCGGTGCGTAAGGCTAACAACCTACCACCATCCTGTGCCGTTGTCACGAAATCTGGGAACCTTACCTTCCTGGAAACCTCTGGGCCTGTCCAGGTCTGTAACGGGACTGCTGTACCTTTTTTTACTTACTAATTTTGTATTCTGTGCACTGAATTTCATGTTGCCCGCATGCAGACAAAATCTTGCGAAGTTTCTTGCCAACTTGCCTGCACCACATAAACGGTTGAGTAGGCACGCCACGCTGCGTCTAATGCAAGGATTCTCAAAACCCAGGGTCGCGACCCAAACTTAGGTCTCGAAATCCTTCTGACGGTTCGCGAGGTCCCAAAATAATAATGCGCACAGCTTTCTGCATTCAACAACTTTACCTTATTTAGAGGAAGGGAAGAAAGAATTTGAGCAGATTAATCTAAATTCAAACCTCAACAAAATTTGTTTGATGTCACATCTGCGGCGATTTGCTACAGCGCTGAGAAGGTACGTAATGGAGGTTTGAGTCACAAGGCCAAAATGATTGACGACTCTGGGTGGCGGACGAAAAAAAACCTAAGAACCATTCGTTTAATGGCAGAATAATCATCGAGTAATGAAATGGAAAGATTATGTAGGCAGTACTGACTTAATCAGAACCACTATACCGACTCTGCCTGGAGGAATCGACAAAAAACACAAAAAAATTATCATAATAGTCAGTATCGCTGCGAAGATTCGAACCACGCACGTCCCGATTACAAGTGAGAACCCATCTGCTCGGCATATCCAGCCAAGCGTCGTCCAACAACTACTACTACAACTACAACTACAACAACAACAAATCGAAAATCACAATGTGGAAGTCACAAAAATAAAAAGATCTTCGAAAATATTTCCACTCAGTCGTGCGTTTTGGTGCCCTACATGGCGCAGGTGATGTGAAGTCTGACGAAACAGCGCCATCAATCTTCACGGCGTATGAACATTCAACACATTGGAAAATTCCAAGCGTACTCCCAGGTTTCCAACAGCCACACAGGATCTGCAGTTGAAACTACTGATAACACGGACCGTAAAGCAATGTGTCACGCTCCATTGTTTAAATTCCTAGAAACGTACCTTGTCCTACGAACGAATGTAGTATTCAACTTTCCCTGCAACTTCCCTCCCGCAAAGCTAAATTCGACCTGAACATAAACCGGCTGGCCTTGTTAGTATTTTATAATTGACACGAGTGACCACATCACTTCATAAACCCACTGCTTACACAACTGCAGACTTAACGTCATTTTTAAAGGAATGAAAAACTGAAACAAGACGTTAGAAATGCGCGCCGAATTTTTCCTTGCCGGAATAGTAAGGTGAAGAGACGAAGACGGCGGAAAAATACTGCTGGGCGAAAACATCGACAGCGGGACGGTCATGCTGCAGCCGATCGGGTTACAGTGTTTTGGAGTTCGGACTACACCTGGATTCCTTTGCACCGTATATACACATGTATACTCAATTCCACCTTGCGAAAAATGTCGTTTTCGCCGGACCTTCCAGAACGTAATTATTGCGAAGGAATGTATCTATTCACATTCTGATGGTGCTCGGATCGAACCCAAGCCTGTCACAGAACGTAAACGGGTTCCCCATGGTTTTAAAGGCGCACTCCGTGGCACAACTTACAAAAGACCGCGCCCATTCTTGTAATATCTCTCCCGACTCATAATTCACAATCTGCTTACCATATCTCACTCTATGATACATAAATTTAGCAGTTTGTACAGCATCGTAAATCAGCAGCCAGAACAGTAACTATCCAACCAACTACAGTATCTACACAGTAAATAATAAAGTAAATTACTACAGAGCAAAACGGATGAAGTGCCTCCCAACGCATAAATAGAGAGTGAGCGAAAAGTCCCTGTGCACCTATCGGAAGCAGAAGAGGGGTGCACAATCCCATGAGGCTGTTCGCCCGGGCGTCTAAATTTCCTACAGTGGCGCCTAATGTTTTCAGCATCATATTGCCCCTTTTTCCCCCTCTTACATATAAAAACGTCGGTTCTCAAGTGCGGACCTTGCTTCATATCACCCTTGTGAGGTCTAGAGTTTTTAAAAACTTGTGACACCCTGACGTATGATATGGGTTAGAGTGGAAGTCACGGTGCATGAATGAACAGTACTACGCCGAGAATGCGGAGTCTGTGGGGGCTGGGTCTACGGGGCGGGGTTCGCGTGTGCCACCTGCTGTGCTCTAAGTATGAGACTTACCCGGTTCCAGCACAGTGCAACACCCTTCTTGCACTGATTAACAGGAAATTCTCGCTCAAATGTATAAGCCAAACGCAGGGGTACATATACTTCCCAAAAACTGAGGAGCCACCTCAAAATTCTGGGCACCGGAAGAGCAAAATGAAGCAAATTCCATATTAAGGACTCACTTTCATGGCCCAGACGACCTGGCGACTGGCATTTGTACACCAGCGGCCAAAGGGACAAACAGATTAACAGGCATTCCATCAAAACATGTAGAATCCCAGCACACTAACCTAGGTACTGCATCGCACTCACTGGAATGATTAAAATATTAAAATTCTAAAATACATAAAACTGATATGCTGTTGTATCCCAAGGCGATGGTGGGTTGGGAACGTAGAATGTAGATTGAGGGAAGTCTTTGAGTGCGTTAGAACACTTAAGAATTGAAATTCAAGTCCCCAGCAACTCGCGATGATGTGTAAATATATTCTTGGTTTATTGGCTGAAGATGTGATGTTTACAGTTGGTCTGAATAGATGCTTGTAATATACAAATTGTTGTTAGAGAAATGTCGATTCCAGGCGCAAGCGGCAGAGCTTCTGGAAGCAACTGATGTAGACTAAATCCCCGAATATGCCTCGGCAAGCCTTTTTATAAGGCAAATTATGGCGTTGGTTTCCACGTGATAGTGCATTGAACTGGAAGCTTCTTAGCATTAAAATCATGAAACAATCACGTGCTATACAGAAATCAGAGTACAATTTTGAGTGCACTGGGTACGACAATTGCGTAAGCCAAGCTGGAGTTTGGGTGACATTTAGTGTACTGGTTGCTTTATGACAACGATACTTGACATTGATGAACCCAACTTCCTGTCGTGTCGACATTTCTCTATCGAGCAACAAGTATTCTATAATTTTAACTTACTGCTTTACTGTTACTCTATACAAATATATACCTTATAAATGAAATACCATCTTACCTGATAGTCGTAAGATGGTAGTATACGACAAAGTACAAAATTATGCTGTGATATTAAAATTAATTTAATTACAATTTAAAATATTAAAATTACATTATGTTGTGACAGCCGCTCTGTATGGAACACGCATACAAACATCTGTCTGGACCTTTGTGATCCGAAGAGAACTCGTCCAGACGAAGAGTGCGAAGTGAGAAGTGTGTTGTGTCGGGCGGTGCATACCTGGACTGGCGTGTTGGGCTTGTATTCCTTTGATCTGAAAGACTCCCAGAGGATGGCAGCCTGGTGCCAAAACATGTAAACGATTAATATATGTAATAAATTGTAAATTATTAAGTGCATTAGTTGGTTGATTTATTACTTACTTACTCCATGGTGCAGAGTCCTTCTTGAGAAGCTAACTGGTTTGCAGCTAGTCAAGAAATTCCCCGCATTTCACGGAACCCGAAGGTTCATTACCGCACTCACAAGCGCCCGCCA
>Ga0131853_10013057_pt1 | contig 15218 bp, 14 predicted proteins | sample TergutLab28metaG_FD_92764 | JGI IMG/M metagenome (GOLD analysis project Ga0131853, IMG submission 92764) | Labiotermes labralis P1 segment gut microbial communities from Petit-Saut dam, French Guiana - Lab288 P1 (version 2) (version 2) | ecosystem: Host-associated > Arthropoda: Insects >...
GCGCTGACCACGTGACACCCCTCTATCCGCAAAAGTTGGCACTAACTTCGCCGACCGGCGGCGGCCGCTCTGTCGGTATAGTTCGCGTGCGGACTAAGGCCACGGAGTTTATATATATATACATATACGTAAACTAAGGTTGAAAAATACATAACTGAGGTTGTGTTTGTTGTTTGTATTGGCGTGAAACGTATGTATCACACCTGGTGCTATCTACTTCATTGACCCTGTCTCTTTTCTCTTGTTAGAATTTAATATAAAATTGATACGAATAATTTTATTATTTTGTACCATCTTTTAACACAAGACCATGAAGAAGTGTGTGAAGCGGGTGATGACAAGCGTGGTATACTACCGACAGAACCTTACAGTGTGCTGATTTCCCCATTTTAGAAAATTAAACAGGTTGCATATATTTGAGAACAAAGTGGTCAGCACAGTTTTGAAAGTGGCAGTATGATCTGGAAAGTTAGGTAACGAGAAGCTGTGTAATTTACTTCGTCACTAAACAATTCGATGTGCGAAGCAACAAGCACGCATATCTAAGATGAGAAATGCCTAGAATATTTTAGTGTGCCAATCAAGAGACGGTATATTAATAAAATTAAATTAAATATGTACTCCGTCTCACACAAGTATAAGTTTATTATTATTATTATTATTATATTATTGGCTACTGGTTTCGGCCTCAAAAGACCATCATCAGGCCAGTATTTACAAAATGCTTAAAATGCTGGTGCATATAGTACAAAAACGTCAAAGGCTGGTAATAATTGTAAAGGCTACTAATGAATGTAAATGGGATCCCATAAAATTGACGTTTTTATACTATATGCACCAGCATTTTAAGCATTTTGTAAATATTGGCCTGATGGTCTTTTGAGGCCCAAAACTAGTAGCCAATAATAGAATAATAATAATAATAAACATATAGTTGTCAGACGGAGTACGTATTTAATTTTATAGTATAGATGTACTTTAAACACAAAGGAATGTCCTCTACCAAGATGCAAGTGACGGTTTGTTGAGGCGTACAGGTGGCAATGATGTTATCCTTGGTTTCCAAACGCGTGATGCAAGGGTGCCGCCTGAATTCAATTGGCTGAAGGATGGTTACTGTGATAAGCCTTTTGCTTTCGTAATAGACGGGGGTTTCTTAATAGTGTGAGCTAGTATCAGGCTGCGAAGAACAACTGTGCTGCCTATGTTCAGGTATGACTGACTGCATTATGGCTGTTACATTAGATCCCGTGACTCACATACGTGCAACCAGGGGCGTGTTTTGGTTTTGTGAGGACCTGCAGTTTATTTTACATTCTAGGCTACGGAATAACAGATAACTTCGATAGGGTCGTAAATGAATTTAAGAAGAGCTACCAACTTGGTAAAGTGCGGTAAGGGTTATCTGGGAGTGTTGGAAGTTTTCAGAGTGATGTTAATGAGAACACAAGTCTTCTGGGATGATATGCCGTGTGTTTAGGTATATAGTTGCACCATTCGACACGGCCTAACCTTCTAAAAAGGCGATGTGCCTGCACATCTTCACAATATTATGAGGAGATTCTGTTAGTTGTTTATTATATGTGGGTTTAATGATTTTAGGCAGACTGAAATAAGTGTAGCCTAGCCATTCGTACCTGAACCTAGTGCCTTTGAGTTCGAGATGGCTTTTGAAAGGTATAAAAGTTTTGAATATTCAGGTATTGATCCCAATGATGCAGAACTGATTCAGAACAAGGAGGTGAAATTGCTTCAGCAGTGGAAGTGGGACTGTAATTGGCGATTAAATTCTTCTGGAATGACGCTGTGTTTGGTTGGTAGTTTGTTACCTGCGTTTTGGGGAACTACCAATCAACACGGCGCAATATCCCGGAAGAGCAGTCTTTACCAAATTACCAATCAACACGGACTCACCTCCCAGAAAACCGCAGTGGGTTTATTGTTGTGCGTATTTCTAAGAAGGACGAGAAAATTATTGGCGATTATCAAAGCCGATACAAACTATCAGCTACGTCAAACTTACGCAACAATCTTCTGTCCAAGTTAAATCCATTTGAAGACGAAGTTGTTGTGGTTTATGAGTGTGGATTTCGATGTAACAGAACAAGTACTTATGATATATTGTGCATTCGACATATACTTGATATCTTCGCTCTTCTGGGATGTTACGCAACGTTGTTTAGTAGTTAGTTACTGACGTTTCAGGACAACCCGCGGTCCCATTCTCAAGAATCAAGCGGGCCAACTGCTGGACCCTTGAAGATGGGACCGAGAAATTGTCCGGAAACATCGGTAACTATCTACCAGTCAACGCTGCGTAACATCCCAGAAGAGCGAATATGTCATTTACACCGCGGCTGAAGCCTGAAATCACGATAGACAGGTGTGCGTAATGAAATGTAGATACAGTGGGGAAGTTCAACCGCTATTTATAGACTTCAAGAAAGCCTGTGATTCGGTTAACAGAGTAGTTCTGTGCTGCATGCTGGTTCAGTGCGATATAGCTCCCCATGCAGCTGGGTAGGCTAAATGAAACGTGTTTAAATAGAACGTATGGCAAAGTGCCTGCAGGTGCATAGGTTTGTCCGATTCTCTTTCTATGCTGATTGGTAGCCATCGCGGGGCCTTGATAGCGTGGGCGGTATAGCGACTCACAACGATCTGGACAGTCTGGGGTTCGAAACCCGTTGGGGGGCGATTTTTTCCGCACCTGTCCAGATCGTCTTCGAGGCCCACTGGGTAACGGGGCTCTTTACGAGGAAGTAAAACGGCCTTGTGTAGAGTTGACCACCCACCCCTTCTATTGTCCGTGTTAAAGATAGAGCACAGCTTTACTTCTGCTCCTCCTCTGTGCATGTTATAGGGAGGACTTCACTTTTTTTTTGGTACTCCTCCCTGAGGATGGCCATAAGTGTGGCCGAAACATGTAGGAGGCATACTATGCATATAATATAGCACAAGATGCTCTCAAATGGTTATATCCACTTGTTTGGTCTCTATCATATCGAATTTCTCAGTGGATGGACATGAATTGTTTTAAAAACTAGTATTTACTTTTCGGGGTGTATAAAATTATTGACTGGCTTTAATTATGAACGAACCTTAACGCCTTGTACATAGACGACTAACATGCGCCGTAACTCATAGTGTTTGCTGTTGTATGGTACATTCACGGCGCGTTTCGACATATTTCAACCTTTTTTGACGCTCAGATGACCGTGCATCGTGATAAATTCTCACTATAAAACCAACTAGATGCACTAATTTCACAAATTTATTTTTGGAATAAAACTCTACATGTTTCGGACAGTTCCTCTGTCCATCATCAGGAGTTTTTCACTGTACACACAGCAAAGGTATATGTCATACAGGTTTGCTGACGGCTTGCGCAAGCTATCAGCAAACCTGTATGAATTATACTATTGCTGTGTGTACAATGAAAAACTCCTGATAATGGACAGAGGAACTGTCCGAAACATGTAGAGTTTTATTCCAAAAATATATTTGAGAAATTGGTGCATCTAGTTGTTTTTATTATAAGAACATTTCAAACGTCATGTAGTAACTGTAGCTGTGTGTAACTGCGCTGTAGCGACTTATCTAAGCGTGTGTGTGTGTGTGTGTGTGTGTTTCCAGTTTTTATTTTGACCCGGTGTTTTCAGAGTTTTTACGAAATTTGGTATGGACGGTGTACTTTGGAACCGCCCCCGCTTTTCATGTACACTGTGTTGTAATATCTTGTAACGAGCATTAGCAGGCTGAACCAGGAAACTTTGGGGTGGGGGCGACACTGTGTAGTCGTATAATGATGCATGTTAATTGATGTTTGAAAACTATGCAGTTTTTATTTGTGAATGTAAGGCAACAAAATGGAGCCCGTGCTAAGTTTTCCGCTAGGTTTCAGTTTGACAGCTGTAACTAATGAACCACTAGGACTGGGAGCTTCAAAATTTTGTATGATGTTAGATTTTAGGGATTACAGCAACTTGGTATGAAGTAGCTTTGTTTATAAATCGTCAGTTGCAAACCAAGGGGTGGTGTTTAACTTTGTGGTTGTGTCCAACAAACTTAGCTTAGACAGAAGTTCTACGTAGGTTATAATCTGCTTACAAAAACAAATAATAATAATAATAATTTTCAAGGTACTAACAACTACAAGCATTAGGTGTAACAAAAATTCTTACTCTAATTTGATTTGGCCCCATGTTGATTGACCTTGATCTGTGAACTAAACTGCGTTCAAGAATACCTTCGTCGGAGATATGGCGCCCTTTACTTTGGCACGTGATGCAGGAGTTTCGGAGGAACCTGCTGACGGCGTCTTTAGAGTAAAGTTCCGTTTCATTGTCGTGTACTTATAACAGCCAAGGTTTTTTTTTAGGACCAGAAGGCTGTGCGTTGCAGAATTAGGTCTTCTGAATTTTGTCCGGAACTCATTGTTCGGTTTAATCATACAGGTAACCTTTTTTTCTTCAGTTTTAATTGATTAGAGTTTCAGAATTCTATGGTTGTCAGTCGTTCCACATGTTACAGTACTTGTAAGGCAGGTGATCGGTTCGTCTCAAGGACTACACCTGAACAGAACCATTCAGCACTGAGGGACATCTCAATCTGGATTCGAAGCCACAGTCCCAGTGTTCCAGCTGCCCCAGAAAATACGACTCACACGGCGCGAACAACTTCGATCCTTATATATTTTGGAATTAATTATCATGAAGTAAGTGTTTCGCCTGCTACCTTCCGGTCCAGAATATTTTGTCTTCCCGCTCCCTATCTGAAGACATAAATCTTAAATTGCGCAAAACAATGATTTTTCTATTGTTTTATGAGGGTGCTGTAGCCGATCATTTTTAGTATAGTTGTTTCTTAGGATTGCTGGCGTCAGTTACGAACGATTCATGACATGCATTGTAAGTTAATCAATCTGTCGACGTATATTCGGGACCTTTAGTGATAAGTAGGAGGGGAGAGATTTAAATGAGAAAACGTAGGAGCTGATAACGGACGCTAGCAGTCCAGTAAGGAAGTCAGTCGCGTACGAGTGTGGTGTAGGTAGGAGTACAGAAAAGTGACTGTATCAGTTTCCTACAAATAATCTAGTTGTTTTACTGGATATAGTGCTCCATTATTTTATAGCAAGAATAAATTGAGTAAATAAAACAAGTTTAAAAAAATAAATAATTAAAACTATATGTGATTCGGTGAACCACACTCGTTTCCCGAAAGAGGATCACCTAACAGACTGAGCGCGCCGGGACAACAAAGTTACGAAGGGTGATAGTGCAGGGTGTGAAACTTGATGTCTCGCATTAAGGGAAGAACGTGGACGGATGGTCTTCGAGAATAGGTTTTCTGAGGAAGTGTTTCGGATTGAGAGCGAGAAAGTAAAAGGAGACTGGAAGAAATTGCATAAGGAGGGGCTTCTTGATTTGTATTCCTCAGCTGTTATCATTTGGGTGATCAACTGAAAGAACGTGCAATAGTCGAGGTATTTGACAACGAATGGGAAAAGAGAGAGATGGAATCTGGGTTTCGGTGCGGGAAACTGAAGGAAAGATGGCAGTGAAAGGTCTAGGCGTTCATGGAAGCGCAATATTAAAATGGATGTTAAAGAAATAGGATGTTATAGGGTAGACTGAGTTTGTCCGACGCGGAACACGGTTGAGTGCTCTTGTGGACCCGACATTGAACCTTTGTGTTCCATAAAATGTGGTGAATTTCCTTATTCGCCGAGGAACTGTTAGCTTACCGAGAGAGAATGTGATGCATGGAGTTGGTGTGTGTCACTTGAAAGTAGTTGTAAGAGAGACCCTTCTTGAAATCAATATCCGGAATGTATTTGTGTTAAATTGTAATGTCTTTATTTTATTCCACGTCTGTTTGTACTGTTTTGATGTTCCGCTCTTCACATATCCTCATTATGCTGATGTGTGCATATTGTCGCGTTCCTGTTCGGCGCACTTGATTACTATTCGTTGTTTAATATTGAGTTATTATCTCAATTTCATACTAATTATACGTAAACTATTTTGATATCTAAATTATTGTTTAGGAGGTCCTGCCATGGGTGTTGTCAGTCTTTCAGGTAGTGTAAATTGTCATGACACATTTATGTAAATCGAGAGGGAAAATTGCAGATAGTGTCCAACCTCAGTTACCCGTCTGTGGTGCATAAATATGAAACAGCACAGGAAGCTGCGAATATCATAACAGTTTTGATTTTTTTTTTTAAATTTCTATAAAACCGAAAGACTTGCGCAAACAGCTGATTGAGTACAGAATGTTTGACGTATATAATATTTCTTTACCAGTTTCAAAGCGTCGTTTGTTTCGCCTTTAACCGCGTGCGTGGTTGGTCGCTACATTTACGCTGTCACAGACATTTGGCGAAACGCGAGTGACCAACAGTCAGGATGCACGCTCATGGGAAGTGTCCGCCATACTTGTTATTTGTAGCCGAAGTGTCGAGGGATCGATACATTGCAACTAAACTATCTACGGTTGAGCGCCACGAAAATCCAATCATAAGCTGTTAAGATTTCTTTCATGAGATCAGAGAGGCAGACGGTCGGAGGTGACAGAGGTGTAGGCTCGTTGTATCAAGTTGGCGTTTTCAACGTGCGAAGAAGCCGACATCATGTCTTAATGACAATAAGACCCAAATTAATTTTAACAAAATATTTTCCTGTTGTATAAAACATAGGAAATGTATGTATAACAACAACAACAACAACAACAAAACAGTGACGACGACAACAGCAGCAGCAATAACGAGAACAAAAATAATAAGAACAGCAAGAAGCGAAAGAAACAAGAAAGAACAATAACAACAACAACGAGGCACATTCCTATAGATATTCTGTACTATTCCGAGGCTTATTGTGCCTTTAAATCCACTGGGGTTACACATTTTGTTGTTTTTCACAATTGTATATATATATATATATATATATATATATATATATATAATAGAATGTTATTACTGCTGTTAGTGTATGCAGTTACATTTTGTAGGAAGGACGGACTGTTATTGTGTCTGCGCCGATTTCGTTTATGTTAAACTTACAATACTGGAAATATAACGTGGAAGTTTCAGCTCATGGAAACATGCGTATTTTGTAATTGCAGACTTCGTACGCACATTATACATAGCCTATGTGCATAATTGTCGGCATACCAAATTTCGTATACCCAGTTAGAAGTGAATAAATGTTAAAAAATTTTGGTAGCGCGTTTTTATTTCCTTTATTATGCAGCATGTAAACTGCGTGTATAAAAGGATTCGTAACTGCACGGGAACATGACGTAGTGACGCGAATACTACGTCATTGGGTTATTACGTCACGCCACAATAAGCGACATACATGTGGCGCCTCGTTATTCAATTATAATCAGCATAAACTAACAAATATTAAACGTTCTGACAGTGTTGCCATAATTACCTGGCGTGCAAATCGCATGGCGCCACACTGTATTTAGATCGTCATTTGAATTTGGTGTACTTACCGCGTAAACGGCGAGATACCACCGTAATTGTTGGTAGACTTTCGTGTACAAGTTTAGCCAAACCTGAATCGGGCGGACAGGTTTAGTATAAATGTCCAGTGTGACATTTCACGAAAAACCGTGCCGTGGGAGCCGAGTTGTTCCATGTGAATGGACGGCCGGATAGACATGGCGAAGGCAACTGTCGCTTTTCGCGTTTGCTTCACGAACGCGTCTAAATCTGAATAAAAGTTTCTATTTTCTTTCAGAAAGTGCATAAAATGACCACGTAATGGGGGAGCGATATGTGTTCATCGGAGCTGTGAAACCTGCTAACTCCTGGGCGGGTTTCTATAATCTCCAGTGTTATAGTCCGCGGAACAGGTTAACTCAGTGGATGTAGTGTTTAGGGTACGGGATGGGCATCCGAGCCATAATCGTTCAGTTTCAGGCAGGGGCGAGATGCTTCTCGTTTGCAAGACGTTCCGACAACTTGGGGACCCACCCTTCTTCACTGGTCATGGGTACTGTTGACGCTTTTCACGGGAGTAAAGTGGCCGTGGCTATGCAGATGACATCGATTTAATGGCACGCACAACCCCCGGACTTAACGAAGCCTTCTTAAAGTTGGAGAAATCTGCAAGAAATATGGGATTGATAATAAATCAAGAGAAGACGGTGTACATGTACAGTGGAAAGGACACATCATCGCGTCAGGACCTTGTAATAGGAAATTACACATTTAAGAGAGTGGGCAATTTTAAATATCTGGGTTCAATGGTCAGTAAAATGAATGATAGAACAGTAGAAGTGAATGCTCGATTGATAATGGCCAACAGAGCATATTATGGGTTACAAAGCCATGTGAAATCAAGGATTATATCCGGGAAGACCAAAACACTCCTCTACAAAACATTAATTAGACCGGTACTTACATATGGGGCAGAAACATGGACGCTATCTAAGCAAGATAAGTATCGTCTTAGCATTTTTGAGCGCAAAATCCTCTGGAAAATTTATGGCACAGTGATTGATAAGGGAGAATGGCGAATTAGAACTAATCGAGAACTTTATCAACCGTATGATGAGAAAGACATTGTGAAATTTTGTAAGCTGAGTAGACTGAGATGGGCAGGACATGTCATGCGTCAGGATGACGACGATTTAGCCAGGAGAGTCCTCCTTAGTGAGCCAGGAGGAAAGCGCCCAAGAGGTAGACCCAGGTTGCGGTGGGAAGACGGAGTGAAGGAAGATGTAGCAAAGCTGGGATATAGAAATTGGACAGTAGCCGCCCGAAACCGGAAAGGATGGAGGAAACTCTTGAAGGAGGCCGAGGCCCACCCCGGGCTGTAGCGCCATTGGAAGAAAGAAGAAAGTGGCCGTGGCGTGAAACTGACCATCTGTCTGTATCCTCCGTCTGCCTTCACGGCATGCACAGAGAAAACGTAATATCCGCGCTAAACGTGGGACGCATATAGTGTGACGTGTAAAGCGTGCTTTTGGGGTGTAATGCCCATAGGGTGTTAATTTCAAATTTAATTTCAAATTATATTTTATAACTCGTATAAACGAAATAGTGGTGCGTAGGACACACTGGATACACAACAGAAAGTGTGTATTTCTGCAGGGTCTAGGAATTATTACGTGAAATGTTAGGGGGGTTAATTTTTAAATAGATACAAAGAAAGAAGTACGTTCTGTGCAGTTAGGTTGCAACGTGACTGCTTGTGTTTGTAAGAACTGAACATATAGTCTACTGATATTCATTAAATCGCAGTGATCTTGAGGGGGGGGGGAGACAGAGAGAGAGAGAGAATGTGTGTGTGTGTGTGTGTATATGTGTCTGTCTGTCTGTCCATCCATCCATCCATCCATCCATCCACCCATCCATCCATCCATCCATCCATCCATCCATCCATCCATCCTTGAACTGGGGCGCGTCTCTGCTATCCTTTTCGCGCTTTCCATGTTCATTTTAATTGTACTTTTGCGTATTGCACTGGTATGTGTCTCTCCAAATAGAATTATGCAGTAAAGAAACTTTTCGTACACCGAGAGGTGTCATTTGTGTATGAAATGTCTAACACAGAGACAGGATTGAGGCGGATTTTATAAAAGGAAGTTTTGTATATCGAAATAGTTATGTCAGTAACGTAGCTGATTCGAGTGTGTAAAGTCAAGTTCGACGACGAAATGCAAGATATTCGGCCTGAATGGAGGCAGGAGCGGTGTGTATTGGCAGAATAACATGTATGATGCAGGTAAGGAAATTTGTATTGGGAATGTCAAAGTATAAATTGAATAAACATTTGCAGTAACCTCCTGCTGGGCCCCTTAACTAAGGAGTAATGAGGGTAAGAAGGGTTAGTGCAACTGCAGGGTTCGAGGTTCTGACAGTGGTGTTGCTTGAAGATAGGAGTCTTCTGGGATGTTATCGCTGTGTGTGTTGGATGAAGGCACTACGATCGGGGTCGACGAGAAGGGGGGTCAAGTCGGTACAAATTTCCGGTGTCCAACTGAGTCGCATATGTTTTTGTCTTCTCGGTAGTATCATTTTTTGTCGATTGTAGAAATCACCCCTTTCAGACCAAGCCCAAGTCATTCTGCAATTGATAGTCGGTCTTTCAGATTTAGTATAAAGCAATGATGTGTTAGACCAACTTGATGCAATAATTATGTTTTATTTATAAACCAATGACTCAACATGGTTCGGGCACCATTGTGCCCATCTTCAGGAGTGCAAGGCTGTACACTACTGCGTATGGTTTTTAGCACTTAAAGTGCTGGCAGGAGTCTTAGGACGCCGGGAGGCAGGTCGTGTGCACTGTGTAGAGGCTGTTTTTCGACTCATGTTGAGTCATTGGCTTATCAATAAATCACAATTGTTGCATCAAGTTGGTCTAACAAGTCATTTCATATTAGTGATGCACGGTCACACGAACATCAAATCAGTATAAAGGTTTTTAGCCGGTCCGCCCTTACTGGTGGAGGGGGGGGGGAACAAAAAATGTTTTTACTGGGCCCCGAACCCGGTCTCAGCGGCCGTAATTACGATCCTTTGAAATGTCCGTAACTGTTAGTAATGGGCACGGCGTAATGTCACAGAAGAAATGTATCGTCGATAAATGCGACTCTTGAGAAGCTCAGTCGATGTGGTTGTTGAAAAATGACGCTAACCTGGACCTGCTAAGTAGAAATGGGTGTGCAAGAAATCAGAACAACAAATCTGATGAGCGATATTCAGGATTACACAGAGAAATGAGCAGCTGACAGGGAGTGAGCAAGCAGGAATGGTATCTCAAGCGGTAGACCTAAAGCACCCGAAGCATAATGAGAATACCGGAAGATTAAGAAAGAAATGGGTCATATGTGGTGGCTGTGGAAAAGCTGGAGTCTTGAATTCGCAGACGGAAGGTGGTTTATGCATCAGGCTGTAAGTACAACGTGTTTATGTTAAATAGGAAGACTTTACAACAGACCTGCATGCCACAATGAGACTCTGGGTGACGTGGCCACTGGCGCCTGCTGTTTGTTGAGCCATGTTAGTACAGCAGTCTAAAAGTAAGAACATATAGTACGATAGGAAATGTGCTGTTTATTTTGTGCTTGAAAGAATGACTTTGGCAGGTGTTAATACAAACATTGGATTGCTTTGTATCCTGTCACTATTAACAGATTTAACGCTACAAAATAAATTCGTTGATCTTTAGGCGATCTTTACGCAAAGCGCACAAAATGAAGCACACGAGGAAGGCTACGTTTCTTGGCATCTCCAAAGGCCTCATGTCACTGAAGTTTGAAGCTGGAAGGGTATAGAGCAGAACTGTTGTGCAGTACCAATTAGGGTTGCCGTGAGTTGGTTTGACAGGACAACAGTGATATGGATGTAGAATTAAAGTGATGTATTGAAGTAAATTCTATAATTACGAGGATTTTCGGCCAAAACTCTTAGGAAGAAGAGAATACACTGGATATTGGCACAAAAAGCTATTTTCATCAAAATCAATATCCCGAAACGTCAAACTACAACTTTATAACACGTTAATTCGCCCAGCAGTAACTTACGCCTCCGAAACTTGTGTACTTAAGGAAAATATGACAAATAAACTGATGACTGTCGAAAGAAAGATCGTGAGGAAAATATTTGGCCCTACAAGAAGAAGTGATGGCTACTGGAGGATTAAAACTAATCAAGAAATAAATGATATATTGAAAGGACAAAATATAATTGGGGTTTTTTAAAAAACAAAGATTAAATTGTTTAGGCCATGTTGAACGCATGGCTGAGGATAATATTGTGCAGAAGATTGAGAGATGGAAACCCATGTGTAAAAGACCAATCGGAAGACCTAAAACACGTTGGGAAGATGACTTTTGGAAGATATAAAGAGCATAGCATAAGCAATTGGAATAAGGTAGCACAGAGTAGAGATAGTTGGAAGAAATTGGTTGAGCAAGCTAGAACCTTATGTAGGTTGTAGCGCTTTATAAGAAGAAGAAGAAGATTGGCACAAGAAAAAGAACTCTGCAGTAGGCTGAGGAAGCACGGGAAATACCTCACATGACGGCCAATGGATACGCCAGATTTGAGGTCTTAACGGTGATGAAGGTTCGCATTGCGTTCTCTGGGGTATGGTACCGTATAGTCTGGTAGGTTGGTACCGTCTTGTCGAGGCAATATTCTGTCTCCGTTTTCAGCACCAGTTTGTGGCAGTCATCGACTCCGGCACTGCGTTATCCACCTTAACAACAGCACACGGTGTCGTTATCCGGCAGATGGCGACGAGTGGCAGAAATTATGTATTATTAATACTGAAAAGTAAAGGTAAAATGTTCCCTGTTCACGCCATGAAGGCACGTGGGGGAGTATAGGTGTAGCTCCACTCATTCTCAACCTCGGCACTAGTGGAAGTGAGTGGATAACTTTAACGCCCCCGTAGCCTTATCCCTGGGGAAGAACCGAGGTTCCCATTGAGTAGGAGGTTGGGTGGGCCCCAGAACCGTTCTGGACGTTGTATAGAAGGGGAAAATCTCTGGCCTGTACCGGGATTCAAACCCCGGACCATCCAACCCGCAGCCGGTCACTGTACCGCCTACCGGCTCGCCGTTATTAATGCTAATTTAGTCAAATCAAACGAAGTACGGCGTTTGAATATTCTATAGTACTACACCGGGGTGCTGATAAGTACTTAGCCCGATCAGGAAGGAAACAAACGAATGTTTCTGTCAGAATGGCGTGAATTTGCTTCGGCGTCTTGCCTTGCAGGGGGGAAAAAACTTGATGGCAGCTCGCGTCTCGATGTTGTTGAACTCGCGCGCGTCCCTGACATGCTTCAGGGCTTGTTTCTTTCCTGGTCGGGCTAAGGACTTACCAGCACCCCGGTATAATGCTCAAATATTTTGTTCGAGTCGGTCAAATGGTTCGAAATGTGAAACGAGGAGACACTTTTTTTTTTTTTTTACGGAGGAGAGGAGACTACAAGTGAAATGTCTCAAATACTATAGGCGATTCGCTACAGTAAGTATGCAGAACGAAGGCGGAGTACTACTGCAATGAGAAGCGTTGTGACGGAACTGCCTAGAACTCCCGCCCGTAGAATGGGTTGAAATACGATTTATAACTGGGATGTAAGAACAACATTTAAGTTTGTTGCTGCGTCATGAAGATCAAAATGTGGGGCTTATTAAGCCACGTGCTGGTGTTGGTGCTGGAGTGGGTTAGGAATGTTCACTTGCTGCAGAAATCAGTACCAGCGCCGAGTCCCTATAACCACCTTCACACTAAGCGCAAGAAAACACGTTATCGTGTTTCCTGTGCACATTGGGAGCGGTGGCGCCATACTGACCGTTGTTATTCGGTCACCGGTGACGTCTAAACTAATTGCGAGACCGTGTGGTCATTTTCATTATCATCGCCATCACCACCATCTTATTGCTTGCAGGGTTTTAGGCCTTCTGACGTTTGTCGGTTCCATTAGGAGGTTGAGGGGTCGTGCTTTGCCTCGTTTTCCACACGTTTGATATTTCATAATTAAGTGTCGCAGTCTCTCTCTCTCTCCCTGTCCATTAATTAGTTTAACAGTCATATATCTTCCATTCTGGTATGAAATAAGGCAACCTGGGCAATTGGAAGTTTTTATTTGTTTTGCGAGACATGTAACTTCATTAATCCCAGTACCCTAAAAATAACCCACAAAGTGTCCTGCACGCCAGTATATAAATTCCTTTAAAAGTTAACTAAGAGACAATTAAATATTTGATGCACATTACACAACACCAAAATTGGGAAGAGGACCATAATGATAATAAATTTAATAGCTCTTTGAACTTCAAGTGACGGTTAGAGTTGAAGCTGTCAACGTTACGACCGAGGATATGAAGGCTGCGTTGCCTACTCGTGCAAGTCAGGCACTTCAGGTGGCTGTGATGTTCGCCTGTAGCGATGGCGGAGTGATGTTTGTCGGGATAAAACGGCGGAGACTTGCTGTCGGAGAGAAATTTGCCTCAGTACAGCTTTGTGCTCTCTTCGAATCTGATGTGTGTCGGTTTCGATGCTGCATCACCCGGGAAAAACAAGCCGGCGTTTGGTCAACCAGCGAGGCGACGTCAGAACGTAAAGTTTCCAGTTTGCAGGCGCGTTCGCAAATATGCGAAAAACGACTATTAGCCTCGTCATGTCTGTTCGTCCACATGAAACAGCGCGGCTCCCACTGGACGGATTTTCATGAAATCTTGTATTTGAATATTTATCGAATATTTGTCGAGAAAATTCAAGTTTCATTAAAATCTGGGAAGAATAACGGGTACTTTGCACGAATACCAATGCACGTTTTTTCTCATCTCTCACCCAGTTCTTCTTAGAATGAGAAATGTTTCGGACTAAAGTCGTAGAGAGAATCACAACACACACTTTGTGTTCAATAACTTTTTTTTCTCGAAAATCGTGCCGTTTATGATAGAATGTTGAAAAATATTGGGGGGGGGGGGGGGTTCAGGCCAAAGATTGAAAATGTGGCCCATGCGCATTTCATGATGGATAACTAAGGCTACAGACACACACTCAGAATGTGTAATACTTGTTGATTTTCCACGGCCACAATGGTTGCACGAACACGCCTCAATGTTATGTAAAATGTATATTGCCTGTCCTGTTTTTTTTCACTTAGAACACCACCAGGCTGCAGTAAATATCGGCACACATGCCTTGCCTGTTTCAGCATAGTAGCCGTGTTTGTTAAAGCGCTCATTGTAGCAGTCGAACAAAGAGCCGAAGTCGTGGTGGTTAAACGATGCGTCCCACTGATGTGGCCGTCGTTTGATCTTACGGACGTGCTCATCAATTTAAAGCGTGTACCTGGAAGTCGCTTCATCAGTTCAGTTTCTGTTCCAATTGCACGACACACGCACCACAAACATTTCTGCGCGCGCTTCTGCAGCGACATCCGCAAGATGCTCAGTGGATGTGTGCGGTCTGTTACCGACGTATTTAATTTCTGGGAACAGCGCTTGTAGAAATGAAGTTACTGTGGAAACAGGAGAAACACAAAGTCGGGAACTTTTTTTTGAAGTTTTGTTGACCGTGCATCTCAGTATATTTATCTTAGTATTTATAACCAACTTGATGCACAAAATTTGTTTCACAATAAGTTTTATTTCATGCCTCTACATGTTTCGAGCAAATGTGCTCATCATCAGGAGGTCAAAATTGTATTACACAGCCTCTGGTATCATCA
>Ga0131853_10013058_pt1 | contig 15217 bp, 4 predicted proteins | sample TergutLab28metaG_FD_92764 | JGI IMG/M metagenome (GOLD analysis project Ga0131853, IMG submission 92764) | Labiotermes labralis P1 segment gut microbial communities from Petit-Saut dam, French Guiana - Lab288 P1 (version 2) (version 2) | ecosystem: Host-associated > Arthropoda: Insects >...
GTGTGTGTGTGTGTGTGTGTGTGTGTGTGCCAGGAGACACCAATTACCGAATTTGGAACAGTATGACTTCATTCCCTATAAACAAACATATCATTACGATGTAAAAATAAGTCAAACTTGTTCCAAGCTTGCAGCGAAAATTTGTGTTTGAAATATAATAATAATAATAATAATAATAATAATAATAAACTTCAGCAACATACCAGGAAAACACGAAGTCAAGGAACTCCAGAAAATAGCCATATTGGGCACTGTACACATACTTCTGAAAGTACTCATGTAAAAGTACAATAGATTCATCACTGAAACTAACGATATAAGCACCATGAATAGTAACAACAGAATAGCTGCAACAATGTATTCCCTAGGGACATAGTTTGTCACAGGAATATAAGTATAAATACCCTACAGAAATGAGATGATGATGATGATGGTGATGATGATGATGATGATAATAATAATAATAATAATAATAATAATAATAATATGCGACGCCCTCGACACTGAAATGACAGACAAATGGTGCACACACATGCCCAAGCCAAAGTATGAAGAGGAAGATGTCACAGTATTGTGGAATCGAGCAGTACACACAGACAGAGAGGTTACAGCAATAGGCCATATATAATAATTAAAAACAAGAAAGAGAAAACATGCATACTGATAGATGTGGCAAAACTTGCAGACAGAAATATAGTGCAAAAGGAAGCGGAAATGAAGCTCAAATACAAGACTTTATATATAAAGTTGCAACGAATGTGGAACCTGAAATGTAAGATTATACAAGTAATAATTGGAGCCACCGGAATAGTAACAAAGGTTTAAAGATAACATTGGAAGCCACACCAAGAAAACATACAATAGATTCACTACAAAAGAGAGCTGTACGTACAATATCACGAGTCATACGGACAGTATTGCAGTGGGGATCACTCGTGGTTCAAGAGAATTATCAGGAAGAAGAGGCCCGTGACAAGAGACAAAAACAACAACATTGTAATGAAACAAAAAGAAGACACGCATCCTGGGAGATCTGGCGGTATTAGACGAAAGGAATGTCACGCACGAGGGAGCCAGAAAATAAACTGAAGTACAACGGCTTAAGTGCAGAGAGAAAATCGAATTTGGATCACGTAATGTAGGATCATACCAATAAATACATAAGCCTCCGGAATAGTAAAGAGAGGTTTAAAGAAAAATTTGTAAGCCATAACGAGAAAACATGCAATAAATTCAATAAAAATGACAGCTACATTTGGAACATCACAAATAATCGGGAAGTAATGCAGCATAAAATTTGAAGCCTGAGTTGTGGGGATCGCTGTTGGTTTAAGAGGAGAAGTACTAGGAAAAAACGCTTGCGACAAGAGACAACGCAATAATAATAATAATAATAATAATAATAATTTAAAAACAAAGGTGATACCAGTAATAATAGGGGCGACAGGGACTATTTCAAAGTCATTTAGAAAATACGTGAACAACATACCAGGAAACCATGAAGTCAACGAACTACAGAAAACTGCCGTATTGGGCACTGCCACGTGCTTCTGAAAGTACTAGTGTAAAAGTATAATAGATTCAACACTGAAACTAACGATATAAGCACCATGAATATTAACAACAGAATAGGTGCAACACTCTATTCCCTAGGGACATAGTTTGCATAAGGAATATACATATAAATATCCTGCATAAAGGACCTGATGATGATGATGATGATGATGATGATAATAATAATAATAAAGTAATCATATATAATTTCCAAAGAAATTGTACCTGTAATGTGAATCTACGGATAGGACTTTCCCCTCATTTCTAAGAACCTGTATTCATACCAGCTGTGTTAAAAGCACCCGCATTCTAGATTTGAAGATTAAGGCGAAGCGAACATAGAAAGGGCAGAGCTGTTGTTTCTGAGAGCAGTGTCTTCAGCTGGCTGCTACAGAGCAATACGAGAAAGAAATCTTCAAGAATCCTGAAGTTAGCCGCTTACTGCCATTTAGTACCGAGGTGGAGAATGAGTGGAGCTATACATCTGCTCCCCCTGAACGCCTTCGTGGCGTTGACAGGGAAAACGTTACCTTTATTACTGCAAGAATGATGCCATACCAACTGTGGTAATTAAAATACTTATATATCAAGAAACATTTTCTTATCTAAGGAATAATCTGCCGTAACAAATTCAAAGGGCAGAGATTTTGGACCTTTACTAACATAGTGACGAGCTTATCCCTCTTGTTTAGCGGCAGATAACTGTTTAAAATGAGAAAGATCTTCAGAATTGCATTTTAACACGGGGAACGCTGCAGAGCACAGAGGAATATATTCATTATTATCATTCACGCTACATCTGGTGTTTTCAAACAGCTTGTAGTCTGTAATGTAATATGATCATAAACAATGTGCACTTAAGGATCACCATGTAAAAGGTTATACCATATGGAGTCATTCGACGAAATGTAACAATTCAATTATCACTGTAACACTCCCTCACACCAAACAAACCCACACACAGCCACGTCAAGTGGTAAACAATGAGGGACCGGCAGGGTTAGTAGTGGTGATATATATTAGCTACATCAACGCCCACCAGTACTGTACTGCTCTGTCACTGCTAAACCGATGACAGGCGTATTGCGACCACATTACTGCGATATAAACATGGCATATTTCAATTGGCGTCACAACGAAGACAAAAAGTTTGAAACTGTGTGTTATTACACGTTTGTAAATTTAACACTTTGTAATACACCTTCAATAATGTGGTGAACTATCAAAAACAAGTGTTTAAATTTCTCAAGTGTGCCTCAGTGCCTATATAATGCGTGAAAAACTTATTTCGCTATTCCGATGCTTATTTCATTCCACGTTATTTGACTGTGGGATTCTAACAATTTAACTGAAACAATAGGAAGTCTATATAAAAATTCAAAACTCGTATAAAAATAGCCTGACAAAAATAAAATCCGGCAAACAATAGAGCAAATAAACATGGACAATGGTGTCCACTCTCCAGGGTTGTATTCGATATTTGTGTCTGGGTAAAATTCTGAAACTATTCACAACGCGATATGCCTGCACAATTCTCGATGTGAACAAAATTTTTTATCAATGATGGCTGATCGCAATATGCCCACTCACATCTGTAATTGCTAAAATTACGGGTTAAGACATTTTAAACTCTACCATATTTCGAGAATTGCATCTTTACGAACCTTTTCAGTTCCAGCACCCAACAAGTTACTCTAAAGTATAAAACTTACAGACGTATTTAGGCGCGTTCGCAGAAGTGCGAAAAGCGATTATTAGCTTCGTCCCGTATGTCTTTCCGTGTTTCCGTCCGCATTGAACAAATCGGCTCCCAGTGGAAGGAGTTTCATGAAGTTTCGTTGAGTATTTTCGACAATTTGTCGAGAAATTTTAAGTTTCATTAAACTCTGGCAAGACTAACGGGTATTTTACGTGGAGACCAGTATACATTTCTGATCATGCCTCGCTCAATTTTTCCTAGAATGAGAAATGTTTCAGACAAAATATTTAGAGAAAATCAAAACACAAATTTTATGTTCAGTAACATTTTGTTTTAAAAAATCGTGACTTTTACGAGATAAAGTGAAAAAATACTGTAGAGAAGGACAGGTCACAGATGACAATATGGCGCATTCGCATTGCATACTGTGTACCTACGGCCACAAAAACACACTCAAAATATGTCATACTTATTACTTTTCCATGGTAACAATGGTTGCACAAACGCGCCTAAATGTTACGTAGTACGTACATTGTTGTCTTGTTTGTACTCGGAGAGTCAACAATACAACGGCACAAAGGGTAGTGAACATTAACTAGGCATGACAACCGTTGTCCCGTTTCCTCTTCCAAGCAGCAGACATGCTTTCCTCTTTCACTTGTTACTTATTAATGAGGAAAATGGTCTTTACAGGCATTATTACAGCAAACTGCGCCGTGAGTGTTAGTTGCTGTTACCAACAGTGTAACGTCAAACTGTCTACATTTAACAAGCTCATGCGGCACCAGGAAGTGTAACTGTCAGAGTAACACAACTGTTAGTATTTTGTGTTATACACACCGTGCATGTTCTTACATTCAATATATCAACCAATTAATGCATTTATAAAATACAATTCATAACAAGTGTTAAACTTCTACATGTTTCGACACTGGGGTGCCTTCATCAAGACGTTTCGGAACAAAGAAATTGATACCCAACACGTTAATCTAGGAACATTCTTTTTATATATTTCAGAATTTTAACATTTTAAACATCTCAATACGGGCGGAATAACACCTAGATTGACATGTTGGGCTCACATTCTTTTGTTCTATAACTCCGTGATGATGGCATCCCGGTGCTCAAACAAGTATGAGTTTAATACTTTTATGAACTGCATTTTATTAATTGAAATTTTGGCTCATGTGTCGACACGCGCTAAAGAAGGAAAAATTCCTTTCGATGAATACTTGTATATTAATAATTTGTTCAGATTATCTCAAAATAATATTTATTACCGTGCATAAAATTATGTTTTTTTATCTTACATGCAGGCTTTTAAATTCCGATAGGAGGTTGCTTTATTTAACTATGTGTACAGGATAATAGAACCACCGCCACTGTTGAGAAGATTTCTACTGATTGAGTAATATACTTACAGTCAACGAAATGTACGCATATTCTAGCAAGTATCTTACGAACTATACTCTGAATAAAATGTGCATCATTCTTCTATACAATACTAGTTAGAACATTTGTATCAATACATTATTAAAGGATCATACTTGACGTACTCACAAACAGTACTTCGCTTTTTGTTTGTTAATTTTGTGTAATTTTAATCCAAAACAAACTTTCGTCTAATTCTATTAAACTTTTTCAGCGGTTCTAGAGTTTCATGCTTGAGTACGGTTAGACAGACAGATGGACAAATGGATCAATTTAATTAGACACTTGGTGTGATCACGAATCCGCTTATTAATGTATCAATCATGTTATTCTGTGAAAGAAAACAAACCCTCGGTCAAAACAGGAGACATGTGACCTCAGGATTTATAAGGTAAGAAACAGGAGTGTCTGTTACCCCGTCGTGGAATTTGTTGAAAAATTCTTCAGGTATATGGCAATGATTGAATGATATGAAATTCTGCGGTTATGGTATAAATTGAGGCGCCATTTATTAGTAACTAGTGTCTTGACTGGAGGAACTGGTGAGAAATACGAAGGTCAGTTAGATAGCGGAGAAGTAAGAAGCGATTCCTATACGTACATAAAAGCGGGGTCACCTTTAGGATGTAACAATGCCTGCTTGTAACAATGAATACTTTTGACAAATTAAACCACAATCAGGGCACACACATTAGACTAAGAGCGTTTAATCCTACTCATAAAAATTTAGATGTAATTTTTCCATATTCAGACAGTTTTACACATTCCAAGTGTCACTGATAAGGCGTTACACCGTACGAAATCATGTAAAGTACCATTAACTACGTGCATCTTAATCCACACAAAGAGTAGAAGTTATATATCTCCTTGTCGAAATAATGGTTATGTCCCTACTTACACTACTTACTTCAGAAGTGTACAGTATGTACAGAATTACTTGCATAGCAAAGTTACTTCAATTGGTAATCGAAATTATTTAATTAGCATGAAGTTACTATTTAAACATAATTATTATACTGACGTCATAATAAGTGGGCACTGTCAGCTCGGCACGGCACGTCCTCAGGCTACGGATGGAGGAACTGCCTTCAAATTCGGAAAGTAGTTTCGAATACGATAAATAAGCAGTTGCGGACAGCAGACAAGGAGTGGTCCTCCAGCTTGGGGGTTGGGTGAGATGTTAACAACTCCTCACCGTAAAAAAAAAAATGCTGTTAATTTCTTGACTAGCTGAGAACCTGTTACCTTCCCAAGAAGGATTCTGCTCCATGGAGTTGGTGTATTAATCCACATTTTAATGTTTTAGTTACTGCTACCCATGGTTCATAATATGGTGTTGGTATTCGTTAATATCTAAGGCGTGCTGTTGTAAGGTGAGAGACTGATGTTTCCATTCACTTGATGATATCAAGAATTGACCAAAAGGACTGGTCTCAGTGCCGCTGTAAGCAGTGAGCCCACGGCCGTCTCTCTTTGTCGACACGGCGCTTGACTATCCTTATCACGTCACTCTTGCTACTTCACGGATGGACACCAAGCTAGGTGGGGCGGGACAGGTTGACCGTGGGCTGCTATGAGTGGCAGAGTGTATGCGATCGGTAACGACACTTAGCCGCTTGCAGTAATACGTAAAGTGACAGACTGACTAGAACAGTGCTAACGACAGTCCACAGCCATATCAGCGTTTGTCGTTACAGAAGGGACATTTCTGACACGCGAGCCTTCTATATTTGTGATTGGTCAGGCAACGAAAGGGATTTGATGTGTACTGGACCGTTCATCATCATGATAACTGAAGAGTAAAATCTAACTAGACGCCACTTGTTACTTTATTATGCTTATATTAGGCTCAAAATGTTTCGGGCACAATTATGTCCATCATCAGGAGCTCACGACGATAGTGTTGGTTACCACATAGGCCGTCTGGTTCTCGAGTTGCTGCTGGTTGGGAGTTAAGCAGGCAGGATGGTTGAGTGTCCGGACCGAAGGCTATGTTACAGCCTTCGGTCCGGACACTCAACCATCCTGCCTGCACTTAACTCCCAACCAGCAGCAACTCGAGAACCAGACGGCCTATGTGGTAACAAACACTATCGTCGTGAACTCCTGATGAAGGGCATAATGGTGCCCGAAACATGTTGAGCCTAACGTAAGCATAATAAAGTAATAAGTGGCGTCTATTTGGATTTTACTTTTCCTTTAACGAAAGGGATTCTTTCGGCCATGGTTAAACAGTCCTTCCGAGAGAACTTTCCATAACACTCAGTGAATAAAATAAATTAAAATTTCTCTAAGAAAAAAGATCTCTCGGTAAAACTTGAAGAACAAGTAGCGTACGGCTGCGTATCAACAGGATAGTAAACCAAGCTACTCCAATTTTGAGTCGCTAACAACAAAGTTTGAGTTCGTTGAAGAGTAACGCCCAAATTTCCTGATTTCGACGGAATTAATAACAATATTATCACGATTTAGTGCAAAAATATTTTTAAGCTTGGTATTTTATTGGGGAGGTCTCCAACTTACGGTAAAGGCACAGCTACATACATTAAGGTCTGTGCTTCACATTTGGTCAAGCTTCAGTTCGAGAAATATCTTCCAAGTTCACAGACACATAGGAGGTGGTAACTGGGACGATAACCAGAGCACCGATTTGTTTGCTTAGTTTTCCAGTCCGCAAACCTCATGATAAACTTCATGTCCATCTATAGCTGCAAATCACGACACAGGTCTCAAAATATGTTACAAAATGATTTTCCCTGCAAGGCGTTCAGTATCAACGGCGTAGAAAATTAAATCGCTGCTTTATGTCTTATATAATACGACGACGCACGGTTTATTATGTTTTTCCCAACACACGCTCATATCACGCGCAATCGTAGAAGAAAAACACTGGAGGAAGCATTTAATTTGCCAGATTTGAGGTCATCCCAGCGGTTTGCCAGGGGATTCACGTCTTCTAGGCTACGACGCTGTAGCTTAGGGCGACTAGTTCCCGACGTTTCGGGAGAAATGATCCTTCATCTTCAGTGGTAATGCACCCCAAAACGAATAAGCACAATCTTCAGCTCTTAATTTCTTTGTGGTTGTAAAACATGAATGCCAAGTAAAATTTCGCATGTAACTTAACAGGGACTGCACTTTATGAGTGTGAATCTCGGTCGCTCACACTGAGGGAGAAACGTAGGCAGAGGGTGTTTGAAAATAGGGTGTTCAGGAGAATATTTAGGCCTAAGAGGGACGAGGTGACAGGGGAGTGGAGAAAATACATAATGAGGAACTTAATGATCTGTCCTCCTCACCCAACATTGTTTGGGGTGATGAAATCGAGAAGAATGATAAGCGGGGCATGTAGCACTATGGGGGCTAGGAGAGGCGTATACATGGTTTTGGTGGGGAAACCTGAAGGAAAGGGACCAATTCGGAGGCCCAGGCGTAGATGGGAAGATAATATTAAAATGGGTCTTCAGGAAGTGGGATGTGGGGGTGTGGACTGGATCGAACTGGCTCATGATGAAGACAGGACTTGTGACTGCGGTAATGAACCTTCGGGTTCCATAAAATGCGGAGAATTTCTTGACTAGTTGAAAATCTGTTAGCTTCTCAAGAAGGACTCTGCTCTAAGGAGAAGTAAGTAAGTAAGTACATAACTTAACACATCTTAACAGAAGTAGAGAACGGTCATTATTCAGCTCTCAGCACTGAATGTGATGTCCAGTACGGTACCATTTGCACGTCTTGTGTTTAATTGAGAGACTTTTTAAAAGCTGCATTTCAATTCATTGTGCTCTGTGCCTACTGGCCGAATGGCACGTAAAATCAATAAGCTGACAGAACGGTTTGTGAAGCGAAAAACGTAACGTGCTCTGGACATTTACCAATATTTTCACAGGCAGTAGCACTTTTCAGCACCAAGGATTAATTACATGGCCAGTCCCATATAGAAGATTATAAAAACGTTTGCTGCTTTGAACTTTGAGTGCAGAACTATTCCACAGAATCCCAAAATATTTATATATTCAACTAACGTTGCGCGTAAGGGAAAAATATGTGGATATATTGGCTTATTGTAGGTCTACATGATTATATCGTGCTTTTAACCCGTACAATAGTAGAACACAATAAACGTGCGTTTCTTATAATGTTCATTAGAATGCACTCAGTGTCATCGCACCCAGAGGCCTTGGCCTAAAACTCCATTTTATGAACATTCTGTTTGTAGTTGTCTTTAAGAAAAAATAATGCTTTGTATGACACACATTATAGGGGCCGTGATAGCGAAGTCGTGTAGCGACTGACTACGGGCTGGACGGTCCGGTTATTGTATCCCGCTGGGGGCGAGATTATCCACACCCGTCCAGACCGGCCCTGGGCCCACCCAGCATCCTATACAATGGGTACCGTGTCTTTCCCGGGATTAAAGTGGCCAGGGCTTGGCGTTGACCACCAACCCCCATGTAGCGCCGAGGTTGAAAGAAGAGTAGAGCTATAATCTGCTCTCCCTCTGGGCCTTCGTGGCCTGTTCTATGGTGATCATTAACTTTACTTTTTCACCTTTTACGACAAGTATTATAGACAGCAAATTCACACACAAATGTACGTATGTATATTTTTTCAGTGCTTATTATTAATGTATTAACCTTATTTATATGACATCATCTGAGACAGATTACGTCATGAAATGGTCCAAATTATTAAAAGAATATTGTAGTGTTGTGGACTTTTCAGAAGTTTTAAAAATCCTATTTCAAACAAACCGTTCCTTTGTTTACCATAAAATGTAAGCAGAACGGTTGTCTTATTAGGCGTGGTTGCTGAAGGTTTTCGTATACGAAAGGAATATAAGGGTTCCTAGTTAAATATGTATTACCCCTCACTCCGGAGCGTGAGAGATTGTGTAAAATACAGAATTGCCTGTGTTAAAAAGCGCTTAAGGGCATGGAAGTAAGAGCTGGAAAGAACGAGCAATAAGGTATTCTAAATGCTAGTCTCCGATGGCTTACACACACCCGAGGACGATGTGTGGATAAGCAAAGGTACAGAAAATACAGTACATGGCAAATTTAATAATACAGCTATACCTGCCCATCGCAAAGTCCTGCGAGAACACGTGAGTACACAAAGATCCAACTGCCTTCCATCCAAACAAGGTCATTAAGACATCGGTATGTCTAGATTAAAGCAAAACTGATGAAAAGTCTGTACATTTTTCGAAATAAATTAGAATGTTTTTGGTGCAAGTGTCCCCCACTGGATCACGGCCTCCCTATTCACAAGGTTTCTTGATCACACACAACGACGCACCACGGTCGATATGACTCCTCTGGACGAGTGATCAGCTCGTCTCAGAGACCTCTACCTGCAAACACACAACACTCACAACAGATAGACATCCATGTCCCCGGAGGGATTCGAAACCACAATCTCAGCAGGCGAGCGGCCGCAGTCCTACAGTTTAGACCGCGCGGCCAATGGGACCAGGAAGTTGCAATGTACAGACAAAAATAAAATGCAAGATTCTTAATAGAAATGAAAATGTTTCAATTTTGAAGTTTTCCTTGCACAAATTTAGAAACCCACTGAAGCAATAGCATGAAACAAGATTTTCCTTGTAGCAGTTCAGCTGGTTAGAAGAAGCTAATCCCCGTTTCCCTTTATGTTTGCAAAAGAATTCAATGTGATCAAATGCAGATTTAATGTTATATATTGAAACAAACTTTCTGCGTTACGGACTGGACAGATTTGAAATATCTTCCACCCCGCAGGCAAAACATAAAAGTCTGCATGACGACGCTAAAACTTGAAGGTGGAAGAGAGAGAAAAACCAACAAAATACAACTAATCTGATATTTATAATGCAACTTCCATCTCAACACGTTTCGGGCATCATTATGCCCATCATCATGAGAACAAGACCGTGTACTACCGTGTATGGTGTTCTGTACTGTTTGTGTGGAGCTGGGTCGCGAGGTGTGTGCACTGTGTGAAAGTTACTGTTCGACTTTCACACAGTGCACACAGGTCGTGACCCAGCTCCACATAACCACAGCCAGCACAAACAGTGCAGAACACCACATGCAGTGGTACACAGCCTTGTTCTCCTGATGATGGGTATAATGATACCGAAACGTGTTGAGATAGAAGTTTGATAATAAACATAAGATTAGTTGCATCTTGTTGGTTTTTCTCTCTCTTCACCCTACGTTCATGATGCACGGTCACAAGAGCCTAAAATTTTCAAGGTCGAAATTTTGTCCTTCATGTAATAACAGTGGTAGTTCAGCATACGTTAACAGACACAAAGCTGCCTCATTGGGTACCACAAATCAATCCGTTCTTATGAGCATGATTTAAAGACGTCGTCTTCAGATACGGCCCCCAGCACTGTATTTAACGAACATGATTCAGTGTGACGTAGAAGCTGTAATTATTCCTTTGATTCTTGCTGGCAGCCACACAATCAGTGCATGAGCTGACGTGCACACAGAAAAGCGACAGAAATCCATCTTCTGTTAAAAACAGCAGCACCACTTGTCTGAAGGATAAATTCCAAGCGGTGTTTTCAAGTCTGCATAGCCTTCAGAGCTCCACAATTTACATTCTTCGGTAATTATTATTTGGCTGAATAAACGAAGGCGAATGGGCGAGACGTGTAGCACGCATGAGAGATGGTAATCGGGTATAAATATCGTGTCGGAAAATATGAAATAATAAGTCGAGACGTCTGACTATTAATGTGCGGATAATATTCAAATGAATCCTAACCTGTGTATTATGAAGTGCAATGGATGGAAATGGCTAAGAATGCAGTCCAGTGGCGGACTCTTTTACATACGGTAATGAGTCTTGAGGTTCCTTAGGAGTCCGAACGTACTAAGAAACGGAAAGCGTACATAGCCGCCTGAAGAAATCTTCTGCTCCAAAGCGGTATTGAAAGCTGTCTAGAACCCATGTCAACGTATAATACTCTTCTTGGAATACACTGCAAATGGACGCAGCAAACTCCACCGAACAGTAGGTAACCATTTACAGACTGATGTGACGTCATATTTACGGTTTTGTATATTGGGTTTTGTTAATTTTTGTCTCATGCAGCCTTTGTAGAATGTACATTTGGTTGTTTGTGGGCCGGGTAGCTCAGTCAGTATAGCGACTACCTGTGGTCTGGACGATCCGGGATCGAATCCCGGTGGGAACGAGATTTTCTGCCCGTCCAGACCGGCCCTGGGGCCCACCCAGCCTCCTGTAAAATGGGTACCGGGTCTTTACCAGGGGTAAAGTGCGACCGGGGCGTGCTGCTGACCACTCACCTCCTTCTAGTGCCGCGTTCGTGGAAGAGTAGAGCTATACCTCTACCCACCCTCTGGGCCACACCTGGCCTGTAACGGGATCGCTTTACCTTTTACTTTACATTTGATTCTCTAAACCAGAATTAAACGGTCTTAAAACTGCACAAAATATTTAAAGGAACCAATAAATGCACTTGGACTTATGAATGTAATTTTATTGCATACTTACGAACGACATGTTTAGGCCAATCATGTGGCCATCTTCAGGGTGTTGAGGAAAATAACATAAACATAATTGAAATTTGTCGACATTATAACTGTATTTATAGTCTCGTCCTCATCATCCTGAAGAGGGATAAAGGAGTGGCGAAACATTTCGTTGATAAGTATGTAATAAAATTACATTCATATATCCAAGTCCATTTGTTGGTTCCTTTAAAAATCTTACACATCCGATTAATATATGTGACATGGAGAATATTAGACTGGTCTTAAAGTTATTTGTTTTTGAAAATGATACCCAATGATATCTCACCACACACGCTTTCTTATGAGTCGATGTGTCAGGAAACCTTAAAGTATAAGACCAATATCTGGAAGCGAGATGTGTAAATTTACTGAATAGCTAACAGAATTCTTTATATAGATCACGTAATAAGATGTTTATTTTAAAATATTATTTATCTTTATATTCTACACCAAAAATCCTCAAATCTCGCAGGGTAAAAAATTTCTTGAAATCCTTCCCTTACACCACTACCAATCGCAGTTGGAATATATGACGAAATTGCACCTATATAACGTGACCATATCTTTTGGGGCTTTTAAGTTGTATCTGTTTATGTGATGTGTAATAATACGTGCAGAAATAATTGCTGGACAGCAGGAACCAGTCCGTTACACGAAGTGTGGAAATGCTCACATACATTACCAGTTCAGCTCATCCTCTGAAGATATAATCAAAGCTTATTCTACTTTGAGCTTTCAGGGAGCAATAATAATTGCATTACTGCATAACTAAGTGTACCAACTGCAAAATTAGATTATACAGCGTTCTAGTCGAATTTACGAAATGCACATATACCAAGTTTACATGTGACACGAACAGGGCACATTTCATTAGTAAACACTTTGTTTCAAGTTTTGTAAGGATATGACGTAAAGCAAATTATATGTCGACTTGAAAATGTTACACTTAATATCATCATCATCATCAGAAGCAACAGCAGCTTCAAGGATTTGGCCTTCCGACCTGTACGCTTTCAAAGGTAATAAAGCTATCCGAGTTTAAGACAGCTTACATTTCGTTGGTCTCTAGTTATATACTTTTTGAGTATACAGGATGAATTGGGGCCGCGGTATCGCAGTGGTTAAGGCACTGCGCTACAAACGGGAAGGTCGTTGGTTCGATTCCAGTTGGTGTCATTGGAATTTTTCATTGACATAATTCCGATCGCACTATGGCCCTGGGGTCGACTCACCCTCTAACAGAAATGAGTACCAGGATCATTTCCTGGGGGTAAAGGCGGCCGTTGCGTAAGGCTGACAACCTTACCACCATTCTGTGCCGTTGTCATGAAATCTGGGAACCTTAAATTCCTGGAGTCCTCTGGGCCACTCTCGGCCCGGGACTGCTTTATCTTTTACCTGATGATTTAGGAAGAAAAGTAAATACCTTGGGAGATGACACAATAGGTAATTGTAGGAGAAAATTTCACAAGAACAAGTGTTTCATTCTGAATGGTTACAGAGACACAGCTGTTTGAATTTAAAAATACATATTTATTTTTAATGGTAATCGATAAAGAGAAAATAGTTAAGGGTAATTTCATTTTAATTTCGATTTAAATTTAAATAGCAACAATTTACAGTTAAATTACAAATTTGTTACAGTTAAAAATGAATGTTGGAAAATCCCAATTTGTAAATCGTGTGCGAAAAATCGTGTTGTTCCTAAGGGTTGATCTTCACGTTTATTTGTGGGCAGCAACACTCAGAGTTCGAGCGTGCAATTTGTCTCGTGTAGTCACCTCTCTTTTGTAAACTTCGGTTTTCATCAAACTCCACAACCAAAAATCCAAGGGAGTTAAATACGGAGATTAAAACAGCTTCATTTCAGCATTCATTCAGAATTATACACATGTTCGTATGAGATTTATTCTAATAATGAATGATATTATCACCTCACAAATTACTGATCTTCCTTCTGAATCTGAATCTAAATCTGAATTTCTACAAACTATTAGCTTTTGAAACTTCAATGCATACTTTTGAAAAGTGGACATTAAATAAGTTCATAGGCGGAAAGCAGTGGGTGCAGACATAAAAAGATTTTAGAAACTAATTCGATATACATTTTTAATCGATCATTAATATAATAATGATATTCAAACACAATTGAACTTAATCACCTTGACAATGAAACAGAACGCCTGAAAAGCTTCTGGCGTGAGAATATATAAAGGATGCAACAATCGTGATGTTTTCACCGTTTTGAGGTCAGTGTCCTGTGGATAGTTTCGCACATTCCTTCATGCCAACATCACGTCCACAGCATTACGAGACAATGATCAATAAGTAACCGAAGTTATGAATTTGTTCACTGATTTAATTTTCGATTACAAATCTACATCAAATCGACCACAAAATATTATAGCTCTAGTCATAACACTAGCAGATCTGCAGAGCACCAAATAATGCCTTGTCGTCTGCGTAAAGTATTGTTAGCAGATTCTCTTCACGTATCTTCACTCCTGTTATTCTGTTTCTTAACCTCTGATCATTGACAGACTCAATGTACGTATAAAATAAGGTCGAAGAAAATGGGCAACGATTTTCACCCCCATGGCCAGCTTTTGCCTTATTGTTTCCTATTCGCCAGCGTTACGATCGTCATTGCTGCTTGGCCTCCAATTTGTTGCATTATTTTCATTAAACACATTGAATAGCCATTCTATCCCTGCACTAAACACAACTTTTTGTATGTGACATAACGAAGGCAAATAATAATCAATAAATAATACAAAATATACGGCAACACACACAATCTGATACCGAGACCTTCAAACGAACTTCATTGAGTACATTGCACATAGGTAGCAGATGGTACACACCACACCTCCACATAGTCACCACCGAAATTTAAGCATTTTTCCTACCGTAGCACCAATTCTTGTACTGAGATAAATCGGTGTTATGTGTCTGCAGCCAGGAGATGACAGCTTGCTTCACTTTGGCGTCTGTTGCA
>Ga0131853_10013060_pt1 | contig 15217 bp, 10 predicted proteins | sample TergutLab28metaG_FD_92764 | JGI IMG/M metagenome (GOLD analysis project Ga0131853, IMG submission 92764) | Labiotermes labralis P1 segment gut microbial communities from Petit-Saut dam, French Guiana - Lab288 P1 (version 2) (version 2) | ecosystem: Host-associated > Arthropoda: Insects >...
CACACACTACACACACACACACGCACACACACACACACACACACCACACACACACACACACTACACACACACACACACCACACACACACGCACACACCACACACAACACACGCACGCACGCGCACACACCCACACACCATACACACACATGCACACTCACTCACACACACACACACACACACACATATATATATGTATAATTTTTATAGTTAGATTTAATGTCGTTTAAAGCAGAATAATTTCTTGCATATAAATTGTTCAATTAATAATAAGGTTGTGACGAATGTAATTCTTTGATATTTTATTTAACGATGTATTATGGATGCCTCTTATTGACTTAAGTACACGTATGGGGCTACCTAGATAAATACTGCGGTTAGTGAAAACAAAACTGAATTACATTCGCCTACGAAAAACGTTTTGCGACTTACCCATCTCGAATCTAAACCTCAAAACCTAACATCCTCACACAGATTTTAGTAATTTTCTCCAAGGTGCCTTAAAATAGACCACAACCCATCTTTACACATGCTCTCCCATTCAGCATCATTGAAGACGTTCGACGAAACAATAAGAGATGCGTTGCCACAATCGCCATAAAATAAATACGTAGATCAATCGAAATTCAACAAGGAATTATTTATCGATATTACAATTTGCGCTTCGCTTGTGTGACCTCACTAAAAACGGAGGAAGAAATACGGGTGGATAATTAGAATTAAATACAGAATATCAACATGTCTTCTATATTAATAGTGTTAATTTATTCTGTGACAAAATAAACGCAATACAACAAAGTTATACCTTATTTTCAGGTCATATGAAAATTAGGACGTAAAAATGGTAGACGGCAAACACCTTTTCACAAGGATTCTTAATGAAAAATTTGAAAATTCCTATAAACTCAAGTACAGCAAAAGAGATTTCGTTTTGGAATTAAGAACAGAATAAATACGGAAAGTACTGGCGATGCTACCTTTAAAATCAGAATCCGATGTCTTCCCATGTTTTATATCAACATTAAATCTTATGCACATGACTACAATCATACATGTTTTGACGTTTTGCTGACCGTGCATCTCAGTATATTTATCTCAGTATTTAACGAACTTGATGCACAAAATTTGTTTCACAGTAAGTTTTATTTCATGCCTCTACATGTTTCGAGCACATGTACTCGAAACATGTAGAGGCATGAAATAAAACTTATTGTGAAACAAATTTTGTGCATCAAGTTCGTTAAATACTGAGATAAATACAATCATACATGTTTTTCACATTTATGTCAATCGAAATTTTGCCTGTAGGCACAACACAAAAGTCTTAGACAGAAAAAATAAGGAGCATAAAATAATTACAGAAAGAAGGATTAGAGAAATAAGACATATACCGCATAATGGGAAGTCAGGGAGTGAAACTATAATATGAATCATCATGCGCTAAGAACAGAGGCCACTTGGGAGAGTGGAAACACAATGGCTAATAGCCTGTAGCTGGTGTACATAAAATTTTCAGACACTCCTACAAAATTAATGTTGAGAACAGGGCCATTAGAAACAATATGATGATCGTGACAATTGGTGTATTAGTCTCACTCCTTAGCTGAATAAGTGTTAGTCGTATTTCATGGAATTAATATGCGACTTGTATTAGATTCTCTTTGTCCGATCTCTCCTTCCTTTCGCACGTTGAAAGCACACAACAACGGACATTAAATGTTAAGGCCAGAGAAATGACTAAATGATACAGCTGCATGGAGTTCATCCTGAAGTTCTGACTCTTCATATACGCATGTTTGGCTACTCACTTCGAGATGGAAATGTCTGGAACACAGCAGGGACTAGTAGTAATGAGTTCTCTGTGTAAGAGTTGACGGAACTTACCCTGCATACCTTCTAGCCTCTTCCTCCGGTAAGGTATAGGTTTCACTTTACCGAGTACAGATTAACGTGACCTAGACATAGCAGGATTAATATGCAAAGCACCTCAGCGTTTTTGCGTCGGAATCAAACAAATGATACACACAGTTCCTTCAACAGCATTGCCAATAAATTCACCATTTTAATAAAATCGTAAGTCTGTGTGTTTTTATATATCTCGAGACATCTGCCTCCGAATGATGCCCGATTTTTAAAAATAATCTTATTTCTACATATAGTCTTTCCAAGCAGTGTGTTAGGCTTTGCACTAAAAAAAAAACTTCGCCTAAGCGCGGTAAAAGTCGCGTCCATGTGATTCTTCCGATTTGGTTACCTTAATATAGTACGACGAACGCTGCGTGCTAGAACTGAGGCTTTCGTCGCGATGCAGACGAGATATGCCCTCTTCTGGGATATTACGTAGCGTAGGGCGGTAATTACTTACCGACGTTTCGGGACAACATATTGGCCCCATATTCGAAGTCAAGAAAAGAGATTTCTTGACTCCTGAAAATGGAACCGATATGTTGTCCCGAAACGTTGGTAACGAATTGCTACTCTGCACTATGTAATATCCGAGAATATCGCAGATCTCAAAATGTCATGTCTAATTTACTTCAAGTACTGGCTGTCCCTTCTCCCCTGGGCCACAGTTTCTTACTCTGTACCTAGGATTCAGTGTTTCCCAACACCTACCTACACACTCCACCAAATAACCGAAATATTTGAAGGAGTAGGTATATGTTAAGTAGCCTACAAGTCTAAACTGATGGTAAACACTGGCGCCAGGGTCCTCCCTTTGTATATCAATTATACATTCCTTGGGCCTGAACGTTTGTTAATTATTTACGCAGACTCGGCAAGCTGGCTGTCATCACAGCTTGCGCTCAGGTCGGATTTCAAGGAAAAATGAAGGAAACAGCAGTTCGCACTTACACATCACTGCTGTTACTTATTCCAACCGACGTGGAAAATCGAACACTGGACATCGGATTTGCGGCGTAAGCGGTGTGTCTTTGTAAGTTCCGTCTTTCGGTGCAGCCTCACTAACAAGATTACATGGCTCTAAATCATGCACTGCATTTTCGTCCCAAGTATACTGTGTCTATTCCATTTACTATAACATATCCATATGAAAGTATCATGTTTGCTATTATATTATCAAACATTACTATCGCCTATTTGCAAATACTAATACTTTCTTTATTAGTACATTATTTTCACGGTTATACGCCATCAAATGACGACGTACTGCTACGTCATTATCATATGTCGTAGAAATTAGTACAAATGCATTCACATTATCGCATACTATAATTCATTTTTAATATCACAGCTTGTGTTTCAGTTCAGCTATCACGTGATATTTTGCCACTCTTTTAAACAACTGCAGTTAGAACAATGGAGTCGGGAGAGTGGCTAAACTGACTAGACTAAACAAATGAGGAATTGTGGTTCGACTGCCGGCAGAGGCAAGAAATATTTCTCTGAGTTCAAAAACATTCAGATCGCCCCCGAGACCCACAGAGGCTCTTAGGCCCTGTGGAGGTTGCGACTTCCAGAATTTCCAGACAGTCGGCACAAAAGATGGTTAGAATTGTCACCCCTACTCACCGGCCGCCTTTACCCCCCAGGAGGGTCATAGTTTGGCCGGAAGGAGTTAAGTCAATGAAAGATCTAAACGACCCCATCGGGAATCGACATCGCGACCTTCTGGCTTGTAAAGCATTGCCTGTACTAACTGCCCCACCGCGTGCACCTTAGTCAATGCGTACAGGGGGCTATCTCCCGAGTGTAAAGGGTCAGAGACCTGAACGTGACCATTCATCTCCCTCTAGTATTGTAGTTAAGAAACAGTGGAGTTACACCTCCACTCCCACTATATGCCTTCATGGCCTGTACAGAGAAAAATCTACTTTTTTAACTTCATCTGAGTTACGTTCCCTTAGACTGCACGGTGTCACAACTCACAAGACCGAAATATTTGGCGTTTAACTTGTTAGTCAGAATCTTATCAGGTCTAGGATAAACGTTGCAGGCAGACAGACAGACAGACAGACAAACAAACAAACAAACAAACAAACAAAAGCTTTTACAGATATTAATTTTTTTCGTCTAGTTGAACACCCAAACTTCCTACCCTTCACGTAATATGAGGTGAAATGTAATACGTTTTTTTTCCAGAAGTAATAGTAACACAGATTCATTTTAAACACATACATAAAGACTTACTGAGGAACAATTAGATTTTGTGTTCAACACCCAGTGTGGTGCAGCGATGAACAATGTGCGTCCATTAGCACCATGTTTATCTACTCACGGCTATTTGTCTCCCTGGTAGCGTGGCTGCTGCTCATATATAAAACTCCGAAAGGGAGAGATTGTTGTTGTTTGTTCCTGATGCTATCTCTTGTTACAGTAGAGTTCAAAATTAAGAAAGTGGCTTACATCCTGTGGCTTTTCGCTGGTTAAGAAATGTCCTTTTGTAGCCGATTTTTATTTTCAGAGCAGCGGGCTGTTAGTTCCTGTCCTCAGTCAGTGTAATGCAGACCATGCTTCACACGTCTCTTTGTCTAAGATCCAAGCTAACATCATTCTCCTTTCTGTGCTTAACTTTAAATGTTAGAGTCCTGTTTCGCGTCCCGGGATCCCGTAATTTTTCTTCTGCATTACATCTCAGTCTCTGAGCGAGAAATTTCATAATGTGGGTTATAAACACACCAATACAACATGACGCACAATTCATCCCATTCCACATCTCACAATTTGTAAGGTACAATTGAATGAAATAGCATTGTTAAATATACCAAGAACGTTCGATATCTACGTTTCGAAGGTGGCCTCTTCTTTTGAGTTTCCAGACCAATATGTTTTATGTATTTCTTATTTCCCCTTGTGCTGTACGCTGGGCTAACTTAAACATCCTTTAAAATATTTCTAACAATACTATCTGGCAAGTAATGATTGCGAAGCAGCTCACAATATCTCTTTTGCTCCTACTGTGACGTACTGTACTCCGAATGTATTCTTCAGCACCCCCAATCTTAGCACGTGTTTCCCTCAGAGACAGAAGTCTGTACACCCCTGCAGAATCATTCAATCTGTGACTGTGCAGCATTTAATTAATTAATGGGGTAATTTCCACAATTATAACGTTAGTATAATTGCCTGTTATCAGAGGCTCGATACGGGCCGGACGGTCCGAGAATCGAATCCTCGTGTGGGTGAAATTTTCTGCGCTCGTCTAGACCGGCCCTGGTGTCCATCCAGCCGTCTGAACCATGGCTAACGAATCTCTGTCCTGGAATTAAAATGACTGAGGCGTTTCTTTGAAGAGAGGAGGGTGTATAGGGTCTTGCTGGGGAAACCGGAGGGAAGGAGACCAGTGGGGGGACCTAGGCATAGATGGGTAGATAATATTAGGGTGAATCTCCAGGAGGTGGGATGTGGGTATGTGGACTGGATTGGGCTGGCCCAGGGTAGAGACAGGTGGCAGACGCTTGTGAATGCGGTAATGAACTTCTCGGGTTCCGTGACTAGCTGCAAACCAGTTAGCTTCTCAAGAAGGACTCTGCACCATGGAGTAAGTAAGTGAGGCGTTTCGTTGACCACCCACCCCATCTAGCGCCAAGGTTAAAGAAAGAGTAGAGCTATATCCCTACTCGCCCTGTGGTCCTTCACGGCCTGTTTCTAGGGTGAAATCTACTTTCACCTTTTGATTACCTGATACGAGCCACTCTCACCTTTACCTCACGTGACTCTAAATACACCAGTAAGTAATTTTTCCCGCCCAACATTCCATCTTGTTCCTTTCTACAACATCCCCGTCACCACCAACAAATTGTTCTCTTCACATCCTCATACCCTTTCCTTCCTCATTTCTTTACCAACATTTCTCTTCCTTATCATAATATCATCTTCATCTTTAACCCCTCTCCATGTCATCAGTCGGCGCTCCTCCATCCCATCCCCATTTGTCATGCCGCTTGTCGCAGTTTATCCTCCTGAACATCGCAATTATGTTTCGTAATTCTTCTGACCTTAGGCCTAGTCTTCCCTTTCTGCTGATCGTTCTCGCTTCTTCCCTCTTTTGCTCTGTTTTCTCCTCTTGCTTATCCTACTCAATGTGGCGCTGTTCCGCCGAATCTACTCCATCATCTGCCTACCATTCTTCCTTCATCTTCTTTCATCTACTCCACCGTTTCTTCCTGCTGATCATAATATGATAATTCTGTTTGGTCTATTTTTCATCCTTCTTTCCACCTTCCTTCCAATCTTTTGTACACATTCTTACGTAATCACCACAACTTTGTACAAAATCCACTCAAAATTGTTATTAACACGTTTTGTTCCTCTCGCAGTTGACAAAACGTGACCTCTTCAGTCGATAGAGTGTCACTAGTTAAACCGACAAATTTACATTAACTGAAAGTCTCCGTCGGTTTAGCGCCTTGCTAATGCTGACTCGGCTGTGACATTTTGTGTTTTGATTGTTCCAACACTTACCGCCAGCTACACACAGCATTGTGTGTGATCCCTGTACTGTTGCAGGAACCTGACGAACCCAGCCATTTGCTTCCACCTGTCAAATACCAGCACGCGAAGGAAGGGTAGCTGACTCCGGAAACTCGCAACAAAAAAACGCGTGTTTGAAAAGTATAGCGCCCTTTCCCTCCCCAGGAGGTTATGTGTCTGACAGCCAAATGTACAAACAATTACACATCGGGCTGTGTTTCGTATGTTGGGCTCCAGAGCGGAGATGTGGTAAGGGTAAGATTTAAGTGACGTCACCAGTGTCTGGACATGTTTGGTGAGAGGGGGTATTTTATACCGCAATGCGAACCTTCCATCTCAAGCAACAGGGCAAAATATTTTTTCTTGTGGTGACTATTCAAAGTAGAATAAATTTATTAGCACCACAGAGGGCTCGTACAAGAAGCGAAAATTTCTTAATTTTATTTTTAAATATCAACTTTTATTGTGTTTTTTAATGAATAAGAAAAATACAGCATATCACGTTTAGTGCGTATATTATCGCATGTCACGCAGCGAACCGGCAGGTAATTTACAAAGATTTAAGTCAAATAATTCAAAATGCACATTTTTGAAATTACGGTTCTGCAAAGGAAGGAAATAAAGTATAAGACATTTGAATAAAGGTAGACCAACTAGATGACATTTGCTTTATTATGTCATGTGTCATCTAGTTGGTCTACCTTTATTCAAGTATCAAGATGATGCACGGTCCAATACGCATGAAAGTATAAGACATTTAAGAGAAGTATGTTACATGACGCCACCTCAGTTCCTAAAGATTATTTGGTATATTAATAAAAAAATGAAAACAATTATGAAGGTAAGAATAGGCCTATGACGTAGGAGGACATGCGTTCTCACGATTGGCCAAATAGATGGCAGGTGGTGCAAAAATCAGTCTATTTATCGTGACACACGGTGTTATGCTGTAATAACTGTCTGTGTTCGACACGATATGGATGTGGTCTTAAATGCTTAGTATGAAATAATTAGGAAGGAGTAGTGATGTGTTGTCAATTGAGCATAACATTTGCATATGTGTACATATGTATATATATTTATACCAATTACGTAACTCTGAGTATATAATTTACCTACACGTGAAAGTCAATGATTTTTCCGTATCTTTATCACGCTTGTCTATGTATGTAGCAGTCACACGTATCTTAACCAATGTGCGAAATTCTGGACTGTGACCATGCGACTAATTCCCGTCGACAGCAGGCCTACGGAATTCTGGCGAAGGCCAGGCGATCGCGTTTTTCTCAAGATGGCTTCGAAAGTCTCCGTAGAAATTTCAGAAGATAAGAGTTGGCCGGTGAGGACTGGATTCATCTGGCCCGGGACAGCGACAATTGACGGGTGCCTGTGGATATGGTTAATGAAACTGCAGATCCCAAAAACAGCGAGGACATTTCTTGACAAACTGAGGAATTATTAGAGTTTAAGAAAGACTTTACTATACGGGAGGACCGCGGTAGCAAAGTGGTTAAGGTGCTGTGCTACAATTTGGAAGGTCGTTGTTTCGATCCCAAGCTGGTGTCGGAATTTTTCATTGAAATAATCCTTCCGATCGCACTATGGCCCTGGGGTCGACTCAGCCTCTAACAGAAATGAGTACCAGGAGAATTTCCTGGAGGTAAAGGCGGCAGGTGTGTAGGGCTAACAACCTTACCACTATCCTGTGCCGTTGTCATGCAATCTGGGAACTTCCTAGAACCCTCTGGGCCACTCAAGGTCTGCAACGGAACTGCTTTACTGTACAGACATATTGTCTCCTTATATGTGCTAAGGTTCATAGTTCTTTCTTTTTTTATATAAAGAAGTTCTTTGCCTACATATTTCATGTGGCACTAAATGGTAGACAAAAGAATAAGGTATTTGGAAGGATATTTCACAAAACAGGCAAGATCAGGCTACTTCGGTGTTATCATAATTATCATCATCATCATCATTACGGTCATTATCATTATCATCATCGTCATTATGGTTATCATCATCATCATCATCGCAATTACCACAATCACGTAGTCTGCCTTACGACAGGTCCACAGTCTATTCTAAGGCGCTGTCTCCAGACAGCGCTATCTATTACTTCCTCTTTTATTTACTGTCAACTGTTGGTTTTTAACTTCGATGTACTACACCAAAATCTTTCTGGGCGGACTCAGGCGTCCGGAATTAGAATCGAAACAGGAACCTCCAAAATAAGAAGCAGGAGTGCCAGTAACTCAACGGAAATTGGCTAATCTATAGCTGTAAGCATGATGACGCCAGAAGGGGTGATGAGATTTGTGAGGGAGGGATGAGATTTGAGGGAACCAAACACCATCTGAGAAGGCGAGTGATCCAAGAACAGTTAGCAACAAAATCACAGTTAAATTTTCTGAACTGTCGACTCTAGGTCCGCAGGGACGAAAGTTCCAGAAAGTTGCTCTTTTTGTTTAACGAATCCAAGAAAGAAGTTAGCATTAAAAATTGAAATCTGAGCGAAGACACGTAATTGGTTTCTGCTCTGTGCAGTATGCAGGCTAACAATCAGCACAGTTTTTGCGTGAGATTATTTGTATATTCGACAGGCGCTGAGAGGTAAAATTCAATTAATGTATAAGTATTTTTCTTACGAGTTGAAAACATTTCTTCAAAGTTGATATATCTTCAGCTGGTCAAGGAAGTCCTTCTTTTTATGGGACCCAAAATCCTTTTACAGTGCTCATGACAGCCTGCCACTAGACCCTTTCCCAGGCAAGCTCAATCCGGTCCACACAATCACATCCTAGATAACCAAGATCCATTTTAATATTATTTTCGTAAGGATTCGCCATAAAAATTTACATATTTTCTAATGTTTATTAGATTCACACGTCCGCCATAATTTAATTTTCGTCTTAGCAATTGACCAACTTAATGCACAAATTCTTTTTTATAGTATGTTTATTTTATTCCTCTACATGTTTCGAGCACTGCTGTGCTCATCAACGGGAGGTCAAATTGTATTATACAGCATCTGGTATCGTCACACTCTGTTGTGCGGGTCAACCTGCGCACCGGACGGCCACCTACAGAGTGTGAAGATACCAGATGCTATATAATACAATTTTGACCTCCTGATGATGTGCACACAGCGCTCGAAACATGTAGAGGGATGTAATAAACTTATTATAAAACAATAATTTGTGCATTAAGTTGGTCAGTTGCTAAGATTATACTGAGATGCACGGTCAGCAAAACATCAAAATTAATTTTCATATTTAAAGAACCCTAACGATATTAAATAAAGAAATACTGCAGCGCTTCTACGTATTTCCGCCGTTTTCTCAAATCTTCTATCTTTTTTTCCATTGCTTAGTTAGTAATAAAATTCCACCCAATTCTGCAGCTATCGTTTACCTATTTGTTGCATCAATGGCGTTTACGATGACAGACCTTTAGTCTCACGCCTGAACACCAATCTGGAATATCACTTCATGTCAGCTGTCCGCGACGTCTTGTTTAACATATTCGCAGCTGTCCCCGTTCCCAGGGGCGTACAGCAGTGTCGCACGCTTTTTAATAAATGAGGACGAGGCTTATTGTCAAAATCAATTAAAACTGAGAATCAAACCTTTTTTTAGAAAAGCCGAGGGCCAGTGTGACAGCCAGACACATGACAAAATACAAGCATCGACAAGACGCCTAGGTTTTGCTGGGACACACCGCCATTATTGCTGACACAACAAACAGGCACAGTTGTATCGAAACGTAACTAAGATTTACTGGGTTTCTGCGTAGGATGCTGATTTTTGTCTTCATGCATTGCACTTCAAAAGCTAGTGTTACATACAAGACGGCACAAGTCAGAAAGTCTTCACTTAATAAAATTTTATATAAAAAATATTAGAATGATATAATTGCGTATAATGATATACAATTCACATAATCATAATATTTGAAACAAAGCTGTAGATCATACAGACACGAGCACTTCACGTGGAGTGTTTTGTTCCGCGTTCCCCGAAGAGTACTGTGGATCTAGTGGTTTGTCAAGATGTACTTCGACGACCGTCGTCTACGTTAGTCCAATTTTTCGAGCGCTGTCATGTGATCTTCTACACTACTCTCTTCCCACAGCTGCAATTATGACATCTGTATTGGTTGTTGTTCCTGCAGTCCTCGGACGACCCGCTTTCACACCTGCCGTAAGTTATACACGTCCTGTCTCACAGAGACGCTGCCCAGTCGTCGAAAATCATTGGCGTCTTAATGACGTCGAGCAGAATAACGCAGTGGGAACTACCGTATAGGTTACAGTATTAATTGTTTGTGTATTCCACGATCATTCAATCAAAACTGAGCCCTGCCGTGCACTTGGTACATTGTGTAGTTTAACAACACGCCTGATCATTGTGCACACAGCACACCTGAGAATCTGGCATTTGACAGTACGTGTATTTCGAAAAATAGTTGTCTCAGGGTATAGGAGACATTTTCGAATTATCTTTAACAGCGACACTATGGGCAGTCTGTTATCAAATTTCTTTTCACCACTAATAAATATGCTATTGAAAGGCGTCATTCAGCGTACTGACGATCAGTTAAAAATTCCATATATTTTTGACTTAGTAACTTTGCTCTTAAACATCGCAATGGGCAAAGTTCTGCTAGTTCAGGGGTCAGCAGGTGTTTAAAGAGTCCGTCAACCTGCTGTGAAACAACAGACGAGAAATACTGCACGAAGTGAAGTAGGCGAAGACCGGATATGCTACTGAGTCATAGTTATCCTGGTTCCGGTTGGAGGCTTTCCTTAGACAAGACTTTTTATGTGTTCCCTAATAGTCAAAAGAAAAGCTTCTCACACCACTGATACCCATGTATACAATACAGAGAGACAGAGCAAAGGGGAATTAATTGGGAAGGAGCAATGAACTAAAATGAGCAACATTTGAACTGAACGCTCAAATGTTTGGTACAGCACCAGGTGCTTAGAGCAGAACTGGTCTATATATATGTAAGACTTCATTAGTTTGGATTTCTATGATGCAGTTAATCCATAACCATACATTAAATATATTTTGGCAAAATTATTCAACAAAATAACAGCATTTGATCAACTTAGGATACAGCACTTTATAGCCTGTCCCACATACGAAAATACACAAACATTTTTTTTTCGGAGGATGCCGTTCAAATTTTAGAAATAAAAATTCTTCATTTTGCCTAAGCAGTATATTTATAACTTTCGTACAACTCTTGAAGTAATGAACGATTATTTACAAATAGAGCATTCATTGACTGACCCTTCTAAGGGAAGCACTTTGTGTTTTGTACGCTCCAGGAACTGGATCTTTGTCTACAATAATACACTACTTCAGCCTTGAAAATTAATCTTCATTTCGAAACCCAGCACAAAAGTTTGACGTTCAAACTTGATAGCCACTAAGTTGCCGTTAAATGTACAAAAAGCTAAATCAGCTAAGACACAATCTGCGATACAATGCGTGGCCTGACAGATGTACTGTATATATGAGCCGTTGTTATTAGTATCTCATTTGTTTATCTTCTCGATATGTACATATTCAACCACGTATATTTAACAAATGCCAAACACTGGACACAAGAGATTCCCAAGTATGACTATGACTTTAGTGGTCAGGCTAACTACGTAACACGTTCTGGTCATGAGCTCTGGAGGTGAAGGTGGGGGAGGAGGTGCGACGCCAAGAAAATAGGCCCTTGTCAGCTACAGAGTGATGTGAAAGCGGTCTTGGTCTTCAAAGGGACGCTGTGTTAGGTTTTCGACGCCACGCGCAAAACAGATAAAATCTATGCAACTGATCTAACCAAAACAAGCCCGCAATCCTCATAAGCCCATTAAGACAGCAGATTGTACTGCCCTCGCCACAACAGTTTCACAGGCCAAATTAGTAAAATATCACGGAACAGTTTGCCTTAGGCCTGCAGTTAAGCAATGTTCATAGGATAGTCAACCTTGTTGGGGAGCGGGGAGTCCTTTTGCCCTTTAGAGCAAATAAAGGCAGTTTCATACTTCATTCCGTCAGCGGGATACAGATATCCAAATTTAATTTTATTTTAGGATAAGAATTACACGTTTAATATCAGTACGTAACTCATGAGGCACAGCAATAACATTAAGTGCCATATCATTAAGTGCCATATCCTTAAGACAAAAGCCTAGTTCTATCCCAGGACAGTCTATGTTGCATTAATGTTTGTTGTTTATTTTCGGTAACTCGCACTCTGTTGTGTCTTACGACTGATGATAGGGAAGAATGAATTGGAAAAAGTGTGGAAGGAACGTTTCCTGACCTAATCTTAGGTGCCATTGAAGTATTTTCATCGATAGATTGAGTAAAACTATGGAAAACCCCAGCCCCCAAACTTTTACACCAACCTCACCCACCCAGTTTCCCATCATACTCCGAAACGGTAACACTGGTTAAAAAAAAAAGTTTTGCTCTCAAAACATAATACTGGGTTTGAAATAAATTTAATCACTGCAGTTTGTTTGGGATGATCATAAGCGAATACGGATAGTCCTCACTCTTGTAAAGAACCGTGTAAAAATGGTCAGATAAGTCCATAGAACGAGACTGTTTGGGGTCTATATGGGGGTTAGATGATAATATTAAAATACATAAGAGATATCAGAGAATAAAATGTTTACGGCCTGAAATGAATTAAGAAAATTCTAAACGGCATTAAACGATGGATTCTTAAAACAGAGTTAATAAAACTACAGACACATCAAAGCAGGGAATTAACAGACTTAGTGTTATTTTTTGCTCAAAGCATTTCCTTTCTCGTAGAATTTATTTTCACACAACAGCATTGCTAATAAATATAAATGGCTGCCGAAATAAAAACACACGAAAACTATGCCAGTAGGCATTGTTATGCCGGTGAGACACGTGTTAGAGCATAAGACGTACTTGTTGTACCAAAAAACACGAAATAAAATCTTAGAAGTAAAAAGTACAGACATATTACATTATTGGATAGGTTAGGTTAGGATAGGTTAAGTTCGGTTAGGTTAGGTTAGGTTAGGTTAAGTTAGGTTAGGTTAGGTTAGGTTAGGTTAAGTTGGTTTAGGTTAGGTTAGTTTAGGTTAGGATAGGTTAAGTTCGGTTAGGTTAGGTTAGGTTAAGTTAGGTTAGGTTAGGTTAGTTTAGGTTAGGTTAGGTTAGGTTAGTTTAGGTTAGGTTAGGTTAGGTTAGGTTCTATACGTAATCCGCGCTTGACTCACACCTGTATGTTATTTACTTATGGTTCAGGTAACGACAGTCGCAACATAGAATTTCATTTTACACTTCAACAAAGACAGGTCGATTGGTGAATAATGAATCGGAAACAAAGTGGAAGGAATCGGCGGTGGCTTATTTGAAGACATTGTGCCAAAGCTTCCGTGTGGCGACTGAAGAGAAACACAAAGAAAGAAAGCTGCGCGATTATCTGGGCTGAGATTTGAACCTGGAACTTTCGAAGCACGAAGTAGGATGCTAACAATTCTGTTGTGACATTCGATGTGTTGACTCTGCTGTTTGGTTACCAGGACGATCAGAAAGCTTTTATAATGGATGATTATGATGGTGATCTAGATACAAGTTATTTTTGTCCCGGTCATAAATTTGGAGTTTAAAAGAGGTGATGGGAGTGAAAGTGCACCTTAAAACCGTACACTTTGTTCCTTGTGATGAGAATGGAAATAGTGTGTGGGAGTTAGTTTTACAGCGGCCGGCATCCCATGTGGAAGAGAACATGGGACATTGGTCTCGTGAAGGTCATAAAAGGGATAGAAACCAGGTCATTGAGCTAGCCTTGGGAAGGAAATGCAGAAAACCCAGAATTGGCAGATTAATTTGAGGTCCTGCACTCCAACCGCTCTTTTCTTCAAATTTATTTGGTTCTCAAATATTTGATCATTGAAGTAACATTATTTTTTCAAAGTTTTCAATTTGCCGATATAAATTCATGTACACTAACAGCTGCACGTCCCCCACCTAACACTACCAAATTATATTCCCTGAGATAAGCCTTGCTCTTCACTGTACTGACTAGCCACCTGATCCTCATACTACTATTAGAGTAACAGAGCTAAACATAAAGTAACCGGGACGAGAAAGAAAGAAAATCTGGATCAGTTATAACCTTCGTATATTCTTGTGGGCACAATGCGAAACAAGGGAAAAAATTGAGATTTGTTAGACCCTTATCATACGACTTCGAAAATCCTACATGAAAAATGAGGTCTAACTGGATTGGAAACATCTGGCGTGGGAACTACCTTCTAAAACATGTTATTCAATGAAACATAGAAGGGACGAGAAGAGAAAGACGAAGACGCAGGCTCTCACTGGATAACTTTAAGCAGAACAGAAAATACTGAAAACTGGAAAAGGAAGCGCTAGATCGCAATCTTCGGAGAACTGGCTTTGGTAGAGACTATAGGCCTGTCTTAAGTTGGAGCACGAGTTGTTGTTGTTGGTGGTGGTATTGTTGTTGTTGGTGGTGGTATTGGTGATGACGATGATGATTATATGACGTCAACCAGAGAAGAGAACTTTAAATTGCTTCTGAATTTACTAGAATGTCAGTAAACAGTGCAGCTAGGTGTTTTCACTCTTCTTCTTCTTCTTCCTCATCTCTACAACTCTTTGTGAGTTTTGGCTTGCTCAATTATTCCTCTCCATGGTTTCCTTTCCTGTGCCTTCTGTTTCCAATTATTTACTCCCATCTTCCTCAAATCGTCTCTCACGTCATCATCC
>Ga0131853_10013061_pt1 | contig 15216 bp, 18 predicted proteins | sample TergutLab28metaG_FD_92764 | JGI IMG/M metagenome (GOLD analysis project Ga0131853, IMG submission 92764) | Labiotermes labralis P1 segment gut microbial communities from Petit-Saut dam, French Guiana - Lab288 P1 (version 2) (version 2) | ecosystem: Host-associated > Arthropoda: Insects >...
CAAAGGACTCGGCTGCCTACGGGATGCTGGTTTTTGCTCTTCTGCGGATACACTGTGGATGTTACATACTGTAGGTGTACCAGTCCTCGAAGACAAAAACCACATCCCGGGCGCGCCTCGCCCCCATCCATGTTCTTGGATGAATGTAAATTGAAAACTGAATACCTGTGCCTTGCTTACCGTCTTTCCCCCCTTGGAAACCCCCCCCCCAGTAAAAAACGCAAATTCAATAACCCCCCCCCAAGGCCAATTTCCATTAATCCGTGAACTATGTTCACATGTATAACACGTGGTCCGTGGTTTGATGGAATTACGAGCGTAACCGTTTCCATTAATCCTCGGGGGTTAAGGGGGCTACTGACAATTTTAGTAATCTTCTTTGCCGTAGAGGTAGCCGATTGTTACACCGAAATATTCCGAGATTTTGAGGAGCATTTCCATACTTGGTTGGCACACGTTATTTTCGTAATCCTCGATGGTTGTATGACTTAATCCAAATTCGGTGGCAAGTTTTCGCAATGAGAGTTTCTTCTCTAGTCGCAATTCCTTTAATCTCTTTGCAAATATTTCCATACGCTTTCTTATTGACAACTTAATGCGACAGGGATTACATTATATCTAATGTAGTGATGGGTACTACAAAAGGGGGTAAGCAAATGGAGGAAAGCATTAGGGAGTTGTTAGCGTTATTGCGGGGGTATATGGAGGAGATGGCGACATTGCGCACGCGTGTTAACGAAACGTTGAGGAGATTGACCGAGTTGTTAGCAGAATAGGGGCCGACGAGCGACATAGGTGCTTTGCGTAGCCGAGGACAAGAAAAAGTGGCCTGCCCATGCTAGCCACTTTTTTAGTATTTCCCTTGGCGGCCCTTTTTCCTCCGCAGGCAAGCAAAGCACCTATTCGCGAAGGAGGCCCCCCCTATTTGCCCGAAGGAGGCAACACTTTTAATAACTCTTGCCCCAGATAACCAGGTGCTTGGCCTTTGCCCCGCAGATGGCGCATTTGTCCGTGCCGCCGTCGATGATTGCGCGGGATGTGACGCCGCTGTCTTTTTTCAATTTGTCCTCGCACGCGCCCGCGCCACACCATTCGGCGCGAATAAACCCAGGTTTATTTTCCGCGATGTCCAACATCTCTTTGTACGTTTTTACGGGGAAAATCATGCTTTCCATGCGGTTTTTGGCCCTTTCATACAATCCGTTATGAACGGCATCCAACATTTTTGGGATTTCCGTACCCAGGTCGGATTGTTTAACAACCGCCTTTTCCCCGTTATCACGACGAACAACAACCACGGTACCGTTTTCAATATCGCGTGGTCCGATTTCAATTCGCAATGGCACGCCTTTCATTTCCCATTCGGAATATTTCCACCCCGGGGTGTTGTCGGTAACGTCGATGTGTGTACGTGCAATTTTTTTCAATGATGCGGCCAAACCGTTTGCGGCATCCAAGACGCCTGTTTTGTTCATTTGGATTGGAACGATAACAACTTGGGTTGGCGCCACGCGTGGAGGCATAACCATTCCGCGGTCGTCGCCGTGAACCATAATAATCCCACCAATCAAACGGGTGGACACACCCCATGATGTATAGTGTGGATTTGCCTCGCGCCCGTCGCGGCCCGTAAACGAAATATCAAAGGCCCGAGTGAACCCCGTGCCCAGATAGTGACTGGTCCCTGCCTGTAATGCCTTGCCGTCGGCCATCATTGCCTCGATACAGTATGTGTCAACCGCACCCGCGAATTTCTCGCTCTCGGTCTTTTGACCCTTTATCACCGGCATAGCCAATTCATTTTCGGCAAAGTCCGCATAAACGTTGTTCAGGATGTTCAGAACCTCTGCCCGTGCCTCGGCCTCGGTTTCATGCAGGGTATGCCCCTCTTGCCAGAAAAATTCGGTAGTACGCAGGAACGGCCGCGTTGATTTTTCCCAACGCACGATGTTCGCCCATTGGTTGTAAAGTTTTGGCAAATCACGGTACGAGTGTACGTTGTCACGGAAATAGTCACAGAACAATACCTCGGAAGTTGGACGGATACAGAGGCGTTCGGCCAATTTCTCGCTGCCCCCGTGTGTTACCCATGCGACCTCGGGCGCGAAACCCGCAATGTGGTCTTTTTCCCGCTGTAACATGGACTCTGGTATCAACAACGGAAATGTAACGTTACTGTGCCCCGTTTCCTTTATCCGTTTGTCCATTTCGGCCCGCATGTTTTCCCACAATGCGGTTCCGTATGGCGGGATATAGATACAGCCTTTGACGTTTGAATACGCCGCCAATCCCGATTTGGTCACCACATCGGTGTACCATTGTGCAAAGTCTTTGCTTTGTGATGTTATTGCATCCATTTTATTTTATCTCCAATTTGAAAAAGTTTAGTTTTCCCACCTTGATTTTAATTGGGCCGACAATCGCAAAGTCCGTGGATATAACCGTATCGTTATCCAGGTTGCGAATAGCACCAGATTGCATCAGACGTTTAACGTCCCCTTTTGATTTGAATTTTCCCGTGGTGGCCAGGGCATCCAACATCATTGTATTTACCCCTACCCTTACGGGAAGAAAATCATCCTCGGACAATTCCCGCTTTGAAAACTTTGCCTCGAACTTGGCGCGCTCGGCCTCGCCCGCCGCCATGTTTTTTGCCTCGATTGCAACGAAATATGTTGCCAATTGTTTTTTGGCTTCCATAGGATATGATTTAATAAATGCGGATAATTCGGCAATTTCATCCTCGAAAAGGTATGAAAAACACTTGAAATACATTAATATCAGGTTGTCACCCAGGCTCATTAATCTGCCGAATTTGTCCTCGGCCGTTGAATTAACGGCGACATAGTTACCGTAACTCTTGCTCATTTTTCGGCCGTCACCCGAGAGACCCTCCAATATTGGGTTCATCATAATGACCTCGGCGTCTTGGCCCATTATGCGTTGAACCTCGCGCGTTTGTTGTAAATTCAGTAACTGGTCAATTCCCCCCAATTCAATGGTGGTGTTCAATGCGACCGAATCCAATCCAACCAAAATCCCGTACAGGGTTTCGGCCTGGGTCAGACCACCTTGCTCCATCCTTTGGCGGAAATCCTCGCGTTGCATGATTGTTGCCATGTTGCGTTGTTGGGCGATGGCGATGACCTGTTCCAGGGTTACTTTTTTCAACCATGTGCTGTTTTTAACTACGTGTAGTTTTTTGACGTCTATGTATCGTCCGATTTGTTCGGCATATGTTGCAAAGTTTTTGGCGATTTGTTCGTCCGTGATTATTGCGCGTTCGGTGACACGGCCGCTGGGGTCGCCTATTTTCGCCGTAAAGTCCCCGATAATCAAATCGACATGGTGCCCCAATTTAACAAACATGTTCAGGACAAATATCGGACACATGTGCCCGATGTGAATGTCCGTTCCCGTTGCATCAATACCCAATTTCACCCTCTGGGGTTTTGAAAGGTCGATATCGTTGATGGATGGCAAAATCTTTTCGGATTTTACGCGTAACATTGATTTAATTTGGTCATGCGAGAGTTTGCTCCAATCATCCGTAAAGCGATTGAACAGCATTTGGTCAAAACGTTTCATTTTGGTGTCTCCCTATTTTTCCCTAGACAACTTGGACATTTGGAACGGCGAAGCTGATTTTATTTTGGTCAAAGAGTAATTTCATCTCTCGGTTTAATCCACGGGTTACGGCCATACGGTTGGCCTCGTCACAGTCGGCAATTATTCGCAATACCACACCCGCGGGCGTAAATTCGGCGGGGCCCAGATATCGCGGAACATCAACCACACCCTCGACCTTTTTACCGACCTCTTCCAATGCGGCGTTGATGATTTCTTCTACCCTGTTTAATTTCTCGCCATAGCCAATTGTGACATCACACACGGCGACCGATTTGTGCTGGGTCATGTTTATCAGGCTGCGCAGTTCACTGTTGTTCACGACGTTGACGTTTCCATCCACGCCGCGAATTTTTGTTGTACGAATTCCGATTTGTTCGACCTCTCCGCGAAAGCCGTTGAATGTGATTATATCCCCAACCTCGAAACTGTTTTCAAATACAATGAATAATCCCGCCAAGATATCGCCCAGTAACTGTTGCGCGCCGAACGCGACAACGATACCAATAATACCGGCACCAACCATTAATGTTCCCGCGTCAACGTTCCATACGGCCAAGACGATAAAGAACATGACGATGATACAGGTGTATTTAATAAAGCTGTAGACCAGTGCAAAGATTGTTTTGCGGCGGTTGGATTTACGGCCCAGTATACGCGTTATAATCCACGCGGCTTTCATTATTAATATGATAAAGAAAATCGTCGAGGCGGTGCGTATCAAGGTACCGATGTTGTCCGAGAAAAAGTCGCCGATGTTCCCGACCTCCATAAAGCTGTGGGAGAAGGCGCGGGCCATCCAATGGTCCTCGTTGAATATCGCGGTGAAAATCGTTCCCGCAGTGAAAAACAGGATAATAAACAATCCAATCAACGACCAATAGATAATTCGGCGCGTTCGTTTCTTTCGTGCCTTGTCCGCGGTGTCGACCGCTTCTTCTTCTGGTGTCATTATATTCATAGATACATTATAGGGAACAAGTACGAAAAAGTCCAGTCGTTACGCCAAATTCTCGGGGTTGAGGCCCAGTAGTTCCTTTATCAGGAATTTGCCGTCCTTTCGGATTAAAACGCCGTCAAAGTAAATTTCGCCGCCGCCGAACTCGGGCTCGTGCGATTGGATGATGTCCCAATGCAGTTGGCTCTTGTTTCCGTTTGGCGCGTCTTCGTAACAATTCCCCATGGCCAGGTGGATACTGCCCCGCATTTTTTCGTCGAACAATGTGTCGTACATTGGTTTCGATATAAACGGGTTGACGCCGAATGCAAATTCGCCGATGTAACGCGCACCCTCGTCCCCGTCCAATTCGTTTACCAGGGCGTCGGTGTTTGATGACGTTGCCTCGACCGCGCGGCCATTTTCAAAACGCATGGTTACGTTGTCGTGGACCAGTCCCTTGTGCAATGATGGAATGTTGAAACGAATTGTGCCGTTAACCGATTCGCGGACGGGTGCGGTGAAAATCTCGCCGTCCGGGATGTTGTGGCGGCCGCTGCAGATTACTGCTTTTTGGCCCTTTATCGAAAAGTTCAAATCCGTGCCTGGGGCGACAATTCGCACCTTGTCCGTTTTTTCGATGAGGGTTTTCAGGGGTTCCATCGCGCGGTGCATTTTGGCATAGTCAAGGTTACATACGTCGAAAAAGAACTCGGCGAAGCTCTCGACACTGGTCCGTGCCAGTTGCGCCATGGATGGGTTTGGATAACGTAATATCGTCCAATTGCCCTTTTTTACGCGAATATCGATATGAATTGGCTTGCCAAAGTGTTTTGTGTGGATATTTTTTTTCTCGGCCGGGACGTCCGCCGTTTCAAATGCGTTCATTGAAACACCGATACCGATGTATGCGTGCGCGTCCTCGAACAATGGTTTTGCATATTTACATGCCAGTTTTGAATATTCCTCGGTTACGCCCATCAAGACCTGGCGCCCTATTTGGTCGTCACTTAAACGGACAAATGGGTATGCCCCGATTTCTTGTGCCCGTTTTACCAGGGCGATTATCAATGGCCGTGCCTCGGCCGTTCCCTCGATAATTACCGATTCGCCCCGTTTCAATTGGGTGCTGTACTCAATCAGATTCTTTGCCAGTTTGTCTACCCTTGCGTCGTTGTACATAATATTTCTCCTTTTTTTCCCTTGGGGGGGGGTTATTACTTTTTATTTTTTTGTTGGGGGGGGTTTCTTCGCTCCGCCTGCGTTCCGATTCGGTTTCGCCCCGATGGGGCAAAACGCTCATCTAACACTTGGCTCCGCTCCTTTTCGGGCCAGACGCTCGCAGGCATAGCCTGCTCGGCCCGAACTTCTTTTATGTGAAGCATTCAAGGCCCTCCCACGTTACTGTAACATGGATTTTTTTGGTGTCAATAACATTACTGACAAATTATTAACTTTCCGTTCCTAACAAATACCCAACGGTCACACCAAAAAATTCCGCCAATACAATCAACTGGTCACCTTTTATATCATACACACCATTTTCCCAACGACTTAATGAAGCTGTGTTCAGCCCTGTTCTCGCACTTAACTCCAATATAGTTAAGCTATGTTTCTTTCTCAATCCTTTTAGACGAATAGCAAAATCTCTCATATTATGATATTTACACATGTGTAAAATTTTACTTGACATTACAGTTCTGCACTATTTACACTTGTGTAATGAAACGCGAAATAGATTTTGACATCATCAAAAAATTCATGGACGACAACGGATTGTTAGAGCAGGAGTTTTGCAAAATTTGTAAAATTACCACAAGGGATTTACAAAAGGTAGCCAACAATGATATGTCCGTTCGCGCGGACGTCATATATAAAATCACGGAAGTCATGGGCATCCGAAGTGCCGATTTGTTAAAGATTTCCAGGTGACATCGTTTGCCGATTTTACATATATATGTTATCCTTATTAATATCTAAATTTATTTTAGGGAGGATATTATAATGCCATTTCGACGTCAGTTATTAAAACTTATTGAATGGGGCGACACCCGCAGCGATTTAATCGCGTTCAAATTTCCAATGGACAGCCGTGCCGAGATTATGAACGGGTCTACCCTGGTGGTGCGTGAGGGGCAAGTTGCCATCTTTACCAAAGACGGTAAAATTGCCGACATTTTCCCGCCCGGCCGTCACCGTTTGGAAACGGCCAACATGCCGGTGTTGACCACGTTGATGAATTGGCACCACGGTTTCCGCAACCCGTTCAAATGTGACGTATATTTCGTCAACACGACCGTGTTCACGGGGCAAAAGTGGGGTACCGCCAACCCGTTCACAATGCGTGACCCAGAATTCGGCGTAATCCGTATTCGTGGTTTCGGTACGTACAACTTCCGCGTCCAAGACCCAAAGATGTTGATGTTGCAGTTATTGGGTGCGCGTAACGAGTTCACCGTTCAAAATATCAAGGACAAATTGCGTTCAATTATCACATCCAACATTTCCAACATTATCGCCGAGGCAAAATACAGCGCGATTGACCTTTCGATGAAATTGCGCGACTTTTCGGCGATTGCCCAAGAAAAATTGCAACCAATGTTCGAGGCAGTTGGGTTTAGCCTGACCCTGATGGTTGTTGAAAATATTTCGTTCCCAGAAGAAGTCGAGCGCAGTTTGGACGAGCGTTCAAGTGTCGGTATCATGTCCGACAAAATGGGCAGTTTCGTTGCAATGCAACAGGCAAAGGCAATGCGCGACATGGCGCAACAACCAGGCGGCATGGGCGGTGCATTCATGGGTATGGGTATCGGCGGCGCGTTCGGCGGTGCGATGGGCGGCGGTTCCGCGATGAACAACGTCCAAGACAGCGCGAATACCGGTCTGTCGGCGGCTAATCGTCCAAATCCACAGGGCGCGGCACCCGCGGCGGCGGCATGTATTAAATGTCAGGCGGCGTTGGCACCCGGGGCACGGTTTTGTGGTAATTGCGGCACGTCCCAAGAACCGCCAAAGTGCAAAAAATGTAACACCACGTTGGCGGCGGGCGCACGTTTTTGCGGCCAATGCGGCACGGCCCAGTAGCAGGGCTGAGCCCTGCACCGCAGTACGCGACAGGTTTACACATTTCCCCGCGACAATTTTTAACTTTAGGAGAATTAAGAAATGAAAGTATGTCCGAAATGTAACAACAACACAATTATGAAAGTCACCACCCAAAACAAGGCCCGCACGCGGGAACGACGGGGGTTGATTATAGGGATATTGACCCTGCCCTTTCGATTGGTTCGATGGTTGTACCGTGCCCTGTTTTTGGGGCGCGAGCAACGTTACCACCGCGAAACATATTGGCGTTGTAACTATTGCGCCCACACGTTCAAAGACGGCAAGGAAGACACGGCCGAATCATTAATGGCCGACCCAAAGTAAACAATCAAACAAAAAGGTGCGAATTACGCACCTTTTTTTATTATTTCCCGTGAAATGATTTTTGCACCCAGTAATGTTTCGGCCCTCTCCCCTATCCAATCCATTGCCGCATCCAGTTGGTCGGAACCCAAAACATCCTCTATTACGATAATTGCGCTGGTGGTTTTTTCGGTCAGTTTTGTTATGTCGCTCTCGCGATAATTAAAGTTTCGGCAAACGACCATTTTGCCACTGTGATAAATTATTTCGCCCGCGTTCGGGTATTCAATTTCGGTCGTGCCAAGAGAGACAAATTCCTCGGTGCCCGTTGCGATTGCCAATTCTAACGGCGCGGTCATGGTATCACGGTCTTCGCCCCCGAATGGAAATTCAAATTTTAATGATGCCAGGTTATACAAATCGACAAGGGGGTTAATTCGGTAAAGCCCCTTGCCACCACTGACCCTGCGGATTAATGCCTCGATTGATGAACGAGCTTTTTTCTCGCCAAAATTCCGATAAATTTCGCGCCATTTTTTGATTAACGGATATTCGCACAATTCACTGCCCGCGAATTTTTCGGTTATTTCACGCTCTGTTTTCGCATATTCCGCATCAAAAAACGCGGAAATATCCACCGCATTGTTTATATCCGACAACACCACCACCCCGCACCGCAATGTCGGAACGGCGGTAAAAACATCTTTATTTATTAACAAGGCCATAGCCTATGGTACCATATTGTTTAACTATTCTTCAAATCCTAATATGTAATCTGTGGTTACCTCGAAAAATACTGCTAGCTTTACGACACCCTCGGCATTGGGGACAAACTTGCCGCTCTCCCAATGGCTGACGGTTGGCCTAGGCAAACCTACCTGCTCGGCTAGTTCTGTCTTTGTTAGTTTCCTCTCTTCTCGCAACTCTTTCAGTCGCTTGTGGAAACTACTCACCCTCTTCATGCTTTGATTATTGCTCGAATTCTAGCGTCAAACCACTTGACGCGTTTGAATTTGAACGCGTATACTATAAAAATATGGAACACATCACGGTATACGAAAAATTATTCGGGGGCGATGACGAGCCCGAAAAACCCCTTTGCCCACATTGTCAAAAGATTAAAGAATATTTGGATGGTGTTATTTACAAATCGCCCGCATCCATGCCGCAAACAATGGATGTGCATCATACGGTTTCGACAGGAATTCAGGGTGAAATTGACCCGCAACAAAATATGGATGCGCGGGAAGTTCAATAATTTCGACCAGGTCGGATTCCACGTTAACACCCGAAAAGACCATTCCCGCAGATTTCAGTTGTTCGCGATATTTGTTGTTGAATTCGTAACGGTGGCGGTGGCGTTCGTGAACAACATCTTTACCATATGCCGCGCGCGCCCGTGTTTCGGGCAACAATTTACATGGATACAATCCCAATCGCATGGTTCCGCCCTTTTCTTCTATTGTCTTTTGCCCCGACATCATGTGGATGATTGGGTGCGGGCCGTCGGTGTCGAATTCGGTGCTGTTGGCCCCATGCAACCCGACCACATTACGTGCAAATTCGATTACCGCAATTTGCATTCCCAAACAAATTCCAAAATACGGCACGTTGTTTTCGCGCGCATATTGTGCGGCCATGATTTTCCCTTCTACCCCGCGGTTTCCAAATCCGCCGGGAACCAAAATACCATCAAACCCAGCCAGCAGTTTCGCCGCCCCCTGTTCCTCTACCTCTACGCTGTCGATTAGTTGTATTTGGGCACGCACCGCCGATGCGGCCGCGGCGTGGTTAATGGCCTCTAGCACCGAAAGGTATGAATCATACGTTGAAACGTATTTTCCCACCACGGCAATTTTTTTGATTGGTTTGGTGCGTTTTAACTCCCGCACCATTGCCCGCCATTCGGTCATCGCATTTTTCGGGGCCCGCATTCCAAGTTTTTTTAACACGATATCATCAAAATTTTGGTCGCGCAGCATCAGGGGAACCTCGTACGGGGTTTCGCAATCGCGATTGTGAATAACGTTCGCAATATCCGAAAGATTGCAAAAATCCGCAATTTTCGCCCGTGTTTCGATGTCCAGTTCGATATCTGCGCTGGTGCGGCAAACAATAATGTCCGGGGAAATTCCCATGTGAACCAAGCTGTGTACCGATGCCTGGGTCGGTTTTGTCTTGATTGCGCCCGACGCCGCCAGGTACGGAACCAACGTAACGTGGATAGACAAACTGTTCCCCCGCCCCAGTTCCTTTCGGAATTGACGGATGGCCTCAACAAATGTTTGGCCCTCGATTTCGCCGACGGTGCCACCTACCTCTACTATTACTATGTCGTTGTCCTTTGCGACCGACCGCATCGTGTCCTTTATCTCGTTGGTGACGTGTGGAACGACTTGGACATCTTTGCCCAGGTACTCTCCCCGTCGCTCTTTTGCTATTACGCTTTGATAGATTTTTCCCATCGTGCTGTTGCAATCGCGTGTGAAATGCCGCCCCAAAAATCGTTCATAGTGCCCGATGTCCAAATCGGTTTCGGCCCCATCATCCAAAACAAAGACCTCGCCGTGTTGATACGGCGACATCGTCCCTGCGTCAACGTTGATATACGGGTCCAATTTTTGAATAGTCACGCGCAATCCACGGTTTACAAGCAACCGTCCCAACGACGCGGCGGTAATACCCTTTCCCAAACCACTGACGACCCCGCCGGTTATAAATATGTATTTCGGCAATTTTTCTTGTGTTCCCATCTTTTAATGATAGGCCCGCCGTCACGCACCGTCAAGGCCGAACATATGCGTAAAAGTGCTTGGCATGACCCCTGTATAATAAAGTTACACTTTTTTGTCAGTGGTTCATTGACTTACCCCTACTTGTACAATAAACTATAGTATGACCATTGAACCATATAACCCCGCCCTTCATGGCGGCGTGTCGGAGAGTTACATGAACATCAATCGGAACGGGTTGATTTTTACCGTGATTGGTATCCTCTTTATTGCCGCGGCTATTGTTGTTTTGAACATCTTTGGCTTTGGCTATTCGGGGGTGCCGTTGACGAACCTTTTGTTTTGGCTGTTGCTTGGCTTTGGAATATTGCTGACCATTATTGGCGCGGTGAACATAGCCGAGGCCAACCGCCACCGTGCATTAGTCCGCGAGTTAAAGGCAGGCGGTTATGTAACACGTGGCAGTATCCATCGCGTCGCCCATACCTATCGATTATTTGGAAAGACACGCCAGACCAGCAGCGGTGATTTAATGGCCCGCGACACGGGATGGTTTTACAAGGTAACATACGCGTTCCAAGACCAAAACGAAAAGATTCGCAAAGCAACGGGCATCATCCCCGACCCAATCGGCCCAAAGCGCGGCACCAACCCAAACCAACAAACATTCCTGGATTTCCACCGCCCGCGCATCGGGTTACGCGTCGACGTCCTCTTTAACGACGACGGCAGTCTCATCCTGCGTATTATCGAGGCTAGTTGACTCCTCCGCTTCCTCGAAAACAAGCCCGCGTTTTTCGGAATATTTGGACAATATCATTAACATTGCACCGTCGCTGGTGATATTTGTTGCTGTGCCGAAACTGTCTTGTAATGCCCACATAGCGATTAGGAGCCCCGCACCGACCTCGGTAAATCCCAATACCGCCGTGACCAGTGCCAAGGACGCGACAACGGAACCGCCCGGCACCCCCGGGGCCGCGACAATAAACACACCCAACAGGAAATTAAACAATATCATCGTCCCGAATGACGGCAACGCCCCATACACGAACAATGATATCCCCATGACGAACAACGTCATCGTCAACGCGGAAGACACCAAAAATACGTTGGCAAAAAACGGAATACCAAATTTCACGGCATGCGGGTTCAATGATTTTTCCCGTCCGACGTTTTCAATCACAACCCCCAATGTCGCGGCGGAAGACATAGTCCCAAAAGCCGTCAAATACGGCCGACCATAATGCCGCAATACGTGGAACGGGTTTTTGCGCGTGTACAACGCCGCCCCGCCATATATCAACCCCAGCCATATGAATTGTGTTGCAATTGCGATTAATATTAATTGGAAATATGATGGCAAGTGTTGGACAAACCGCCCCTCGAACGCCATTGTCGCGAATATCGCGCCGATAAAAATAGGAATAACGGGAATCATAACGCGCCGAATAATGACCTTTGTCATTTCGTGGAATTCCTCCATTAACTTTGCGGTTCGCTCGGATTTCGTCCAAACCACGGCCAGGCCGACCAAAATGGATAACACCAACGCACTTATTGCGGGCATTATCACGGGAAAGTTAAGTTGCAACAAATTCGCGGGTAACGTGTTTAACGCCCCCGTGTCCTCGGTAATCCCTATCATTGGCAACAACAAATACCCAATCCCCGTCGCCAAAAACGCCACAACGACAATAAGGGTATACGACAGCACCAAGGAAAACACCAACATCCGTGATGCATTTTTGCCCATCCGCACAATGGACGGCGCAATCATCCCCAATATGACCAATGGAACGATGAACGACACTAACTGTCCCGTTATATGGCGCAACGCCACAAACACGTTCATCACCCCCGTATTCGCAAACGACCCAATGGTGAACCCAACGGACACCGCAATCACCAGCCAGAATATTAAATTCCGACTTAACCTCTTTAATATGTTTTTCATTATATTTCTCCCTGTTTTTTTAATTAGTTGTATGATGACCACAAAAAAACCGCCGCCCGTTTGCAAATTGCCTGGGCCAGCGGTTTATGGAATTTATTTTTACGCGGACGTCCCTTTACGAACTACATGCACATGACCCCACGGAAAAACCCACACACGGCGACCCGAATGTGGTACAACACGATATTGCGACGTTGTTCCTAAATGTGGTTATCATACTGGTACTATTATATGGTGCGCCATCCCCATTTGTCAACGGGGTTCCTTTTGGCAAAATGCCAAACTTTTCCCTATGCCGTTTTTTGCGGCTTGCCCGGCCCCATGTTCGGCGGCGGCATCATCGCGGCGACCTGGAACTGTTCCATCACGTTCATCATGTTGGTTTGTTGTTGAATTTGATTTTTCAACAATCCCGCGTAAAATGTATGCATCATCATTTGGCGCAACATCGCCCCACGGTTCATCATCATAACGGGAAATTCGGGACACGCAAAAAACATTTGCGAATTGAACAAAGAGTTTATAACAGGCAGCATCATCATATCCGGCATAAAATTAAAGTTAAAATTCATGCCACCGCCAAAGCCGCCGTCCATCTTTTCATTTTTTTGTTGTGGTTGTTGCGGGGTTTCTTTCCCCGCTTCTTTGGCACCCTTTAACGCCACAATCTCGGCCGCCATGGCCTCTAATTGTTTATCCTTTTCTTCTAACTGTCGGTCTTTCACGGCCGATGTATGGCCCTCTTTTTGCTTTTTTAACTTTGCCTTTTCTTCTTCGGCAGACGGAAACGGGTCCGCCGCCCCTATCGCCTTTTTGGATTCATCCAATATTTGTTGTATTGCCGCCCTTTCCTGGTGCCTTACCAATTCCTCGGGCGTTAATTTTGACAAATCCTCTTTGGCAACAGGCATTTTGGCCCGCACCCGACCGGCACGCGAAAACTCTGTGTCTTCTAACACCACATTCGTATCTGTGTCGTTGTAATCCCTGACCATAACATTTAATTATAGCACAAAATTAATCAATCGTCACGCAACCCAATCAAATAATCGGCCGAAACGTCAAAAAATTGGCAAATCATAATAATGCTGATAACCGTTGGGTTACGCTCGCCCCTCTCCCACCTGCCGACATTTGCGTGACTGGTGTTCAATGCGCGGGCCAAATCCATAATCGAGAGACCTTTTTCTTCCCTCAATTCCTTTACTCTTTGCGAGAACTTATTTTCTTTCATCCTTTTCATTATTTACCTCCTATTTCAAATCCAAACCCATTTATCGTCGAAACAATCGCGTTCGCGTCCATTTCCTTTTTATGTGGTTTCAAATGTAATAAAAATTCTGGATGCGTGTATCCGCCTGTTTGAGAAAAGTGTTCCGAATTTACCCCTTGTCTAGGTGTGAATTTGATGAAAATCTTGTTTTTCTCCCTTGCTTCGGCGGTGAAATTTCCCAATTCCTCTGGCCGAAATTCAAACAGGTCATAATGCGCCCGCGTCCCCGACATCACAAATTCGGCATAAACGCGCACATGTTCGTAATTAATTGACACAAATACCCATTGGCTCATCGCAAACTTCCCCGCGCGATGATATCCCTCCATCAACAAATCATTCTCGGAAACCGCCCCCTCGCGCAACAACTCCTCAATCTTTTTTCGACGCCGCGAACTGTGGGCCCTTATCGCAAAAAACGCAATAATCGCCGTAAACCCGACAACAATCGCAATTAATATCACGTATCCCATAACCAATTATACCATAAAATCCTTAATACACAAAGAACAACTACCTAAAATCATTAAAAAAAGGCCACCTTCGGTGACCATTTTATCGCGAAGCACAAGGGGAAGGGCCCCCTTACTGGACCTGCATCGTTTTTGTTCGCATTACGCTCATTCCCCAATCCTAACTCGCGCAGTCTCGAGAACGATTTGGCCCATAAAAAAATCGCCTTTCGGCGATTTTTACTGGACCTGCATCGTTCTACCTTTCCGGCTCGTCTCCAAGCAAGTATTCTCGACGCTGCAATGCTTAACTTCCGTGTTCGGGATGGGAACGGGTGAGCCATTGCGCCATAGACACAGGTAATGGTGGAAAACTAACATCGCTGCATACTGTAATTTACGCGAGACATGAAGAAAATGTAACGTTGAATCAACGTTAATGATGACAATCTCTCTTGAACAAGCCCTCGGACTATTAGTATCGGTCAGCTGAACACATTACTGTGCTTACACCTCCGACCTATCAACCTTGTGGTCTACAAGGGTCCTTACTGGTCTAACACCAAGAGATATCTCATCTTGAGGCGGGTTTCACGCTTAGATGCTTTCAGCGTTTATCCCTACCGTACTTCGCTACCCAGCTGTGCCACTGGCGTGACAACTGGTGCACCATAGGTACGTCCAACCCGGTCCTTTCGTACTAAGGTCAGGTCCTCTCAAATATCTTACGCCCACGATGGATAGGGACCGAACTGTCTCACGACGTTCTGAACCCAGCTCGCGTGCCACTTTAATCGGCGAACAGCCGAACCCTTGGGACCTGCTTCAGC
>Ga0131853_10013062_pt1 | contig 15215 bp, 9 predicted proteins | sample TergutLab28metaG_FD_92764 | JGI IMG/M metagenome (GOLD analysis project Ga0131853, IMG submission 92764) | Labiotermes labralis P1 segment gut microbial communities from Petit-Saut dam, French Guiana - Lab288 P1 (version 2) (version 2) | ecosystem: Host-associated > Arthropoda: Insects >...
ATAGGCACATTCCCTAATAGCCATCAATATGGAACCGATACAACTTTAGTTAATCCGACAAGAGTTGGACATACATTCTTAGGTTGGTTCTTAAATGAAGATGGCACAGGAACAGTAATTACAATATTAGGCGCCAATGATTTTACAAGTGATATAATTCTTTATGCAGCATGGGCAGCTAATGACTATACAATTACTTTTGACGTAGCTGGTGGAAATGCAATTTCTAATCAAACAGTAACGTTTGGACAAAGTTTCAATTTACCGACTCCGACAAGAGAAGGTCACACCTTTAATGGTTGGCTACATAACGGAGATTCATTCACAGAAGGTACATGGAATATCGCTAGTGATGTGACATTAGTAGCGGATTGGACAGCTAACACATATACGATTACATTTGATGTAGCTGGTGGTAACACACTATCTGATCAGACAGTAACATTCGGGGAAAACTTCACATTACCAACGCCGACTAAAACCGGTCATACATTTGCTGGTTGGCTACATAATGGAAATCCATTTACAGCTGGAACATGGGATATTCCTAATGATATTACAATAGTAGCGACTTGGACAGCGAATACCTATACAATAACCTTTGATTTAGCAGGCGGAGAAGGATATTTTCCACAAGAGACGATAACTTTCGGAGATGACTTCTGGTTACCAATAGATATTCCGACAAGAGAAGGACATACCTTTACAGGTTGGCACTTAAATGGCGAGCTTTTCAATGAAGGAACATGGAATCTAACAAATGACATTACTTTAGTAGCTAATTGGGTTCCGCACACTTTTACAGTAACTTTACATTTAAATGGGGGAAGCTTAACTGTAGCAGACACAATTACAGTAACTTTTGGAGAAAGTTATGAATTACCTATCCCAACAAGAGAAGGGCATACCTTTACAGGTTGGCTAAACTATAGCGCAGCGTTTCCAACAAGTGGAACTTGGAATATCGCAGCTGGTGTAATGATTTTCATTAATGCTAGTTGGAGCGCAAATACTTATACAGTTGCATTTGATGTAAATGATGGAGATGCTTTAAATCCAAATACACAAACAGTAACATTTGGAGAGAGCTATGTTTTACCTATTCCAACTAAAACAGGTTATGAGTTTGTTGGTTGGCATCACAATGGTTATTATGTAGCATTAACAGGAACGTCTTGGCATATTTCAGGTGATGTTACATTAGTAGCGCATTGGTCATATGATACATTCGTAATTACCTTTGATGTTAATGGTGGTAATGCTTTACCATCAAATACACAGACAGTAGGATTTGGTTTAAACTATACGTTACCAACACCAACAAGAGCTGGACATACATTTCTTGGCTGGTTTAATGGTCCGGAATTAGTTGAACAGACAGGAATCTGGGATTTAGCTTCTAATACAATCTTAGTAGCGGAATGGACAGCTAATACCTATACAATTACCTTTGATGTGGCAGGTGGCGATACATTAGCGCCAATGGATGTAACTTTTGATAATAATTACAGTCTTCCGACACCAACAAAAATTGGACACATATTTACTGGCTGGTTTTATGGTGCGTTGTATGTACCTTTAAATGGCGTCTGGACTTTAGAAGGAAATATTACATTAATAGCGACTTGGGATGCAAATGAATATCTTATTAGTTTTGACGTAGCTGGCGGTGATGTGCTTTCTAATATGCCAGTGACATTTGGAGAAGCTTTCACATTACCTACTCCAACAAGAACAGGACATACCTTTAATGGTTGGTTACATGATGGAAATCCATTTGCTTTAGGCATATGGAATATTCCGAATGATATTACCTTAGTAGCGACATGGACAGCCAATACTTATACGATTACCTTTGATGTAAATCAGGGAGATATATTACTTCCTGGAACTCAAGATGTAGTATTTGAGCAATCATTTACACTACCAACGCCAACAAGAACAGGATATACATTTGCTGGCTGGTTATATAATGGAGATTCATTTACAGCTGGTATCTGGGACATTCCAAGTAATATTACATTGGTAGCGACATGGACAGCTAATAATTATACGATTAGTTTTGACGTAGCAGGTGGCGATACACTTTCAGATCAAACAGTAACATTTGATCAGCCATTTACTTTACCAACACCAACAAGAACAGGACATACATTCGCAGGTTGGTTACATGATGGAAATCCGTTTGTTGCAGGTACTTGGAATCTGACAACTGATATCACGATAGTAGCGACATGGACGGCTAATGATTACACAATTTCGTTTAATGTTGCGGGCGGCGATATACTTACTGATATGACAGTAACATTTGGACAAAGCTTCACTTTACCAACACCAACAAGAGAAGGTCATACATTTGCTGGTTGGTTATATAATGGAAACCCATTTGACTCTGGAACATGGGATATTCCTAATAATATTACGTTAATCGCAACTTGGATAGCTAATAATTATACGATCAGTTTTGACGTAGCAGGCGGCGATACACTTTCAGATCAAACAGTAACATTTGATCAGCCATTCACTTTACCAATACCAACAAGAACAGGTCATACCTTTAATGGCTGGTTGCATGATGGGAATGCATTTGATTCCGGAATCTGGAATCTATTAAACGATATTACATTAGTAGCAACATGGACAGCGAACACTTACACAATCATTTTTAACGTAGCGGGTGGCGATTATCTACCTTACCTAAGTGTAACTTTTGGAGAGACTTTCCTATTGCCAACGCCAACTAAAACAGGTTATTCATTTATTGAGTGGTTATATGATGGAAATGCATTTGTTTCTGGTACGTGGAATCTAACTACGAACATTACAATAGTAGCGGTTTGGGTAGCAAATATTTATAATATTACCTTTGACGTAGCAGGTGGTGATTCATTATCAGATATGACAGTGAATTTTGGTCAGTCATTTACCCTACCAATACCAACAAGAACAGGTTATATCTTTAATGGTTGGTTGCATGATGGAAATCCATTTGATTCGGGAACCTGGAATCTATTAAATGATATTACATTAGTCGCAACTTGGACAGCTAATGAATATACTATTTTCTTCAATGTTACGGGTGGCGATGCGTTATCTGATCAGACAGTAACGTTCGGACAAAGTTTCACATTACCAACGCCAACAAGAACAGGCCATACATTTAACGGTTGGTTGCACAATGGCAATCCATTTACAGCTGGAACATGGGATATTCCTAATGATATTACATTAACAGCGACATGGACAGCTAATACTTATACAATTAGTTTTGACGTAGCAGGTGGTGATGCACTTACTGATATGATTGTGACGTATGGTGAAGCATTTACTTTACCGACAGCAACAAGAATCGGCTATACATTTGCTCAATGGCTTCATAGCGGAATTCCATTTATTTCAGGAACCTGGAATATTGCAAATGATATTGCCTTAACAGCAACATGGACAGCCAATAGTTATACGGTAACATTTGATGTTAATGGTGGTAACACTTTAAATCCAAATACGCAAAGTGTGACATTTGGTCAAACTTATACATTACCAACGCCAACTAGAAATGGTCATAGTTTTGAAGGCTGGTTGATTGCTCAACTAGGAGAGCCTGAAATTATTCCTCAAACAGGAGTATGGAATCTGCCTCATAGTGTTATGTTAATTGCCCAATGGGAAGCAAGTACTTTTACGGTATCATTTGATGTCAATGGTGGCGATGCTTTAGTGCCTAATTACATAAATGTGGTATTTGGTGAAAATTATACTTTACCAACACCAACAAGAACCGGACATACGTTTGCGGGTTGGGAAGACGATAATTACGGTGTTATTATTGACCAAAGTGGTTTTTGGTCAATTCCTAATAATATTACTTTAACAGCATTATGGTCTGTAAACATATATACAGTAGAATTATGGAACATTCATCCTGGCAATGGTATACCATATTTATTTGATACAATAAATGTAACATTCGGCTTCGCATTTAATTTGCCGATTCCTGATTACGGACCTAACTGGATTTTCAGTGGTTGGTTTTTCGAAGACGAAGAAGGTTTTGAGCATTTTATTCCTGCAACAGGAGGAACCTGGAATATCCCAGCGGATGTTCAATTATTCGGAGGTTTCTTAAATAATGCAGTTATAATTAACTTTGATGTTGCTGGTGGAACAGCGATTGCGCCTTATAATACTTTTGTAGGTGCTTCTGTTAATTTACCAACGCCAGTAAGAACAGGTCATACTTTTGAACATTGGCTTGATGTTGACGGAAACATTTTAGAATTAACTGGCTTAGCATGGCTTGTTGCGGGCAGTTTCACATTAACGGCAGTCTGGACAGCCAATACGTATGCTATTACCTTCGATACAACCTTTAGTTGGTTTAATATTTCTGGAATACTCGTGACATTTGGCCAAACTTACATAATTCCAGATCTTGAGGGTGCAGTTGTTGGATTTGTATTTAATGGCTGGTATCATGGTACAGAACGTGTTCCTTTAACAGGAACTTGGAATATTGCTGAAGATATTACTTTAGTCGCAAGTTTCACAGCTCAAGAGTTTACAGTTTTTTTTGATGCAAATGGCGGCGGTTCTATAACACCTATGACTGTAACTTATGGCGAAGCATTTAATTTACCAACAGCAGAAAGACCAGGATTTACTTTTGGAGGTTGGTGGAGTGGATCAACACCTGTTTCTCAATCAGGCACATGGAGTCTGGCTAGTGATTTATGGGTTACGGCTGCTTGGAATGCAATTATTTATACGATTACCTTTAATGTCAATGGCGGTGATCCGCTAAGTCCTCTGGATGTACAATTCAATGAAGCGTTTACCTTACCAGTGCCGACAAGAGAAGGTTTTGATTTTACAGGCTGGTTACATGATGGAAACCCATTTGTTTCTGGAACATGGTATCTCTTAGAAGATATTACAATTTATGCAAACTGGACCGCTATGGCTTTCACTGTTACCTTTAATGTCAACGGCGGAGATTCTTTGCTAGAGACTTGGATAACTGTAACTTTTGGTCAGCCTTTTACTTTTCCAACACCAACAAGAACAGGTCATACCTTTGATAGATGGTGGGATGAAAATGGTGAGTCTTGGCTTCAGTCTGGAACTTGGAATGAACTTCAAGACTTTGAAATGACAGCAACATGGGTAGCTAATATCTATACCGTTACTCATAACTTTAATGGTGGAAACGTCTTTAATCCGCAAACGACAGCAGTTACTTTTGGTAGTAGTTTCAATTGGCGGGTGCCGATTTCTCCTAGTGGTTTCTTTGCTGGCTGGTGGTCTACAGCTACTGGTGAAGGTGTTCAGTTTACAGATGAATTTGGCGCTAGTATAGACGACTGGACGATTGCCCAGAATATTACTGTTGTTGCTAGATGGACAAGCTTTTTCCGTTTTAATCAAATAAGTGGTAGTGAAGTTGAAGTTGCGGTAGCTTATGGTATTACTTTACCATCTAGAACTATTACAATTCCAACAACCCATAATGGACTTGCCGTTACAAGAATTGCTGAGTTTGGTTTTATGGATAATATCCTTCAAAATCAAAATTCCAGAACTCATTTAATGACATGGATAAATATTCCAAATTCTATCGAAGTTATTAGAGATTGGGCTTTTGCAGATGCATTCGGTCTGACAATGATCACGCTACCGGCCTCTGTAACGCATATTGGTGAAGGTGCTTTTATGGGATTGTTCAACTTATCTGATTTTTTAATTCCGGCAAATAGTAATCTTCATTCCATCGGTGCTTATGCTTTTGCTTGGAATACTATGCTGAATGGTGTTTCTCTACCTGCAAATCTTTATTCTATCGGTGACTTTGCTTTTCAGCACACGACGCATTTGCAAAGCATCACCTTACCTGGTTCTGTAATGGAAATGGGTGCGATGGTGTTTGAAGGTTCGGATGCGGCAATTTATACACCTAATATCCGTGATTCTGTACCCTCAGGTTGGGCCTATAACTGGAATTCGACGCTTCGTCCAGTAATTTGGGGAGTAGTACTTTTTTATGATAATTGGTCAGGAGTCCATGTAAGTTCTTTATATGTTGAGATTGATACTATTGATAATCCGCATGGATATTGGATTAATAATCCATTTAGAACCTTTCATCATTTTGATGATTGGGGCTGGTGGTCAGTAAGATTTTTATCTGAAGTTTCAGTAGGAATGCTTCTGACAACTAATTGGTGGGCTGTAGCATAATAATTATAGAAAAATCGCTTTTTAGTTTGACTAAGAAGCGATTTTATTTATAATGTTTAAATTTAGTGAATCATATTATTTTAAAAGCACTTTGAAGAAGAGTGATTTTATGATAAAATTCTACGAATTATATTGAAAAAAAGATGAAAAAGGCTTATAATAGTAGAAAGGTGATATTTATGGAATGGCTTAGAGACAACTATTGGATTTTACTTATTGCTTTAGGAGTTATTATATTTTTATTGTTTCTGCTTTTTTTAATTAAAAGACCAAAGAAAAAAGTTGACAAGATAAAGGTTGATCAAGAATATCTTGATCAATTAATTACCACTTTTGGTAAAGAGAATATTAAGGAAGTTTCTTTAGAGGGATCAAGGCTGATTGTGACAGTTAATCAAATTGAGATTGTTGATTTACCGATGCTAAAAAGCTTGTCTTCGGGTGGGGTTTTTATTAAAGAAAATACTTTGAAATTATTATTTAAATATCAATCAGCACTTTTAAAAACAGAGATTATCAAAAAAATTAAAGGTTAAAGGAGAGTTAAAATGGAAAAACAATTTAAAGTTACGGCGCTTACGGGAATTCATGCTCGGCCAGCAACAGAATTAGTAAATACAGCTGTAAAATATAAATCGGAAATCTCTTTAGGTATTGACGGCCATTATGTTGATTTTAAATCAATTATAGGTGTCATGTCTTTAGGAATTTATAAAAACAAAGTTTTTACGATTAAAGTCAATGGCGAAGATGAACAAGAAGCGTTAGAAGACATCATAAAAGTTTTAACTACTCTTAACTTAGCTGAAGAAGTTAAATAAAAAAACCGCATTGAGCGGTTTTTGTTTATATTAATGTGTTGACGACTTTTGTCAAGTACTGAGCCTTTTCCGGGGCTGTGGATTTTTTCCAAAGCAATTCAAAAAGCACTCCCAGAAAACTTAAAGCTTCAGTTTCTGTTTCCTTAACAGCTTCGTTTATTAACAAACGAAGATCATCATAAGTAACATTACTAAGCATTTTTATAATTTCTTTTCTTTCATTCATTTTAGGGCCTCACTTTCATGTTTATTTGGATTAGGAAGATGGATTTATAAATATGATTTTAGCAAAACAACTATTTTCCATCGTAGGTTCTAACTAACTTTGTAAAAATAGTGTTTGAAGATAAGAAAAAGTTATACTATTAGGAGAAAAAAATGTTTGAAAAAGAATTATTAATCGAAAAAAACTTTAATTCACTCGTTGAGGATTTAAGAGGATTATTAAAAATAGAATCACTTTTAACAGAATTTAAACCAGAATCAAATGCCCCATTTGGTCCTAAGCTAAAAGAAACACAAGAGTATCTTGAAGGATTATTAAAACGAGATGGTTTTACAGTCCATGGCCAAAATAATCATTATTCTTTCCTTGAGGTTGGAGAAGGCGAAGAAACATTTGCAGTTTTATGTCATGCGGATATTGTCCCAGCAACCGGTAATTGGCAATTTCCACCTTTTGGCGCTGTTATAAATGATGGTAAGCTTTATGGAAGAGGAACAATTGACAACAAAGGACCTTTAATGGCCTCTTACTATGCCGTAAAGACGCTTGTTGAAGGAAAAGTTAAACTTAAGAAAAAACTTCGTCTAATTTTTGGATATGATGAAGAAACAAATATGCGTTGTGTTCAGGATTACTTGAAAAACGAAAAAATGCCTGATTATAGTTTCGCCCCAGATGGATCATTTCCTTTAATTTATGGCGAAAAGGGACATTTTACTGGTGAAGTAAAAGGTTCTGTGAAGAATGACTTAATAGTTGAATATAACAGCGGAACAAGAGGCAACATTGTTCCCGATCAAGTATATTGTATTTTTAGCAAAAACGTAAAATCAGAATTTGAACAATTTTTAATTGATAAAAAAGTAAAAGGCGAGATAATTGATAATCGCTATTATATTTATGGTAAAAGTGCCCATGCAATGCAACCAGGAGTTGGCTTTAATGCTAATTTTCCTATGATTGAATTTATTCTTTCGGTTGATGCCAATAATAAAATTGCTAGTTATCTGGAAAAATATTTCCTTAATGATCTTAAAGGAGTTAAACTTGGCATAAATAATTCGCATCCGGAATTTACGGATTTAACTATAAATTTAGCAATCATTAAATATGACTCTGATTTTTTGCGTATCCAGTTTGATATTCGTTATCCTGGTGATTTTCATCATCTGGTAATTGAAGAAAAAATTAAAGAATCATTTAAAGATGCAAACTTTCTGTTATTAGAGAAAATCTATATATCACCACCCCATCTTGTGGACCGTAATTCCCATTTAGTAAAAACTTTGGAAAGTGTTTATCGTAATATTTCTAAAGATCCTAAAACACCTATTTATACAACTGGAGGCGGAAGTTATGCCCGTTATTTAAAAAATGGTGTTTCCTTTGGTCCGGTTTTTCCAAATGATCAGGATGTAGTCCATCAAAGCGATGAGTATATTTCTCTGGAACACCTTAAAAAGCTTTACCAAATCTACTTAGAAAGTTTATACCTTTTATGCGCTTAAGAAACAGTAAAACCGCTACGGATTTAATATTAACTTCTGAATATCTGATAAGGGAAACAGATAATTTAATCGGCAATTGGCACAAAATATTTAACAATAACGCTATGATTCATTTGGAAATTGGAATGGGTAAAGGAAATTTTATCCGGACATTGGCTAAACAACATCCAGAGATAAACTTTATTGGTTTAGAGAAGTCCGATAAAGTTTTAGGCCGTGCCTTAAAGACTCTAGAAACGGAAAAATTATCTAACTTAAAGATATTAATGGTTAATGCAGCTGATTTAAATTTGTATTTTGATAATCAGGAAATTGCGCGAATTTATTTAAATTTTTCTGATCCATGGCCGAAAATCAGGCATACTAAAAGACGTTTGACAAATGCTAATTTTCTAAGAATATATAAGGCAGTTTTACAAAGACAGGGTGAAATTCATCTTAAAACCGATAATCGGAAGTTTTTTGAATATTCTATTGAATCTTTTAGTGATTTCGGAATGTTAATTAAAAACATTAACTTTGACTTGCACAGTAGTAATCTTTCCGATAATATTGAAACAGAATATGAAACAAAACTAAAAAGCCGTGGACCAATCTATCGGCTTGAAGCTTACTTTGGAGGAGAAAACTATGAAAATGAATAAAATATATCAAGATTTAGTAAACCTAGCTGGACCAAGCGGTTACGAAGATGCTGTTCGCAAATATGTGAAAGATTATTTTTTAGAAATAACGGACAACGTTGTATTAGATAAAATCGGTGGGGTCGCAGCGATTAAAAAAGGTAAAGAAGGTGCCCCAGTCTTTATGATATGTGGCCATATGGATGAAGTTGGGTTGTTAATTACTGGAGTCACTGATCGTGGAATGCTTAAAGTTCACGCTCTTGGTCAAATCATGCCTGAAGTACTTTACTCTCAGCAAGTGGAAATCCATACTAAAAAGGGAATCATTCGCGGCGTAATTGGTTCTGTTCCGCCACATCTGGGCGGTAATAAAGAAAAGAAACCGGAAATTTCTGACTTTTTAGTTGATATAGGCGCCGATAATAAAGAAGAAGTTCAAAAAATCGGAGTAATGCCTGGTGATTTTGCAGTCTTTGTTAATAATTACACTGAACTAAAAGATGGTTCTCGTATTGTCAGTAAAGCATGGGATGATCGTTGGGGTCTAGGATTAACAATGGAAATTTTCAAAGAACTTTTTAATGAAGATTTAGACTGTACTTTAATTTGTGCAGCAAGTGTTCAGGAAGAAGTTGGTCTAAGAGGGGCTGGAACATTAGCACAAATGCTAAAGCCGGATTTCTTTTTGGCTTTAGATGCTTCACCAGTTAAAGGTGCTAAGTCAACTTCGAATGCCTATGGTGAGTTAGGTAAAGGTTTTTTATTACGTCTTCAAGACCCAGCAAACATCAAACTTCCTGGTATTAAAGATTTTTTTATAGAGGTTGCGGAAAAAAATAAGATTAAATATCAGGACTTTTTCTCTAAAGGTTCAACTGATGCGGCCAAGGCCTTAATTTCCAATAATGGCATACTAGCAACAACTCTTGGACTTCCTGCCCGTTATATTCACTCAACAAGCATAATTATCGATACTAACGATCACTTTCAGGCTAAAGCGATGGTTAGGGAATTAGTTTTAGCTTTTAATCAGAAAAGTTTAAAACAGATACGAGGTTTTTAAAATGAAAATACTTTTTGTCAACGCTAGAATCATTTTGCCGAGTGATATCCTTAAGGGCTCTTTATTAATCGAAAATGATAGAATCAAGGAAATAAATCCACCAAAAAATACAGAAGCTGATGTCACAATCGATTGTAAAAATAAATTTCTTTCGCCAGGTTTTATTGATATCCATCTTCATGGTGGTGGTGGTCATGATTTCATGGAAGGCACTAAAGAAGCTTATGAAAAAATCTCTGAAGTTCATCTTGTTCATGGAACAACAAGTTTTATCCCGACATCAGTGGCGGCTAGTAAAACAAGAATAATCAGTTTCTTAAAAGCCTGCGAAGAAGCAAGGCTAAACAAATATACAAAGGTTAAAATTTTAGGTGCCCATTTAGAAGGACCTTATTTTAATCCTATCAGACGTGGTGCTCATGACTTAAAAGAGTTGCGACATCCAGATAAAAAAGAATATGAAGAAATCGTTAAAGCAACAAAAATTCTTAAGCGCTGGACAATTGCTTGTGAATTACCAGATGCTTTAGAATTAGGTAACTATTTACAAGCTAATGGTATAAATGCTTCTATTGGTCATTCAGACGCTGACGAAGGAGAAGTTATTAAAGCTGTAAACAATAATTATACCTCAACAACTCATCATTATAATGCGATGAGCATGTTAAAAAAAGTAGGGGCATATCGAATTCCGGGAGTTGTCGAAACAGGTCAACTGTTAGATTGTTTATATACGGAAATCATTGCGGACGGGCATCATATTCCTTTAAACATTATTGCTTTAAATTATAAAATAAAAACAGCTAATAAAATGGTCTTAGTAACTGATGCGATGATGGCGGCTACTTGTGAAGATGGCGCTTATTATATTGGAGGTAAAGAATCAGGTTTAAAAGCGATTAAAAAAGGTGATATTGCTTTAGTTGAAGATTTAAGTGGTTTCGCGGGTAGTGTCGCAACTACTAACCATTTAATCAGAACTGCTAAAAAAGTTGGTATTCCCTTAGTTGAAGCAGTGAAAATGTTAACTTTAACGCCAGCAACCTTAATTGGTGAAGATAAAGATTTAGGTTCGATAGAAATTGGTAAAAAAGCAGATTTAATTATTTTTGATGATAATATTGATATCTTTCAAAGCTTTATTGATGGAAGAGAAGTTTATCGTAAGTAAGAAAAAATAGGTGTTTAATAACTAAAAATTAAGTTAATTTGCAAAACACTCATTTCGAATGCCCTCTGCGTTGTATGCGATGCTTAGAAGGCATTCTTTTTTATTTTTAAAAATGTCCCAAAATGCTTGACTTTGTCCCAAAGAGTGGTATAATTAAATTGGGAGCAGATTTTATGAAGAAAAAAAATGTTATAAATCTTATTAAATATTACGTAGAACGAAACGATTATCAGTTTAGAAATGAAGCGATTGAAGTTGCTCGATATTTTGATTCAATTGGTGATTATCAATTGTCAGAGTATGTTATGTCACTTTTGTCAAATGCTAATACTTTTATTCCTCAAGGTGATGTTTATGAAGGATCATATTTCAAAAAAGTTGAACTTCATAATAATCCTTTACCTTTACCTCAAGTGATTTCAGATGATGTAAGAGGAATGATTAATGCAGTTAATAGGAGTATAGGAATAAATAAGTTCCTTTTTGAAGGAGCGCCTGGGACTGGTAAAACAGAGACTGCTAAACAAATTGCGTTGCTGCTGAAAAGACATTTATATATTGTTGAATTTAGTACTTTAATAGATAGTAAAATGGGGCAAACCTCCAAAAATATTGTTGATATATTCAATGAAATCAATAAATTACCTTTTCCTCAAAATATAATTATATTATTTGATGAAATAGATGCCATTGCCTTAGATAGAATTAATACAAATGATTTGCGAGAAATGGGAAGGGCAACATCAGCTATTTTGAAAGAACTGGATAATTTGAATGAGGATATTGTTTTAATTGCAACAACTAATTTATATGACAAATTTGATAAAGCTTTGACAAGAAGATTTGATGCAATAATAAATTTTAACAGGTATAGTAAAGATGATTTGCTCGAAATTGCAGAGACTTTTTTAAATATTTTTTTAAAGAAATTTAAAGATGTCGGTCGTGATATGAAACTGTTTAAAAAAATAATTTATTGCATGAATCCTATTCCTTATCCAGGGGAACTAAAAAACCTCATTAAAACAACTTTAGCTTTTAGTGATGGGAGTGTTGAGTTTGATTATCTAAGAAGGCTTTTGAAAGAGGTCTTTAAAAGCAAAGATGGAATATTATTACAAGACTTATCAAATCAAGGATTTACTTTAAGAGAAATAGAAGTCTTAACGGGAATTTCTAAAAGTCAAGTCGCACGTGAACTAAAGGGGGATTAATATGAACCCTATTTTACATTTAAAAGGACCCTTTGAACAAAGGTCAAGAGTTAGTAATTTTGGTCCTCCGCAATTAGCGAAATATGCTAATGTTTCTTTAGAGCATTTAAATAATTTAAAGAAAGATTTAGAAAGAGCAATTCATTTTTGGCGGCAACAATTTCTTTTGCCAAAGACATTAGTCAGTGTATATTATACTAAAGTAGTAGCCAAGAGTAATAGAATAAGTGGTTTGTTATCAAAATCCCCAAATGATGCTATTGTTGGCGCTAAATTTAAAAATGATGAAAAAAAGCATATCATCACTTATTATGTTTCGATACAAGAATTAGAGGAATCAGTTGTCTTGTTAGAAAAAGCGATTAATATTTTAGAAAGTGAATTCAATGGTGAAATAAGTCGCGATGTATTTAATAATCGGGAAAGTTTTGTTGGTATTGATTTCGTTAAATATAATATTGCTCAATCAAATTTTCAAAAAGTTATTGTTGACGCATCTTATGTAGAGAAAATTGATATAGAGTCAAATCAATTTAGTTTAAGGAGAGACTCAATTATCACACTTTATAAGACTGGGAAAAATATTAAAGACCTTTTGGAAAAGATGGGAATTAGAATTTATTCCGATAAGATTTTGGATGAAACAAGTGTTCTTTTAGACTTAAATCAATTGGAAATTCTTATGCAAAAAGCACCATATCTTATTGCAATGGCAACGGAAGATATTTCCTTATGGAATCCTACGGATTTTATTGAATCAGCAAAGAATAAGATAGATTTGCCTAGTCCGCTTACTGAGCCTGTTATTGGTGTAATTGATACACATTTTGATCAGAACGTTTATTTTAATGAGTGGGTTGAGTATCACAATATGTTAAATCCAGAAATACCCCTTGAACCTCAAGATTTTAGTCATGGTACAGCTGTTTCGTCGATTATTGTTGATGGTCCAAGATTAAACCCATGGCTGGAAGATGGATGTGGCAGATTTAGGGTCAGACATTTTGGAGTTGCAACTCAGAAGAGATTTAGTTCGTTTTCAATAATCAGACTAATAAAAGAAATAGTTGCTAAAAATAAAGACATTAGAGTGTGGAACTTGTCGCTTGGATCTAATGAAGAAGTTCATCAAAATTTTATATCGGCAGAGGCAGCTGTTCTAGATCAAATTCAATTTGAAAATGATGTAATTTTTGTTATTGCTGGAACAAATAAAAATCCACTAGAGAAAGAAAAACGATTAGGCTCGCCAGCTGATAGTGTAAATGCTATTGTTGTGAATTCTGTTGATATATCCAATAATCCAGCTGATTATACCAGAAAGGGACCAGTCTTATCTTTTTTTCCGAAGCCTGATATAAGTTATTATGGAGGTAGTGCTAGCTGCTCTATCATTGTATGTAAACCACTAGGAGAGGCGGCAGTTTCAGGTACATCTTTTGCGGCACCTTGGATTGCTAGGAAAGTATCTTATCTTATTGATATTCTAGGGTTCAATAGGGAAATAGCGAAGGCAATGCTCATTGATTCAGCAATTGGTTGGGAAGAAAATATCATTAATAAGGATATTATTGGTCACGGGATTGTTCCAATAAATATTAATGATATTGTTTCTACAAAAGCAAATGAAATAAAATTCGTTATCTCAGGAGTTTCAGAAAAATATGATACATATAATTATAACTTTCCAGTGCCCCTTTATGAAGGAAAATATCCTTTTATAGCTAAAGCTACTATGTGTTATTTTCCAAGATGTTCGAGAAGCCAAGGAGTCGATTATACAAATACAGAATTAGACTTATATTTTGGTCGCATTAAAAAGGATGGAAAACTAGACTCAATTGACAAAAACAAACAAAGTCTAAGTGATGAAGATTCTCATCCGATTCTTGAAGAAGTTGCTAGAAAATATTTTAGGAAATGGGATAATATCAAGCATATTCAAGATAAATTGAGGACAAAAGTAATGCCAAAAAAAGTTTTGAGTGAAAACAAACTTTGGGGTATGAGTATTAAAACAAAAGAGAGATTGAACAAAAGAGATGGAGAGGGCATTAGATTTGGTGTAGTTGTAACTTTAAAAGAAATTAATGGAGTGAATCGGATAGAAGATTTTATTCAATTGTGCAGTTTAAAAGGCTGGTTGGTGAACAAAATAAATATTGAAACCCAAATCGATATTTATAATAAAGCTTCTGAAGACGTTATTTTTGATTAATATTTTAAAATAAATTAGATAAGTTTTGTCAACACTTTTTTTATAAATTATTTTCATAATCATGACCAATACTAAAAAATCGACTTTATATCGATTTTTTGTTTTATTTATGCTATACTATTTATGGTTATTAA
>Ga0131853_10013063_pt1 | contig 15214 bp, 7 predicted proteins | sample TergutLab28metaG_FD_92764 | JGI IMG/M metagenome (GOLD analysis project Ga0131853, IMG submission 92764) | Labiotermes labralis P1 segment gut microbial communities from Petit-Saut dam, French Guiana - Lab288 P1 (version 2) (version 2) | ecosystem: Host-associated > Arthropoda: Insects >...
ACATAGCACATCAGAAGTATGAATTGTACAAATTATTAATTCTGGAATATTTGAGTTTTAAGTACATGTGTAAAAACACTACTCTTTTATAACAATTATTCCATTTTAATACTTTCTTGGAATGCACAGTTTAAAAGAAACCTCTAAATGTAAAAAAATACTGACAGTATTTCCTTTAGAGTATTTGTTTAAGTACATAAAACCTGAGTATATAATAAGCTAAACACGCACATAAATAAAATCTGAAAATAAAAGCGACATTTCTGAAAGAACTGGAATGATGTGCCTTGTAGCGTGCATTGCAGAATGTTTATTCAAAGCCCTTTGTCTTGAAGCAGATGAAGAAAGCTGGATTCAACGTGCACACCATCAGGCTTAACCAAGTCCGTGGTCTTCAAAAAACCCTTGAGGTGTTTCTTCCTATAATTAAGAGAATACTCTTATAGACTCATATAAACCAATACTCTAATTATCTGACATGGCCACTGTCATATAGAATTTACACTAACACAAAACACCTTGAATCAAGACACTAATGAATGAATTTATTTTTCAGCAGTCATGAATGTTGTATTACAAACAATCCAATATGCACACACAAAGAAATTTAAATTAAGGAAGTGTTAAGGAATTGTCCTTCGTGAGGGTAAACTTAATACCACGGCACCCTTCAAACTGAACACACATTCACATCATAAGACTAACCAAATGGCTAATGCTTCATAATTCTTAATGCAGAATCCTTCTTCATTATGCTGGTAGTTGCTCAATTGGTGAAGAAATTTTCTATTTTTTACACAAAAACAGGACGTTTATTGCTAGTTTCATAACAGCCGTCACTGGATCTTATTCTCAGCAGGTCAATCTGGTTCACGCCTTCCAATATTCTTTTTCTTTAAAATCCATTTTAATATTATACTCTTATTTCTTCCCATGCCCTGTGTAATCTATTCTGTCAATGTGGCATAATGCAAGATTTGAATTGTCATGCTAAAAGACATCAGTGAGTTCAATTTTAGTCCATGTGACAGTCAGAGCTTGAATGGAACATTATTTTCTTCAAATCTGGCTTATTGGTACAAGGCATAAAAATTATGAATGATATCCTCACAAGGTGTGTCTGTACAAGACACTACAATGTAAACTTACAAGTGGTCTTCTGAGAGATACACACCATAAACATTCTGTAAAATATCTTGTCTCCCCCAGTCTGGGCTACATGTTTATACCATATCAAAATTACACAGCAATACACATAAAACACGCTTTAACACCCACAATGTTTTCTCTATTGGGTCAAAATATTCTAAAACTAAATTTAAAGTTATTTTATGATGACATGGTCCAGTGTTTAAGGCTACTTCTTTGTACTTTGGTTATGACAACAATTCAACCTTGGGGCTGAAACAAGAAGGAAATTTTTTTTCCATATCCTGCACAGCTGAGAAGGAAACTAGACCAAGTTCTGGAACTTTGTGGTATCAATATAAAGATTTTGAAAAATGAACAAAGTCCACATACATAGCTTTAAGCCACATATTTTTATCCCTTCACAATCTCTACAGAACACCCAATGAAAAGGTTCTGTACATAACACTAGCTTTTACAGCTTTGAAATGGATTACACAGGTTATTGGTATTTAAGGAAGCAATGCTTATGCCAATAGCACTACTTGTTTTGGAGTTTCTGTAATCAAGCATATTTATTTATCCAAAACAAACCATGAAATGTAATGCTACTGCAAGGCAATAACAATAATTTACATTTTCTTTATTTATTCCCCTCCTACTCATTTACTACTGTCAGTAACATGTAGGTGACCACAGACTGTCCAAACATCTAGCAGTCATCTCAAACCTGACAACCCAAGAGTGACATGAAGCAAGTTTCATACTGATGACCTGCTAACATTAGGCACCATCATACATAATTCTGTCATCTGGATTGCCTTGGGATTTGGGGACCCCTGCTAATAGGTACAGCTGATGGCCTATCATTGCAACAAACAATATAAATACATTATGCAGTACTGACGCTATTGCAAATTATCCCCACACCTCGAAACTCCTACATTATAACAAGTTTTTGCAGTGCACAACTGTAATTTCAAAAAATTACAATGAAGTGGGTGTTCAGTGTCCGCTTATGACTTGAAATATATGAAAATTCTAAAACCTATGTCTCAGGCCTGTTTATGCAACACTTTCCTGCCTTCCATTATGATTTAATATTAAAACAACACTAGGCAGTGACATTGGCCACACAGTTGAAGGTGCGTACTACCTTCTATTGCTTGGACACTACGTTAAAATCCCACTACAGATTCAGACATGTTGTCCCATGTTAGACATAGGCCTTACGACAGGATGATCCCCCACAACAAGAATCCTACTGATGATCTACAAATAACATTCAGAAACCTGAAAAAAAATGGATACCCTGGGCTGCATTGGCCTGTACACTGCACAAGGATAAAAAACGTAAATCCAAAGCATCTTGAGGGAAGTACTTTCATTTAAACAGCTACAACTCAAGTGGTGATAATTTGGTGGCAGAAGTCATGTAACATTTTGTCACCTACAATAAAAACATGCCCACTGGCCTTAATTTGTGGCAAATATAGTTGCATTATGACTTTGTCTCAGATTCTGTTCACTCAAGTATTTGGTGTCATGTACATTTACTGTTCAACTATTTTCTCCTCCAGCTTCAGTCTGCTTACAAGAGCAAATGGTGCTCAGCTTTCTACATATACTTGCTGGTCATGGATATTTTACTCCTTTTTATTTGGAAAGCCACACACTTTAAGCACAGGAATTATGCCTGAAAATTAGTACAACATCCAAATTTAGTGTCAGTGCCTTTCAACAATGGCAGAAATATTTGTTAATATAACACACCACCACCCATGTTCTATACAGCAGAATTTTGTATGTGACAGACCAAGCAACCCTTCCTCGCACTGCAGGTTATATTTACTTAAAAAGGTACCTACTTCCATTACCTTATTGCCAATATCTGAACACTGCTGCAGACCAGACAGAACTGTGGGCTTGCTTGTCCTTATATTATATGCACTGAATGAGACTATTATTGAAGAAAACAAAGAAAAGCGAGAAAGATTCTGTGACCAAATATCTTCGCTTTACATTGACCAATCCTAACCTGGATCTGTGAAACATATCAGAAAGATTGAGAAGTTAAACAGCAATGCAAAACATTTAGGCAGAAGTAAAGTTGTCTCTGTGCTTTGTTATGTACCATGTCACAGATACATCAGGGGGTGGAGGTGTTGCTCAATGTCCTGGCCACTTCAGCCCACAAACTGTTCTTGCATATTAAAGAGCAGGATAAATAAAGCTATCACAGACATTCAACCAGTTCACACATAGGTGAAGCAAGCAGAAAATAGTACTAACACTGAACAGCTGCAGTATCACCAAAGCTTAGAACTTCCCATTTAACAACACTACCAATACATTCATTACACAGACACAATGCTATGTTCAGACAATGGCAAATTAAACCTCCACACTAACTACTAGAAACTTTCCACCTTACATACTGGTATTTCACTTACTGTCCCTTCTGTTGCTGATCTTGTTCTTTTCATTAGCTTGGTGGCAGAAATGTGCTGCCATCTATCAACAGTTTCATCCTTTGCATTACAGCAACAGAAATTATGTTTTAATGGCATTATGGTAATAGAATCATGTTTCTTTACACAAAAACCTAAACTGGAAACATAATCAGTACTGTCTGGTTCATATTTACCAGGCCAAAGTCACAAAGAGCAGTGTTTAAAAGGCTGCAATTTGTATTCTAAAACTTTGAAGTTTGATATCTTCACACATGGTATAAAAATGCTTAAATATGGGACAACCAAGAAATCAAAAGCTCAAATTACAATGGAACAATGCACAATGACAACAACAATGAACTCTGTCAAGTCAGTTTACTCTTGCCATCAACATACTGAACTACCCTTACATGCACTCAAATATATATGCAACAGATGCACATAATCTCCTCCTGCATGTTTTGGCACTCTTTGAGTGTCATCATCAGGGAATCTTCACAGTAGAAGTGCTTAAGAAATGGTCTGATGTAGGAGGAGATTTTGCGCACTTGTTGTGCATATATTCCAGTGCATTTAAGGTTGGTTTCCATACTATGCACAGTATACACAATATTACAATAACTCTTTCCATGCTGACTTTAATTTAGAAAATAAATGTATTAATTTGTCTCCCCATGACAGTAATTTATACCACATAATACTACACAGCAGAGTCCTTCCTTACAATCTAAGAACTCCTCAACAACTCAAGAAATACCTCAAACATTTTTTGAAACTCCAAGGTTCATTACTGTGTACAAAAAAGTCTGCTACTTCTCCTAAACCTGCACCAAACTAACCCAGTCTATGCTCTCCTAACCTACTTCTTCAAAAACCAGCTTAATATTACCCTCCCAGCTACACCTACATCTTCTACATGGTCTCCCTCCTGCAGATTTCCCTCACAAATAGCTCCTACACATTTCTTTACTCCCGTACACATGCCATATGTCTGAGTCACCCCATTCTCCTAGATTTGATCACCCTAATATTTTGTAATGAGTATAAATCATGAAGTCATCACTATAAATTTTTCTGCAGCATCCTGCTACCTCCTCCCTCGTACGTACATGTCCCTCAGTTCCCTATTCTTGAACACCCTGAACCTACGGCCTTCTTTAATATGGAAGACAAGGCTGACAATGATGATAAAACATCAAACAAAATCATAGTTCTGTATATTTTAAAATTTATACTGTTACATAGCAAACAAGAAGACAAAAAGATTCTGGCCCAAACAGTAGCAAACATTCCCTGACTTTAATCTGCTCTTATTTTCTTCAAGGATGCCATTTTAATTTGTTGATGTCATTCTCAAATATTAAAACTTTGCCACATTTTCTAAGGCTTTATTAGCTCTCCTTAAATTGTGATGTAACCCTGTACAGTATTCCGTTCACTACATATGATCATATAATTAATCTGCTGTAAGCTGGAAATTTCAACAGAACTCACTTTCACAGGCATCATTCAATACCAAAGATGTACACAGCACAAATGGCTGGCATTTCTGAGCAACATATGGCTTTCACAATATGGTAAGAAGATTAAAGTACTTTTACATGGCAATATGATTCACAATAAACACAGTTCACAAACATACAAATACACATAAAAAGCATTTACTATCACAAACCCTTTCACATGCTCAATAAACATCCATTAAAGCCCTTCATGAATACTCTCTACATCTACTCATGCAAATTATACACAGACATGCATTACAGGCACAAATACTATGAATATATGTTAACCCTACTACTTCATTCACACACTGTCAGGCATGTTCTTTTAACTGCCGCTCCTTCATGTACCATATTTCATGCAACTGGATAAAGCAAAGTCATTTATAGGAAGGTGATAGGAGGCCAGCTGGTCACCAAATTCCTCATCTTTCATGGAATCTTAAGATTCATCATTGTATCCAGCACAGCCTGCCACTGGAATTTATCCTGAGCCAGATAAATCCAGTCACTACCATACATCCCATTTCTTTATGATCAATTTTAATATTGCGAACTGCACTCTTTTGGGTTATTATGCAGTAAGAAGTGTTAATTTATTCTCAGAGTACAACTGACAACTGAGAACATATTAGTGATGCATGGACCTACAATAATGTTAAAAGTGTTAATTTCTTAATGACATTTCAGGACAACCTATCAGTCCAATCATCAAGGGTCAATTTTTGGATTCTTGACCAATGACTATGGCACCAGTAAGTTGTCCCGAAATGTAGGTAAGAAGTTAACACTTCTTGCTGCATAATAACCCAGAAGAGTGCAGTTCTTAGCTAATTCGCGGCAGAAGCCTGAAATCACACAATTTTATTATTAATGTTGCCTCTGTAATGTGTCTTTCACATGGCTTCTCCATTTCAGGCTTTCCATTTAAATTTTAATATGGAGTTCTCATCTCTTTCATGCAACTCATCTTCTGACTTGATCATGCAAACAACAGTGGTGAGGAGTACACATTATGAGCTCCTCGAGTGATGTTTTCTCGGCATACCTGAGACAGCATATGATGTCCAGGATATGTCAGTGTATAACACATACACTACCTTAGAAAACAATGAAATGTTCTGATAGAAACCTACTGCCTCCAATTTTAGAGCAGAAGATGGAGGCAGTAGGCTTCATAAACAGTTGGTAAATTTCTACATAACTACATAACATCACATTATTAACGACTGTAATATATACTTCATGTTTTGAACACTGTATATAATTCCGCATTTTCCTCACTCATCCCCACTCCCCAGACTAGGATATTAGAGGCACCAGGATGTGTTCTGTGCTGACAGCGAAAGATCACTGATGTGAAGTCAACAACATAAGGGGCTTTATTCAACAAATATCAATGTTCAATCAGCAATATAAATATTTTAAATCTAAACACACAGATACAGATATCAATTACATTACAAGCAAAACTCTGAAAAAAATTACTTATTTTACATTACATTTATTGTGTGTAAAATAATTTAAGAATGATGTATAGAAAAGTTTACACTGTATTTATACATTAGTTACTGTTACAAATACCTAAAAAACTATGGCACAGTACCAAATACACAAAATTATCTTTTTGTCACTGTATGTGGCTTAAATTTGATAAATTTTTTGTGTAATGTAAGAGAGCAGTTTGGCACTGTACACAATAGAGAATAAAGCATGCAGTTTTCCACTTAAAATTGAATTTCACAGTATTTTAGCAATTACACAAAGTCACATTAAATGTCTGTACATTGTCATGAGAGAGCACAAATTAAAAAAAAACTGTCCACATCTGAAGATTTTTATGAAACTCTGATCTTGAAAGGGGAATGGTTTATAGCAAGTAACTTCAAGCGCTCTGATACCAAAATGTTCCATCGATCATGTGCACATGCGTGATAATACATTACTTGGAAAACTCTGCAGCCTAGGTGTAACAGAATGTAAATGTGATTGCACTGACTACAGATATTAAGTTACGAAAAAAAATGTCAATGTATTTATTATGACACACCTGCCTGACAACCTGAAATAGGGCAGGTCCTTTCTTTTATTCCATATATCTGATTTCATGTGGAAGACAGGCACAGATTCCCATTGCAACGTATATGAGAAGACTGTAACAGTTTAAATATGTGACGTGGCTAAACCCTCAAAGATGTGGTTAGACATACAACACTGGGTGCGAAACCCTACGGACAAGAATCTCAGTGCCCTGCTCTACTGCATTTGACAGCATAACTGAAATTATTCTGAAAAAACCATACATACAGTTCATGAGAGTGCCACTGGTTCTTGGACTACTTACTTCAAAAGTCAGCAGATCTACAAGGTTATCAGGATAATGAAGTATGTATGCACGCCAAGTCACAGCAAATGCCTCAGTTCCACTTACACAATGTAAAGCATTCCACAAAGCATAAAGTTTTCTATAATACTAAGATCCAAGTGAACAAATGATGTGCTTCATTATAAAATTACAGCTAGCAAGAGGTTTGACTGTGGTCCAGCAGTAAATACTGTTTACAGCAAACTGACACAGAAATTACAGAGACAGAATGGTTTAATTACTGTGTTCAATTAAATACATTATGCAGATTTTTTTTTTAAGTGAGACAACCCCGTTGTGTTGAATAGAAGCTAATATATAAAATATATATATAATACAGTCATACAGAACTTTATATTTTATTAGATTATAATTCCAGCTACATGTTTTGGCCCTACAATATTTTCATCTACAGGCATACATTATACCCTACAAGAGGAATTTTGCCTTCACCTAGACACAAAAGTGATATTCTACATGAATACAACTCATTAACTTTCTCTTCCTACAAGAACATTAATGTAAGTACCACAGTCCATTTACAAAAACAGAAAAATAAGCTTATTAACCAATTTAGTTAACCTCAAATATAATATCTATTACACAGGCACAGACACATATGACTACGTATTACTTCTGATTGAATGCCACTACTTCTACTGCAAGCGAATACTGAACATACAGGATACATCGCCTTTCAAGAAAAACTTCACCACCATATTTTAGTAAGAAAGAATCCCAACCACTGTATACCCCCACAACCACCCAGTCAATTTTACTTAATCTGTTTTTAATGCTTATTGTATAAAGTACCATATTAAAATTTTAATCTTAAGTTTCATATCACACCACAATTATTTTACCCAAATCTTGTGATATGAGATCTAGTAAATGGACAACATTATCAATTGTACACTCCACCTGTTCAAAGATTAGCGTAAGGATGGCCCTACAATTGGGCCAAAACAAGTAGCTGGAATTATAATCTAATATAATCTAATAAAATATAAAGTTGTGTATGACTATTTATATATATATAATATTATATTTTAGCTTAATGCAGAGGTTGTGAATGACTATCCACATCTCTCATCTCAGAAATGACTCAACAAATTTAGACAACATTTAGTATTGATAAGTACACTAACAGTTACTGAGTAAAATTATGTTGTACATTATGTATGGCTTACATAATAATGTAGGTTGTTAAAGAATCAAACTCCTTTATTACAATTGTTGGTTTGCTTCTGACAATTGCTTTTTGACAGGTATTTGTAGGTCATCAATAGTGTTTCAATCAAACTTTACATCTGTTGCAGATAAAGTTCACAGACTCTTGATGCTGAACCACACCATGCAAGGAAATGAATCTGCAACAACCATCAAATTTGCAGGAGACCCTGATGATGATGCAAACATAGGTGTCAAAATGTGCTTGTCACAAGCAAAACAAAAGTTGTAATGAAGGCAGTTGGTATCTTTAACAATGTAAGTTACTAAAGTACAATAAATTTAATAAATGTAATTTGAGGTTCTCATGGGGATGTACTTTATGATTACTGTCTTTCAGGATGTGATACCATACAGCTTGGGTTTAAGGGAACCTGCTGCCTCTGTCTTCAGGGTAAAAGCTGTGTGGGAACATACAGTTCATGATTACGAAGGAAGGACAGGAAACCAGGAGAGCATACCACCAAACAGGAGATAGTGGCTGTTAAAAGTTCAAATTATGACGTCCTCCATTAAATTTCCTCCTGTTGACTATTCTTCGTCTCTTTCCTTCCTTGTTTATTAAGTTTACCATTAACAGAATAGGCCCTACTGTAGCCACTGCCTTCCAGTGGGTCACATAGCACTGTAGTTCATGTCCTCCATTTCCTACATCATGTATCACCCTTTGCCACATGGTTTACCTGTCTTCTCTGAAGAGGGAGACAGCAGGTTCCTCAAAACAATGGTACTTATCCGCCCAACTACAAGGCATCATATCGCAGATGACCAGTAATCATCATACTGTTTGCAGTGAAAACCTCAAATCGCACACACCTCAGTGGGTCTATTAAAGCTAACAGTTATGCAGCTCTCTGCATAACTGTACTTTACACAGATATTTAGACATGGTAAAGTTAAAGTTCACTCTACAACAGGCCATGAAGTATAGCTCTGATCTTTCTTTAAACTCGGCGTAGCTTAACCCACCCCAGAAAGAGACCCAGGACCCATTTTATAGGAGGACGGGTGTGCCTAAGGGCTGGTCTTGACAGGTGCAGAAAATCTTGCCACCACTGGGATTTGATCCCTGGACCGCCCAGTCTCTATACCGATTATACTACCCCGGCCCGCCATTTAGACACTGAAATAGGGAAATATGGCTGCCACTTGTGATAACAAGAACTGTACACATGAGCACAAAACACAATTTCTGTAATAATGGCTGCATACGTTCTTGTTCTAACACACAGACATCTCCACTGTAGTCAATTAAAAATATATCAAAAACCAATCAACACATTTCAGACAACAAGCTTCCCAATTCCTTAACACTGTCTTCAATTTGTTCTTGGGCTGGAATAAAATTTATTATCTTTGTTTATATTATTATTGCTGCTGCTAATGCCACTACTCTTACTACTACTGCTGCTTCAATTACTGCTACTACAACTACTGTTACTGTTTATTATTATTATTATTATTATTGCTGCTGGTGCTAATTTAGAAGATCTGGAATATGTACTCAAGAAAACAACTGCATCCTTAGCCTGCAAATGGATTAAACTTTCCAATTACATTGGTGCATATTTCAAAACTCTTCCTTTTCAAACAGTAATCAGATTAATTAGCTTTCACTAACCTCAAGGCTAATTTCATGTTGCCATTGTCTTCTTAAATGTACACCAGTTTAAGCAAATTCTGGTGGTCTTAAAAAAATACAGTGACTAAACAGCTAACTTTGTGCTTATGCAATTTATGGGTCAAAAAAGAATGAAAGCTTTGAGGAATCAACAAAATCAGAAGACTGGTGTTTCTGGAGTGTGGCACCATATAACTTGGCAGATAGGTCTCAATGTTTCGAAGAAATGTGCTGCCTCAAACTTTACTAGAGCACAGCACATTTCTTTGGAATGGTCATACCTACCAACCAAACTATAAAGTGTCACATGACAGACGATCACTACATCAAATCTCACAATCAAAAGAGGGTTAAAACAGAACTGGAAGAAACTTCAGTTTGATAATGTTCTGATGGATGCTGAGTTACAGAAGGCTTCGTGAGATGTCTGTTGGCAGCTGCTCCAAGTTTTGAGTTGAGCTGCAGCTACAGAAGCCCCATCTCCCTCAGTGCCCCTTCAACTGCTTCATCCTTCACAGGGGAAAGAAAATGAACTGTTGCAAGCCTCTAGAGAACAAAATCTATTTCAGGTCTTAAAGTGATTCACAACTGCATGATAGTAGATGTGAGAATTAACACTTAAAATGCTACATTTCATAAAATGCTGCAGAATCCTGCCAAACACAGATTTCAAGAGCAATGATCAAACTGCGTTTCCATCTGTGAATATCGTTTGGTTACACATAGTTTCTGTTAGTGCCAAACATCCTCATCTAGTGAAATGAAACCATTTGCTTCCTCAATTACCTTTAATTACTGTCCTGAAGATAAAAGCAGTATGTGCCTCCAAAACTGTGGTAGACATCTGTCAGAGTACGAAGTGTCACATCCCTGAAAACTTCAATCTTAATACTCACTGTATTCACCCAATTACTCCAACAATTTATGGCACTTTTATTACAACCACGGAATTTGATATTCCATACATACTGCTATTATTTGGACAACAATTATACAATAATTACATTCAATATGAATATATAAAACTCCTCATATGGTATATTTCCAACAGGTTTTTATGTCTGTTGAACATCATTCTGATAAACAGAAATGTAACTCCTGCATTTGGCAAGGTTCATCTGTACACGCTTCTGTCACTACCATTAATTTTGATGCTTACAAAATATATACATTCAACATAAATCACACTCTCAGCCCTGTAGGTACTGTCACATAATGTGATAAAGTCTTCCAGGACAACCAGCTGCATCAGTTGAGAACATGAGGACTTTCAACATTCCGGAGGCTGCATCTGCCTCCATCATAATTCCCTTAGCTCCAAAAGGCTGCAGTTGGTCACCAGAGAGGGATTTATCATTTCTACTTGCATTAAAACTTCAAATCTTAAAGGTATATAATAGTTTCAAGATGCATACCATACAGTACAGACTGGCAAAAGGTACAGCCACTGCTCCTTATGATACTGAATATAACACACATAAATATAACACATGCTTACAGACGCAGCAAATTCTTAGCCCACAGCCACAGAACTAATAGAGCACACAGCTCACACTGCCTTTCCTAAACTATTCCTGTGCTACAGACATACACACACAAGGAGTCACTATCTGTGGTCAGCTGGGACCACAAAAATACCATTCAAAGCAAATCCCTGTGAAGCACAGAATTTCTATCAACAAGAAATAACAAACATTTGGGTAGGAAGGACTAGGCTGGTGTATACAGTGCATTTTGCATATAAACATTAGCTAAATGTAAACCTCTCCTTAAACATATTTTTCTACCATATGCAGAATATGGATTGAAACCACTGGTAGTTGGAAGATTTACAGTCCATGGATGCGATCCCTGAGAGTGACAGGAATTTTAATGTAAAGTTCCTCACAAATTTGACCAAATTTTTGGGAAACAGATAAAGGATGTAGGTTGGATATCACGTAACGTGGGACAGTGATTTAAACAGGTCACCTGGCATTCATGTTTGAAATGTATGTCATCATGGGCCAGTTATACATCCAGGATGGACATTACATAACAAGAAACAGAGTGAGTTATACAAGTCACCTGGTACTGTTGTTAGGGTAGTGTAATGTAGGTTACGTTGGGCTATGTATGTAGGTGGGATGGGTTTTACATAACAAGGAAATATGTGATTCACATAGATCACATGGCATTGCTGTTAGGATACTGAAACGTAGGTTATGATGGGCTGTGTATGTAGCTGGGATGGGTATTAAATAACAAGGAAATGTGCGATTCACACAGCTCACCTGGTATTTCTACTAGGGTAGTGAAATATAGGTTATGATGGGCTGTGTATGTAGGTGGGATGTATATTACATTATATTACATAAGCAGGAAAGCTGTGATTTATACAGGTCAAATCTATTTAGGAGCATTTACACCTGCCGCTGTTAATGTACTGAAATGTCAACAGGTAATATTGGGATGAATAAGTAGCTAGAAACACAGAATTACGATGGAGAAACCCCTTGGAGAGTAGCCACTTCAAAGACAAAGCAGCACCTAAGAGGATAACAGTCCGAGATGTGTAGTGGTAAGGGGGGATGGATGGAACTGTCTCCGGTTTATGTTCATTAGCAGGCCATGTTATTAGGAGCTCTGAACATTCAGGTTCTCCCACATAGTTACATCAGACACTGTGTATAATCTTTCCTTCAACAAGCTGCTTTCCATTATAAGAACTTACTAATCCTGGTCAATTTTACAAAATATATTATTTGAAAAATAAACTCAACACAAAATGTTGTAAGCATACATCAACATACTGTACTGAAAAAAAGACCATCATACTGTCCTTCATACACAATCTACACGCTTAAGTTTCAAGGAAATAGTGGCTAAACTACATACAGTTTATGAATAATGGCAGCAGCGATGAAAATACATGGTAGTTCCCTCACTGTAACACCAAGTTTGAGGTTAAAGTATGTCAATGCAACACACCATGAGCCTATCTTATGGAGGTACAGCTACAGTCTTTCTTAATCTCTGGCCACTAAGACAGAAGTGAGTGGTTAGTGCCATGCCCAAGCTTTACCCCAGAAAAGAAAGGGCTCCCTTAATCTGTTGTATAGGAGAATGGCCAAGTCTCAGAACTGCTGTGTATGTAACGGCAAAAAGTAAAATCTCTGTTTCTGCTCGGAACGGTTGGTCAATTATCCAGTCATACAGTGCACAGTGTAGCCATTATTATAAATGAGGTACCCACAACAAGTACTGTTAAACTGAAGGCTTTGTTATGCTACTTTTTCACATGTCAGTAGTAATATGTAATGAGAGGGAAAACAAAACCAGAAAAAATGAACTCACAATTAATGTAACAGTGTGGCAGATGATGCAGGGCTGGGCATGAAAGCAAGGCCTAAAACACCACGCATGTGAGACAAACTGCTGAGGCTAGACGTGCTGTTTATATCATTTCCAGTGCAGGAATCTTACCACAACCAAACAGCATTAACTATGGTAAGAGACAAAACCACGCCCAGAAGTCTGTCAATATGACACACTAAAGTTTTCACCACTGATGTTCATCAGATTTGTCTTGTATATTACGGCCTGGATTTTAAGTGTATGAGGTATATGTTGAAGATACAATACTGAACCCTTTAAAGGAAAGTGGCTAATATACACACAACCTACTATAACATTTAAAAACTGTGTATTTTGCCTACACACACACTGAATTTATGTGTTTCTATAAGATTCTCAAAATAAACAGATTTAATTTTCCTGTAACACTGAGAATATGGTCATCAATAAAACACAGTACTTTATGTAAGGTAACAAGTGAATCTGCACATAATGTATTCAGCTACATCAACAACAACCACCAAGAAATACAAGATGAAGCAAATGCAGCACTACAGTTTGAGTCATACTGTCAGTTGCCATGGAAAGTGGCTCTATGGGGGTTTGATGGAACATGACCAACTCATACTGTAATTTTGACCAGTGTGCATGATGTAGGTGGACCATTTATCCACCAAGGTGGTCACCAGTTTGAACCATTTTAACGAAAGGATACAATGCAGAGGTAATAGGAAACCACTGTGTTACATATGCCCCACCTTCTACATGGGAGAACAAGATATGCAATCATAAATAATTAAATGTTAACACGACAACTCTGCCAACATGCAAACTATACACAACATGAGTTACACAAGCATTCCTCACACAAAGCAACAGACTTTTATATTATTTAAAGGGTTGCTAGGTACACTGTAAAAGAGTTTCTGTAATGTAATATGTTTTCTTTTGGGTAATTCTCCGGCGTCTGAGTTCTAATAGCCGACGTTTCGGAACCTTCTATCAGTTCCATCTTCATAGGCAGGTGGATGAAGTATGACAGGGGATGGGATATCAAGCTACATGCCACCAACCAAAGATGCACCAGGATTAAGAACACCAGGCATATACAGGATCCCTTGTGAATGTGGCAAGGTGTACATTGGACAGAGCGGCTGGTCCATCCAGCTCCGCATTAAAGAAAATGAAAGACACGAGACTGGTTCAACCCGACAAATCAGCGGTTGCCGAACATAGTTTCAATCATGACCACATCATCAGATTACACGATACTAAACTCCTCTCCACTAAAACTGGCTACATGGATCGTCTCATCAGAGAAGCCATCAAAATAGAGATGCATCCTAATAACATCAACAGAGATGGGGGTTTCAACCTCAGCAAATTCTGGAAATCACTGCTACACAAACTCAAGAAAAGGAGACATCCACCGAGTACACTACAGTGATCCCACCCACACTCGCACTTATATACCTGCCCCCTTCCACAACCTGTTGTGCACCTACCGGCCCACATCCGGTCACTCGCCTTCCATTGGCTCCTCCACCAGCCTGCCAGAACCCTGTCAGGTATAAATACA
>Ga0131853_10013065_pt1 | contig 15212 bp, 8 predicted proteins | sample TergutLab28metaG_FD_92764 | JGI IMG/M metagenome (GOLD analysis project Ga0131853, IMG submission 92764) | Labiotermes labralis P1 segment gut microbial communities from Petit-Saut dam, French Guiana - Lab288 P1 (version 2) (version 2) | ecosystem: Host-associated > Arthropoda: Insects >...
AGAGGTGTTACCTGGGAGTCTAGTGGCTGTCGAGACTTATCTTGGGTGGACACTGATGGGGAAGGCCCCACAGAATGGAACTTTTAACTCAAACTTGGCCGTGATGGTGACTTCATTGTTTGTTGAAGGCATTCAAATTTCAGACCTATGGGGATTGGATCTAATAGCCATTCAAGATCCAATTGAAAAGAAGACCAAGGAGCAAGCACATCTGGACACGTGGAGCCACTTCAGACAGACAGTCAGGGTTAACGAAGAAGGCAGATATGAAGTCTGTTTGCCTTTGAAGGAGAACTGGTGCCTGTTGGGTCGCAGTTGGCATCTTGCTGAGCGCCGCTTACAGACCACTACGAAAAGGTTGAAGACGCTGAACCTGTATGAGAGATACAATGAAGTTTTCAAGGAGTGGCGGGTGGAAGGTATCATTGAGGCTGTCCCTGTTGTACACGAGGAGGATCATTGTCTACCACATAGACCAGTCGTGAAGGAGGCCAGCCTTACAACTAAGATGCGTCCTGTGTTTGACGCTTCGGCAAGGGAAGTGGGGTCGCCGTCACTTAACGACTGTCTCAAGGAAGGGCCCAATCTGATAGAGCTAATACCTGCAGTGTTACTTCGTTTTAGGGAGAGGAGAGTGGGCGTGTCTGCTGATATAAAGAAGCCTTTTTTGCAGATAAGTGTCAATCCGGTTGACAGGGAGTACCTGCGTTTCCTTTGGTGGGATGAAACCAGTGGTTAAATAGTGGTTTTATGGCACCGGCGGGTGGTTTTTGGAGTCAGAAGCAGTCCATTTCTACTGGCAGCCATGATGGAGCACCGTGTTAGTACGTACCAAATACAGAATGCATCCGAAGAGGCTACTGTAAAACGATTAATAGGCAGTTTTTATGTGGACAACTTGGCTACTAGTCTTGACTCGCAGGAGGAGCTGATTTCCTTCATGCGAGAGTCATGTTCTGTGATGGCTTCAGGGGGTTTTGAACTAAGATATTGGGAGCATTCTGGCAGAGGTATTGTGGGAGATGAGATTAATGTTTTGGGGCTTGTCTGGAACTGCCTGGAAGATGTACTCTCTGTCAATCTGAATTGGTGCAGATCCTTTATAGTGGAGCCCCTGACCAAGCGCATTTTCCTAACTGAGGCACAGCGGGTCTTCGACCCTGTAGGATTTTCTTGCCCAACGACACTGTATGCCAAGTTATTGCTTCAGCGTGCCTGGAAGAGAAAAATGGACTGGGACTGTGAGTTAGAAGACGACTTAAAGGAGCGCTTTCTAATTTGGTGATTTGGTGGAGAGATTTAGAGGCTTTAGGGAGTTGAAGATTCCACGCTGGATGGGAGGTGGGCTGCGGTGTAGTTTACATATGTTTTGCGATGCCAGTGCAGATGCCTACACTGCGGCGGTGTTTTTAGAGCTGAAGACACGGAGAGTGTTACGGTCCAGCTGGTACAAGCAAAGTGTCGAGTGGCGCCATTAAATAAACCGACTCTCCCTCGGTTGGAACTCCTGCCCTGCTCTGTTGGGGCTCGTCTGGTTCAGTCTGTTATGGAAGCTTTGAGGTGGAACCAAGTTCTTGTTTTTCTTTGGTCTGATTCTACAACTGTGTTGGCTTGGATTTTGCGAGATGAGCAGCGTGTTTTTGTCAAAAGGCCCTTGACGTATGTCTTCTGACGGATCTGACCTAACGCCGTAGACTCCGTCCTTTTTTCTCCAAGATGTCCGAGAGTTTGGTGTACCGGACTGTGACTTCTTGGAAGCCAAATCTCTAGACAAAGGGATGCGATTTCTACAAAACTTGCTCCACAGCCTAAGAAAAACTCTTTTGTCAGGAATATCTTGGGCTGCTTGTGCATCGTGGCAAGAAAGAAGGGTTCCTTCGGGACGTGAAGGTGGGAGAAGTTGTCCTCGTGGGTAGTGACAATGCCAACAACCTTACGTGGCCTTTGTTTCGAGTTTTAGATTTGATCCCTGGGGCAGATTTAGTTGTGCTTTTGAAAACGGCCTCTGGGGAGGTATCTCCGGCCTGTTCAGAAGTTGTATCCTTTGGACGTCATCAAGCACGACAACATATTGACGACCGCTAATGATGAACCTTGTAATGTTCCCCTGTCCCTTGCGGTGGAGGCTCCTGCTGCATCGGAGGCGTCACCTCAGATCCAAATCCCCACTGGGAGACTTGTAAGAGCCCCAAAGCGTTACGACATGTGAGGGATGTTGAGGATGTTCTTCATCCTCAATGTGGGAGGATGATCCGGACCTCCATAGTGAATTTTGTGTTTTACTGTTGGTAGGACTGTACTTCGGATTCAGAGAACAGTCTAACACGGTGAACTGGCGCGTGAGGGTACGCGAGCAAAGAAAGTGCGTGTGACTCGGTGTGTTTGTGCTAGATTCCTCCTAATTGCTTAAGAACGTCCTATATTTGACTTTTAGTGATTAAGCGACGTGTGTACGCAACATATACATTCAACACAACATGACCTAACAGGGCATAAAGAACAAACATTATTTATTTTTATTCATTTATTTTCTCATTGTGATTGCTATGCAGGTGAAGGGTTGCTATGTTATGAACCTTGATAGTCCGCAGTCGTCTCATCTGGTGGGTATACTGATGGACAGTGAATCATAACTTCACCGTTTTGTTAACGGAGTGGACCAGGGTGTAGCTGTTTGTGATATCCTGGCTGTGTGCTATGCAGTTGTGAACTTGTATGGACAGTGTGAAGAGGTGAGAGCTTGTGTGAGTTGGGTCCAAAGAAGAACTGGCGGCTCTTACTTTGTTCTGTGACAGAATGGCTACCCTGACTGTGTTCAGTAAAGAACTGGCTGGCATGAAAATTTAGTGATGAATTTGTTGTCCTAACTGTGGTCACTGACCGACTGGCTATCCTTACTGTACATTGTGAGGAACTGGCTGTTGTGACTGCTAATTGACATGCTGACTGTTCTGATTTTTCACTTATAAACTGACGATCATGAGTGTTTACTGATGAACTGTTTACTGACACTGACTGTTCTGACTGGGACGGACTTTAGAACCCTGGACACAAGATGGCGGCCATCACGGATATAATGCGGAGCGGAGACCGCATTATATCCGTGAAGGGGTTTGTTTAGGGGTGACGTCATGGGATTGACGCAGTAGCAGGGGACACTAACCTGAAGCAGGAGATGCCCAGTCGTGTGATAACGTGTCGCCGTCAGAAGTAGAGGGCACATCGCACATGTCCCAATCAGTGTTGGCGACGTGGTGAAGGAATTGCAGGAACGGTGAAACGCCTTGCGCCTTGCACCTCGCCATGAACATGTACGGTGCCAGGTGGTACTCGTAGTCTTCCCCCCTGTTGTATTGGCCGAGGAAGACCTTGACGGTGCGCCACGTGGACTCGATGGTGTTCGTGTGGGCCCCGGTGTCGGGGTCGACGAAGTGGATAGAGTGGTTGACGGTGCGGTGCGTGAAACCCTGTGACTCGAGTTTGCGGTACGCACCCCAGCAGTCACAGATGACCGTAGTGCCTGGTTCGATCCAGTCACGTGTAATGGCCACCAGGGTGTCAGCGGTTCTGTCCGGTACGGGAACAAGAAATGTTCTGCCGGACTCTCGTTCAACAACACCAAACACCCACTGACCCTTAACAGGGTGTCCCCTATGGTACTTTCGCCGACCGAACTTGCTTTCGTCAACTTCGACGATCTTATTAGGACCGCAGAATTTTTCCGAGCAGCCCGCCATGAAAACCAGCATGGTTTCTCTGCAGAACATGGCCCAATCGGCGACGGTACTTGAACTGAGGCAATATTCTTCTATGATACGGTGGGCAGGTTCGCGGCACACGATGCCGTACGTGACAGATAAAACCCCACGGAAGGTGACTTTACTCTGCTGGAACCAGGAGCCGGTCCTAATGGACCTTGACGCCGAACACTTGACTCCAGCAACCTTCCTTCGACATCGCCACCTAAATCCTTCAGGAATACAAGGTTCTGCGGACCATGTCATATCTCGATCACAGGTGTTGCGCTGCACCTTACTCCGAAGCAGGCCCACGTCCTTTAGAAACTGCATAGCAAGTCCATTATCGCAGAAAAGGTACGTGAGAAAATCCCTGTTTTGACCACCGTCTTGACGTACCATCCGACGTCTATACGAACCCCGCGGAATAAACGGCATCTCCTGCAGGCGTTTCTCGTATTCATCAACGATTTCCTTCAGCTTTCCCACCATTTTTCACAGCACACACTGCACAGAACTGCACCCAAGCACAACTGGACACGCCAAGTATTTCGGCGCGAATGAATGCTGTAGAGGAAGTGTGTAGCTTTGTGGGTGGAGCAAAAAAAAAGCGGGGAAAAGTTAAACGGAATGCATGTATTAGACTGAAACCCTGAAGAACCCAAAGAAATGAAATATAAGTTAATAACGCATTTTAATTATACACATAGCCTAAAACCTCACCTAACCTTTAGTAAATGAGATAAGAAATTAATTTCAATTATAGGAATAGCTTAAAACCTACAACGGTCTGTGACGTAATGGAAATGAAGCAAAAGCAGACGACACATACCTACGACCGCAGTGCCACAATAATGCATTTTAATTACACACATAGCCTAAAAACTAACCCAACGTTTAATGAACGAGATAACAAATGAATTTGAATTATAGGAATAGCTTAAAACCTCACCTAACATCACCTGAAGTGGAGAGAATAATTCAGGGAATAACAACAGGGTGTGTGATGTAATGGAAATGATGATGCAATAGGTGACGCAATAGCAGACGACATGACACGTCCCTACAATCGCAGCGCCACACATGTTCGGCAGCGGCTTTAGCCAGTGTCCAGAGTTCTAAAGTGTACCCTTCTGACTGTTTTGACTTTCACAAATAAACTGGTTATCCTGACTTGGATAGTGCCTTCAGTCAACTTCCTTCCAGCTTCTGTCACTTCACTATTTGTAACCATCCTCAATGTTTCAAATTTTCTGTCTTGTAAAATATGATGTTATGTAGTCTAGTAGTTTACTGACCTATAAAGTAAACTTTCATGAAGATTTAAGTTACATCTTGTATTGTGAGACTGGTAAAGTGCTGGGTCATAAATGTAACCCAGTATTGGTTTGAGAATTTTGTTTTCTCCACAGCACTTCTCTTGTAATTTCCCTCACTTTCTCCACACACTTGTTGGGTTGCCCAGTGAAGCTGATATGGCCAATTTTGTATTGTGATAATGTATGTTAAAAAAGTACTTCATATATTATACAAAAATACCATTGGCATATATGTTAAGTGTATTAAGCTTGCTTAAAGATAGGAATGATGAAATTAAATTTAGTGAAAGTCTTCCATGTTCAATTTCAGAACAATCTGTGAAAGCAATATGGGACACAGAAAAGTAAATTTAGAAATCTGTGACTGGTTTGTGGGATATACGGGAAAATTTGTGCATGGCTATATGTAAACTAGGCTTTAGTATGAATCAGTATAGCTGAAAACTAATACCAGATTTATGGTTTCTTTGCAGAGGGGATGAGATATGACATACATATGTATGTACACTGGTGAGGACATTGGTACTGTGCCAGCAAAAGCTGTGTGTTTCAAGAGAATGCACATAAAGGACTTCATCATCTTCGACAACTCTACGCTTTATTGTTTGAGCAATCTATAGAAACTCCCTCCCATACATTGTTCAGTTGAATTAGAGTTTAATTACATGTCAGTTACATTTATTGTTTATAAGATTACAAAATGTAAGGTAATATTAGAGTGATTTGCGTGTTTGTATGTAAGTATGTGTATATATTAGTATAGTTATTTGATTGTTGAAATGAGTGGAAATTGATTAAGAGGCTTGTTACATTTCACTATGCCAAGCAGACACTCAAACATCAGGCAGGGGGTGATGGGCTAACACCACACTTTCTTGTTAAAAAAGAGAGAGAGAGACCTTGTAGACATGATGTTATCAAACATTTTATGCGATTTACACTTCAGCTGAAATAAGCCATTGAAATTGACTGATGACTAACATATTAGGATTTTTAAAAATAAAGTAAAAATTGTGGAAGTTATAGATGAACTAAGGAACTGACGAAAGAAGACATTGGGATTTAAATTAGGCAAGTAAGTCGTGGAATATGCAGTTATATTAGCATGTACATAGATCCAATTGCAAACTGTTATCTTGTAATTACACTTATATGATTTTTACAACCCAGTTTTAAATCAAATATAATTTAAACATTGGCTCAGGGTTAGTGGCCCACACCTCCGCCATGAAATAAACAATTCTGTTGTATGCCTCATACCATGAACCAGCAGCACTGCTGTGTGTATGATGATTAAAGAAGTGAAATATTTACATCTTTGTGTTTTTTGGTGAGGTTATATAAACAGTATATTATGTAAGCATTGATGAAGAAGGAATGAAAATTGTGTCATGGAAAACAGAGAGAATATTAAGTGACTAATTAAAAGACTAGGTCTGTCCATCAGCTTGCTAGGTACACTACAACACGCACTGGGCACAACATTCAAATATGCGGAGAATTTCACTATCTTGCAGCTGTGTGAATTTTGGTGTATAAGCAGAAGGGAGGGGAAGATTTATTGTCGTGTTATGTAGAAACAAAACACAAATCAGAACTCTGCATACTGCAGAGTGAGAACAGACTGCCATAAGAAATTTACATCAGTACACTTGCAAAACTACTTGTATATTTTACGTTGTCTGAGAGCTAAGAAATTTTGTTTTTAATAATAAATCGCCAAACTCTGTTAAATTCCATCCCATTGCTAGTTCAGTGCCTCCATTATCATTGTAAACATTTTCCACACCTGTGAATGCAACAGGAAGAAGTGTGTGGTCACTTTCATTATGCAAGAAGAAACGAAATGATTGAAGTGTTCACGTTCTTGTTGTTGTTTGACAAATGGAAGTTGGGTTATTGTAGATATTGCCCCTTGAAGGTGATTGATTTTTTGCAGAGTTGAGAAATACGATATGTGTGTGCACATATAGAGTGTTCTGTAGCTTTCATTCACAAGCTATAGAACAACCTACATGCACCAATACTTCAATCACCATCTGAAAGTCTAACATACACATGAATTACTTCATACCCCGATACGTGTGTAAACCCGACATGTGTTTAACAGTTCCATAATTTAGCACACCTGTGTACAAATACAGAGACCTGTAGACTACAGTTCAAATCACGTGCCTGTATATATCACCTTGAACTTGAATGCTTCCGTGACAAAAAATTTTTAGAGTAACTTCTGTGGAAGACCAACTGATCATATGATTTGATATTTCTTTAACAGTGCATCATAATACCTTCTTATCTGATTATAAATATTCATATATTGTTTTTAGATTTACTACATCCCATTTTAACCTTTACAAAAAAATTTTAATCCTCAGTTGCTTTCGCGTACACCTCATAAGTACTATGGGATCGCATTGTACATACTACTCACTGATTGTGCCATTTACCTGTATATGTTTGCCTGCAGATGGTCTAAAGAAAGACCGAAATATGTAGCCATAGTAAGATACAAATATCGTAAACTATTGTAGTGTACTTGATGGAATAATCTTTTATATTTACGTTCATAACCGAGCACTTCGTTGAATAAATATTTATTAGTATACCAACAAATGCACAAAAAGTAGTATAAAATTAATATTGAAATTGCTGCGACATGTTTCAGTGTTCTTACACCATCGTGAGGGAGCTCACAAGTTTTGTTAGCAAAAGTTATGGATTATTGCATTGATAAAATATAATATAGAACTATGTCGTTATGGTACAATGTAATCATTGGTAAATGTGGCCGCATATGTAATTCAGATCTGAAATGAATAATAGGAGTACAATAAAAATCGGTAACATTATAAGGAATTTGTTTGTTTTATTTGTTAATACAGAAATATCTTAATTTTTATAACAACTATTTTGAGGCAGCTGGGTTTTAACCTCAGACCTTCAAGAAAATAATGCTAGTACGATAACCGCTAGGGATGGTTCTTCGAATTCATGTCTCTGTTGGCTGTCCTCCCATTCTGTTGAATACTGACTGTTTTAGTTTCCCAGTGGACAGAAAACATATAACTCTGTGGCCCTTTCTTATTCTGGAACCTGACATGATTTTACTGGCCTTACAAAGAAAGCAATAAGGCTGCAACACTTCATAGTAGGTAATTTCTAACCTAAGGTATCATGCAGTCTTGCTGTCATGGTCACATCACTGTCAAATCATGTGGCCTGCAATCTCACGTCATCAGCTGTGCACTTGATGCTGTGAAAAACCTCAGTAATAGAATCATGTAATGAATAATGGCAAAGCTACTATGTGACGGGTGAGAATGACTCAACTCACCATTGCTTAATTCTTGCACGCTATAGATCTGCCTGTCCGACGTATCACTGCGGCACACCATGATTTACAAATGAAAATCCGTCAAATTCCTCTTGGTTGATCCTGTAAGATCCATTATCAGGTTTTAACAGGTCATCAAAGTCAGATTTTCTTCAGTTTCCTGTAAAGAGAAAACAAACGTATAAGAATACAGGCACATGTTACTTCCTTTAAGGGTTCCCAACCTACAGAAAGCAACACTGAACTGTACAGCTGCAGTTTACTGTTAGTGATACCAGTGATTATTTAATAAGTAATTAAACTGATAAGCAAAAAATTAAAACATAAAAATGTAAAATATGAAGCAAATTTTGACTTAAATTTACAACTCATCCAAGGGCACTTTACAGAGGAAACCTTTTGGAGCTCATAATGATACATAAAATGTAACAATGGCTTATCCACATCAACAAGTCACAATGCTGATTCAGTACTTTGCTAAGCATTAAAATTACGCACAATTCTTACAGCAAACTTCTTATTTAACTTTTACTGACGTTATTTATTAAATTCTGTTTCAGTTAAATTATCATGGATTTCTTTACTTGTTCACTTGCATGTCTTGGACACTTCCCATGCCATTGGTCAGGTTCAAAGGAGCGAAAAGTGCGTAACAAATGCAACATATTTATGTGCATTTAACAAACTCAAGGATATCGGTTAGCTTACATTCCGAACAAATAGTCTATCTACATCTTCATGGTACAACAGTTTACACTCCTATACCCTGCATATAAAGAAAGGTATCCCTACCTGAACAAAATTTCCATAACTGAAAATATTCATAATTATTTACAGTTCTAACAGTTTAACACTGAGGTGAGGTTTGTTCCAGCATTCCATACATATCATATGTACACAGTACCACAGCATGTTTCTCACTACTAGTATTAATTATTGATTAATTCAGTCTTATAATTAGTTAATAAAGCATATGCTGTGAAATCCACATACTATTCACTTGAAACTTTTCTCCATTTTTCCCTCAGACAATATAACTTCAAATGTGTGCCTTTCAACAAAACACTGCTGACTGAAACTAGTTTTCACCATACTTATGCCACCTGTCATGTCCAAACTTCAAACTAGAACACCACAAAACCATTCAAAACAGGTACAATCTTCCCTAGATCCAAAAACAAAAAATCTCTTAATAAATTATTTAATTAATAGCAATACAATTAGTGCACATAAGTTGGCATAAAATTGCTTACAGGAGAGTCAATGGTACGGTTACCACGTATCCATCACAGAAAAAAAGGACATTTGCAACTTATCAACCATAAAAAGAGGACACATCAGTGTCAAATGGGATACCAAAGACAACATATCACAAATTACAATTTTATTAAATTGAAAAAGAGCATTATCATTTCAAACAATATAACAAATCAAAAACAATTTAAATTATTGGAATTTGTATAAATTATACATACATTGTGTGCTATCTTACTACTTCTGTAGGAATACTCTTTCTGACATGTCAATTTATACTTCTCTCTACACTGGCTCTTGTCTAGTAGTTGTACACAGTTACCACTGTTCCATCCACTTGTCCAAATATTCTACACATGTGCCATATATACAATTTATCCCACCTTCAGTCTGACATACTCTTCATCAAGTCCTTCTCAACCATTTCTCTTCTCGTACTTCATTAACTTTCAAGTGTATGAAAATCTGAGTGAGATGTTTTTTTACCAAGTTCAAGTTACTCACAATTTTGGCCCCAAACTTTCCTCTGACATACAAAAACTCAACCACTTAACTCAAGTTTTTTGACACAGACAATGGAAATATACTATCACAATTACATACTTCCTTACAATAAAACCTTCGAATTTCAGCCCCAATACAATATGTGAACAGTTTAAGAAAAACAAAGAGTCAAAAAAAACTTCACATCACACAAAATTTTTAAAAACCAACATGGAAGGAAATTTTGGGGTCTTAAGAAGAGGACATGTCCAGGGAAAAGGAACGCACATGGTAGCCCTACTCTAGCACATACAACGCCTCAGTCTTAATATTAATGATATCCCCCTCATTATCAGTTCAGCCTCTTTTGATATCCAAGTCGGATATTTCACTTCATCGTGCTTGATTTTTTCTTGCAGCCTGTATTTATCAGGATCATGGAATGGAAGCCTTCCAGCCATCATGGCATACATGATGATCCCCAGGGCCCACCAGTCTACTTCTTGGCCACACGGCAGACCCTGCAACGTCTAAACACACCAGAGAATAAACTTTAACTCTAAATTAACTAAACACTTTTGCTTGCCATTTTAAAAAGGATAAAACAATTAATAACTGAACATCAAAATAACGACAATAACACAAAATTATAATCGCTAATTAAAATAAAAAGCATTCACATTTCAAATAAAATGATAATTACCTCTGGGGCCATGTAATGTCGTGTGCCACCACAGGCTTCAATTTTACGTCCATCGAAGACGCCTAACTTCGATAATCCAAAATCCGCTAACTTGGAGTGCTCATCACCATCGATAAGGACATTGCCTAATTTGAGTTCCCTGCAAATCAAAGATGTATACAGACTGTTAGTTACAACAGTTCTATTGAGTACTACACTGCAGCTTATCAGTTAGCGCAAAAACAATCCACTATGTCACTGCCAGTTTCATGGCAAAAAAAAAACAATTACTGATGAATACAGACAAATGTTGGTAAAGAAAGCATACACAAAACCCACCATTGGCAATGAAAGTTTACATAATGAAACTACCAACAATGGTATAAAGATGATTCAGTTTGCGATATCTAATGATTTAAATGTAAGAAGTACAACGTTTCCACATAAGGATACTCAAAAAAGACATGGTATTCAGCAAACCGCAGGACAGCGAACCAAATAGATCACGTTTTAATTAGTAACAGATTCAGGACTGCAATAACAGACATAACGCAACTAAGGGGACCAGACACTGGATCAGATCACAACTTAGTGAAGATAAATTTTAAAGTGAAATTAAGGGTAAAATGAGAAAAGAAAAATAGTGAATATTTTTCAAAATCCAAAGTGGAAACAACAATATGCTATAGAAATTAATAATAGGTTTGAAATACTGGAAAATTTTGACAATGAAGATAGTATTAACAATAATACTAATGAAAAATGGGAAAACATTAAAACAACAATCAACGAAACTAAACAGTAGCTTGTAGAAAAGGATGAACGTACAGAAACATTTAAAAATAAACGGTACAATGAGGAACGATAATTTGCAATAGAAGAAATGAAGAAAGCAAGAGAAAAGTGGTTGATAAAAGGAAGAATGGAGAAGGAAGTGCACGAGTATCACCATAAAAGAAAAGAAGCTCACAAAATAATTAGGAATAAGAAAAAGACACACATGAAAAATGTAACAGAATCAATAGAAGAATATCAGAAGCGTAATAACACAGGTAAAATGTATCAAAGAGTAAACCAATTTAAGAAAGGTTATCAACATATATTTAGCATAATTAGGAACAAAAAGGCAAAACTGGCAATTAATACAAGGGAGAAAGCATGTATATGGAGAGAATATTTTGACAAATTTCTGAACACAGAAGAACCAAGGGAGTTAATTAAGAAAGGAAATAAAGAAATCAGCAAAAGTACAAAAAGTCACTATAGAAGACTACAGATAAACCAAGAAAAGACAAAATATATGACAGTGGAAAGGAAAAACAGTTTAAAGAAAAATAAAATAGGACATTTGAAAATAAAAACCTACAAATTTGAGAGACTGTAAATTTTAAATACTTAGGAGTTACAATTAATGAAGATAACAATAACCAAACAGACTTGCAACAAAGAATAAAAAATGCTAACAACACATATCTTATGCTACAAACATTTTTTAAAAATAAAAACATATCAAAAAAACTACAATTAAGACTAAACACAACAACAGACAAAACGTTAACATATGCATCAGAAACTTGGACACTAACAGAGAGAGAGAAAGCAATTGAACATTTTTGAAAGGATAGTGTACAGAAGAATTTTAGCCCCACTACATGACAATGATAAACAAAATTGGAGGATTTAACCAATAAAGACATTTATGCAAGCATTAAAAAACCTACTAAAATAGAGACAATAAGGTTATAAAGAGATTACTTTGGTTTGGGCATGTACAGAGAATGGAAGAAAATAGAATTCCCAAAATGGTATTATATATGAATTTGGGAACAACAAGCTTGAGAGTTGGACCAAGAAATAGATGGCAAGATGAGGAGAGAGAGGATGGTAGAATAGATACATCAGGCCATTCACCTCCACCTTCAAGGTCTACAGCAAAATCAACACAACATTATGAAACAACAACCTTCTCAACCGAGTAGAGGGCAGCAAACTCAACCCATCCGTACGAAAAATCGACATAGGCTGCAAGAACATTACCACCAAATAATTACTAACCTCACCAGAAGTGAAATTTCTTCTTGTCACCACGCCATCGAAGGGAGAACATTGTACATCATCGACACAGAAACAACATGCTCTATAAAGTTCACATTTTAAAAACTAAAAAGTAAAACCAAAGTTCTTTATACAGTCTTTTATATACAGTTAGTATTTAATATACTACCTCACTTGACAAATTTTATACCAAATTTCTATACAATCTTTTATATACAGTGGTTTTAATGTACTGCCATTTCTGATTATTTCAAAATTTTTATGCTAGAACCGTCACAAAAAAGGTTCAATACATGCAAACTTATGTATTCACATTCTTGTAACAAAAATTTGTAAGCATTTGAGATCCCAAAATACATTGAAGCATAAATACCTCTTGGATCTCTTTTCTTAGAGTGCCTGAAGAAGACCTAGTAAAGGTCGAAACATGTACAAATATGCTATTTTTATTGCATATAAAATAAAGTGTTGTGTTACTGACTGACGTGTTGTATTTAAATTTGGATATTTGTTTAAATAAATTATACATTCGTATTTAGTGATAATTTAAATAAACTGTACATTCGTATTTAATTATATTTATTTGAATAAACTGTATATTGATATTCAGTGATATTTATTTAAATAAATTGTACATTCGTATTTAGTGATATTAATTTAAATAAACTGTACATTCATATTTAGTGATATTTATTTAAATAAATTGTACATCCATATTTAGTGATATTTATTTCAATACGTTCGTATTTAGTGATATTTATTTCAATAAATTGTACATTCGTATTTAGTGATATTTATTTAAATAAATTGAACCAATGTATTTAGTGTTATTTATTTAAATAAACTGTACATTCATATTTAATGATATTTATTTAAATAAATTGAATCAATGTATTTAGTGATATTAATTTAAATAAATCGAATCAACGTATTTAGTGATATTAATTTAAATAAATTGAACCAATGTATTTAGTGTTATTTATTTAAATAAACTGTACATTCATATTTAATGATATTTATTTAAATAAATTGAATCAATATATTTAGTGATATTAATTTAAATAAATCGAATCAACGTATTTAGTGATATTAATTTAAATAAATTTTACATTCATATTTAGTGATATTAATTGAAATAAATTGAAACAATGTACATAGTTATATTAATTTAAATAAATTGTACATTCATATGTAGTTATACTGAATTTATTTAAATAAATTGTACATTAGTATTTAGTTATATTAATTTAAACAAATCCAATGCATTTAGTGATATTAATTGAAATAAATTTTACACTCGCATTTAGTGATATTTATTTAAATAAATTGTACATTCGTATTTAGTGATATTAATTTAAATAAATTGAAACTATGTATTTAGTGATATAAAAGGTAAAGCAGTCCCATTAGAGGCCTGGACAGGTCCAGAGGGTTCCAGGAAGTTAAGGTTCCCAGATATTGTGACAAACCGCACAGAATGGAGGTAGGTTGTCAGCCTTACGCACCGGCCGCCTTTACCCCCAGGAAATACTCCTGGTACTCATTTATGTTGGAGGCTGAGTCGACCCAGGGCCATGGTGCGATCGGAGGAATTTTATGTCAATGAGGGATCCACTGACACCAGCTGGGATCGAGCCAGCGACCTTTCGATTTGTAGCACAGCACCTTAACCACTCTGCTACTGCGGTCCCCTATTTAGTGATATTAATGGAAATAAATTGAACCAATGTATTTAGTCATATTGATTTAAATAAATTGTACATTCGTATTTAGTGGTATTTATTTTAATGAATTGAACCAATGTATTTAGTGATATTAATTTAAAGAAATTGAACCAATCTATTTAGTGATATTGATTTAAATAAATTGTACATTCGTATTTGGTGGTATTTATTTTAATGAATTGAACCAATGTATTTAGTGATATTAATTTAAAGAAATTGAACCAATCTATTTAGTGATATTGATTTAAATAAAATGTACATTCGTATTTGGTGGTATTTATTTTAATGAATTGAACCAATGTATTTAGTGATAATAATTTAAAGAAATTGAACCAATCTATTTAGTGATATTGATTTAAATAAATTGTACATTCGTATTTGGTGGTATTTATTTTAATGAATTGAACCAATGTATTTAGTGATACTAATTTAAATAAATTGTACATTCATATTTAGTGGTATTTATTTAAATGAATTGAACCATTGCATTTAGTGATATTACTTACTTACTCCATGGTGCAGAGTCCTTCTTGAGAAGCTAACTGGTTTGCAGCTAGTCAAGAAATTCCCCGCATTTCATGGAACCCGAAGGTTTATTACCGTACTCACAAGCGTCCGCCA
>Ga0131853_10013066_pt1 | contig 15212 bp, 4 predicted proteins | sample TergutLab28metaG_FD_92764 | JGI IMG/M metagenome (GOLD analysis project Ga0131853, IMG submission 92764) | Labiotermes labralis P1 segment gut microbial communities from Petit-Saut dam, French Guiana - Lab288 P1 (version 2) (version 2) | ecosystem: Host-associated > Arthropoda: Insects >...
AAAAAAAGTCTATATGAATTTACGGTGGGAAACGCAAATTCCACTTGTTTTAGGATAAGGTAAGGAAGTAATTTGAATAATTTCATGTATTTTGCTTGCATGTGTCTTACAAATGAACAGAAGTTATGTCTTCATAAACATTTGTATCGTTTGGCGTCGTTTGCGCAGGATATGAACAGAAGTAATGTCGTCATAGCCATGTATATTGTTTGGCGTCGTTTGGTAAGGATATGAACAGAAGTAATTTCTTCATAACCATTTGTCCGTTTGTATCGTTTGGCGTCGTTTGCGCAGGATATGAACAGAAGTAATGTCTTCATAACCATTTGTATCGTTTGGCGTCGTTTGCGCAGGATATGAACAGAAGTAATGTCTTCATAACCATTTGTACTGTTTGGCGTCGTTTGCGCAGGATATGAACATGCTTTTTCAAACATAGCGTAAGGTACCGTGTTATTTGCTGTGCTTTGGTCCTATTTTCATCTGCTGTAACCTTCTGTAATTTAGTCTGTCACTGCAAAGAAACCTTATTTTACTAATGGACCTGTGTTCCCACGGCAGCATGAAGAACCTTGAGTAACACAGCTAAGCGCGCATTCTTCTTAGTTCACGACACAGTATTATAGTATTATTTATCCCAGACATGACGGCTTTCCTTTTATCGCATTTATGTTTTTATAAAGACCACATTTTAATTTCCTAACTTTAGTTAGATTTCACTTTCTAATGATAGCGGAACACGTTATTGCACCGTCCAATAAGCCCAATTTATTGACAAAACCATGCGGCACGCTTTAAGCGAGACAAATTACTAGTAGGATGGTAAGGTACACACAGTTACATAGACTAGCGAGCATGACTATTATTGAGTAATCGTATCGGCTGGAAGCAATGAAATTCTGGCCTCTTGTTTGGTACTAGTTATTGCAGGGTCTTGTGACAGAACAGCAGTAATTGAATTACTGATGTAGCGAAATACTCTCTTGGTGACGAAGCGAGGAAGTTCTTTGCAGGTTTACTGTAGGGGAGACAGCTGAATGGCTCAGGTAATTGGCTTTCTGAATCCTGCAAGTACTTTGTTACAGCCGGCTGCTGATTATGTACTGAGTTCTTCACTTCTCATCTCCGTTCCTAGTCCATAAACTTCATGATGATTGCTGTAAAGAGATATCTTTTATAGTGTGAATTTGCATCGCGATTTGTGCAACCCTCGTCTCTTTTGTCTTCGCTAATCCACGTACATTCAATGCTGTGGCTTTTCTTTGCAGACGTTACATCTCGCTTGTGTTAATATTATGTAGAAATGGAGAGAGGCAGTCAAATACGCAACATATATTTTACATGTCACAGCTGCATATTTCGTCTAAGTTCAGGTAGCCGACCCACGTAGCTCTCATGTTAAAAAAACACGTTGTGTATTTGACTAGTAGAAGCTTTTACTAACAGTATAACTTTTCATCCCTAGTTGTATTCACCGAGCTAGAGTTTCTGTTACCATTTTGTATCCGCAAGATCTGAATGGACATAAGTTATGATGAAAAATAACGTATAACTTATGCTTGATTTCAAGAAGACGTATGGAGGCATGAACGTGTAAGAGGGGGCGCTGATAAGTCCTTAGCCCGACCAGGAAGGAAACAAGCTACAGCGACCAAACTCGGGATTTATTCAACATATTCTCTACCTCCCATAGCAGCGTTTTTTCCTTGTTCTGCTTTTTCACTGTCGACCTATAAACACCTAATACGACAAACCCCTTCATATCACCCGCAAGACGAGACATAACTCATGTAAAATAGTGAATTGGGAACATTTTGTTATTCTTGTATCCACGTGTATCTCTGTATTACAAACTTCAAAGCAATAAATATTTTCCAAAAAAAAGAAAAACATATTCTCTACGAAGTTCAATACACTTCTTAGCCCGTTGCTCTAAATTTTGCAAGTCACTCAAAAAAAATTCAAAATATTGTCCGTCCAACCAGGTCTCCGCGACAGCAATGACCTCCGGGTCGGAGGAAAAATGGCGAAATTTCAATTAATTTTTTAATCCAGGGAACAGATGTAGTCCGACGGGACCAGATCCGGAGAATAGGGTGGATGATCAAGAGACTGGAAGCCCAGGTAGGCCAGTTTCTTCTGGGTTGCAAGTGCCCGGTGAGCTGGGGCATTGTCGTGCGAGAACAAGATCCCCTTGGTGAAATTCCCGCGGCGTTTTTTCTTCAAAATATCTTTCAATTGCACCAGCAGAGACGAGTAATACTCCGCGTTGATAGTTTGGCCCTTTGGAAGATAATCAATGAGTAGGATGCCGTCTTGATACCAAAATATCTAGGCGAGAAATTTTCCACTAGATTTTTGCACTCCGAATTTTTTGGGGCGGATGAGCCGCTATGCCGCCACTCCAATGATTGTTGCTTTTTCTCCGGGTCAAAGTGATAAAACCAGGTTTCGTCTATGATCACCAATTGCGACAGGAAATAATTTGTATCGTGCCGAAAATATTCCAAAAGTTGCTCAGACGACTGTCAGCGTTGACGTTTTTGATCCGCGTTCAGGCATTTCGGGACTCGCTTCGCGGAGAGCTTCCTCATGTCCAAATCTTCATGAATAATGGACCCAACCCGCTTACGCGAGATGCCCAGTTGCTCAGCTATTGATTTAGCCGAAATCCGGCGGTCTTCCAAGATTAGCTCGTGAATATTATCAATAATCCCAGGGATGGTCACTGTTTTGTGTCGTCCAGGACGAGGCACAACACAGGTGTGAAAATCACCACGTTTAACCTGGGTCGCCCAGTTTTTGACGGTGGCATACGATGGTGCATGTTCCCCTAATGTTTCTATCAGAATTGCGTGAATTTCCTTCGTCACCTTACCTTGCAGGAAAAAAATAAACTTGACGACAGCTGGCGTCTCCATGTTGTTGAAATCGGGCGCGTCGTCTGACATTCTTCCTATCAGCCTCTGTAACAAGAAAAGACTTGCAATTCGACACATGAACAGACCCCCTCTTTCCAACGACACTATCGATTCTGTCCTACAATATTTGTAAGTAGATCGGGCTAAGGATTTATAAGCACCCACTCGTAGATCCACAGATTCTTAAGGACCGCATTATGTCTTATATCTTATATATATTATATGTTGTATATTATATATTATGTACTTCACGTCCCTGTCTCTCTAATCCCAGGTACCTAACAAATAGAAGGCACTTTGTTTCACATACGGTTTGGACATAGTGAGATAGCGTAGTCTACTCCTCCCTGGAATCGAACACTGAGTCGCCTAGCCTTCCACACCATAGTCTTGTCGTTAACTGACTGAACTAACCTGACCCCCTCACATACACATACCAAAAAGCCGTACCTCATGAAGAGTAAAGTCGGATTTTCAGCGCCCTCGCCTGCATAGAATTGTGACCAAACATTCTCTGTGCATCTCATTCAGATTAAAAAATCTTGTGTGCTTGAAACATGATACAGAAATCACTTGTATGTGTTTCATTTTATCTTCTGCAATCGCTTACAGATTTTAGGCGCCTTCGCATAGCAGCAACAGCTGCCTATTACCTTCATCACTTCCCTCCGTCATTCCGTCCCTTTGTCTGTCTGCATGTATCAATGCTGCTTCCACTGAATGGATTACCGCGAATATGATGTCGAAAAATCCAAATTTCGTTCAAATCGAACAAAAAAATCGGTCAGTTTACACGACACGTTTTATTGTTGCCGGCGTCATAAATTCGCCATAAAAGTACTTTGCGCAGCACTAAGTATTCTTTCATTGTTGACACTGACACGTGGTTCAACAAGACACACAGAACGCAGTGTTGTTTTTCCACTGCAACAATGGTCACGCGTAAGAACCACAGTTCTGCTGTATACGAGCGTTGTCTGTGTGAATGTCATCCGCTTGTAATACACAAAAAGCGAAAAGGAGGCACAGACTGCCAAACAAAGCTGCACCTTTCGAGTATATCAGTCATTTGGGTCACAAAGGCCGAAACACGTAGCAAGCAAAAAATTGACATAAAGTGTAGTTCTAATTGACTGTCTCCACTTTCTTTTTGTTTTTTTATATACACTTTGCCTGTCTTCTTTTCCTTCTCTCACTACACACTTTCTTACACCACTTCTGTACTTAAAGTTGAATGTTTTGTTTCTTGTATTCTGCCTTTCAAGTCTCCCATTTATACGCTCATTTTACGAGTTTGTTCAATACCTCTACGCTAGATTATTTCTTCAGGATAACATTGTTCATATAAAAGTCACTCTGACGTCACGATCACACAATCGATTACTATCGAAACCCGGACGGATTTCTTAAGGGCTGCTAGTATCTGTATTTACCTCGGTACCCTACACTCGACCCCGGTCAGTCCTGAGAGAGAGTGGTGTTCTTTTCATTTCTCCCCCCTCCGTCCCGGCACTCGCTAACATCTCTTAGTACCGCCCGGCTAACCTAACCAACTCTCTCCCCTATCTAAACACTCCATATCACTAATCGTTGAGTCCTGCTGAACGGCAAAAGAAAGCCTTTCACAAGCAGCTTCATCTTTCCTTCTATTTGTCTACCTCTATACTGCAGAAACTCAGAGGGCATACTCCTTACTCCATGGTGCAGAGTCCTTCTTGAGAAGCTAACTGGTTTGCAGCTAGTCAAGAAATTCCCCGCATTTCACGGAACCCGAATGTTCATTACCGCACTCACAAGCGTCATAGATTTTATTTTTCAGTTTACTTACGATAAATTCGGAGAGATGATGATGATGGGAAGGACTATTTGGAGTTCACACAGCATTGTGCTGTTGTTGCAAAAAATGAACTTTCAAGAAAAAATAGTACAAAATATTTGTATTTTGGGCGCAAAATTTGCCCGAAGGATCCCGGAATCTCTAATGTAATAGTAATCCTACTACTACTACAACTACTACTACCACCACTACCACTACCACTACTACTACTATTACTACTACTACCACTACTACTACTACCACCACTACCACTACCACTACTGCCACTACCACTACTACTACTACCACTACTACTACTACGACTACTGCTAACACTACTACTACTACTACTACTACCACTATCACTACCACTACTACCACTACCATTACTACTACCACTACCACTACTACTACTACTACTACTACTGCTACTAGTGGCAACATCTGTATGAACTGTACTATAACGCCCCTTAGATCCTCAGTCAGTAGGCATGACTTAATCTTAGGGAATCTGAAGTGTTTTTAGGTAACGGAGGTAGAATTGCATAAGTAATTGTTCACAGTAAATTTTCCGTGGACCGTGATAGCTCAGTCGGTATACCGACTCGTTACGGACTGGACGGTCCGCGGATCGAATCCTGGTGAGGGCGAGATTTTCCGCACCCGTCCAGACCTGCCCTAGGGCCCACCCAGCCTCCTATACAATGGGTACCGGGTCTTTTCCGGGGGTAAAACGGCCGAGTCGTGGTGTCGACCACCCACCCCCACCTAGTGCCGAGGTTAAAGAAAGAGTACAGCTACATCTGTACTCCATCTCTGAGTCTTCGTGGTCTGTTCTAAGTTGAACTTTACCCCTACTGTTTAAACAAATCTTGCTCACAGATATTTGTGTGTATGTCTGGATGTGGCATTGAACATTTGTAAACGTCTTGTCTGTATTGGGATCTCTTCGCAGTTAGTTCTGGATTATTCTGTAATTATTGCAAACAACGCGATACATTTTCTTCCTGTCGGCCGCACTTACCTTCACTGAGCGCTCTAATCACAGCTTTTAGTTATTGTGAAAGTTTTATGAAACTGGTGTGAAATAAATATTACTTGTCACCGCCTAGCCACAAAGCGTACTGCTGTTTGACTTTAGGTTTACAAACTTGCACTTTTCAAAATTCGTCAACCCTTAAATGTTCTTACTATTACTGACTGTTCAATTTCCCTACTTCCTCACAGGGCCAAGAGTTAAAATTTTGAATACATTCTCGTCATTGGCTATTAATGCTTTAACGCTGTTTTCCTTGCCGTAACTCGTGTGAACCCCTATACTCGTCCCACTGGTTTCACTTAATATGCAAATGTGACTGGCATGCCATTCGCCCCCGCAAGATTTAAGGCGTCCATAAGCTGTCAGAGTATAAAATTTCGTCGGTTCCAGAAAAGTTCCCTAGACCATTAATTTTGACACTGACAAACGGCAGCATGCTACCCCACTATACATTGTCCCCCTCTAAGCTGATGTTACAATTTCCTTTATACCCTTACCTAAATTACTAATTTTAAACAAATCTATCCTATATCCGAAATACAAATTTTAACACCAAATAAAAGCACATATAAAGGTTAAAGCTTTTTTAAAATTATATCAATCAATAATTACATGTGTTTGTAAATTACGTTCCCTAACTTGTATCGTGTGTATTGTTGCTAGTTTTAAGTTGTCTTGTGTGTAATTGTTGTTGGTTGGCCGTGTGTATTGTTGTAGTTGTCTTGTGTGTGTGTTGTTATCTTCTGTGTATTTGCTTCAGTATGTGTGTATTGCTGTTTTTTTACTTTAGATGCCGGACTGCTGGCTAGAAGTCAGTAATTGGAAGGTCCTGCGACCGGCCACCTCGACACAAGTTTTTCTTGTTTTCCCTGTGTCTGTAATCAAATGCTGAGATGGTTCCCAAAATTCCAAGTTGCCACTACATGCTTCTCATGTAGCCCTCCCGACTTAAATTCAGTAGTAAACGATTTCATGTTTTGTATACATGTAAAATAACCACTGCCACCGGGTGACAACGGAATTGCAGTATATAAATATTATTATTATTATTAATTTTCCGTTAAAAGTTAGAAAACTCTCACACGCACTGTCCCGTCCCTAAACAGCTACTGCTGCCAGACAAAACCACAGTCGGTGAAAAATGTCGCTGTAATTGCTTATGCGGTTAAAGTAAAAAAATCATCTGTGTGTAAATTTTGATCTGCAAGTAGTGCCCGATAAGCAGTTAATTACCTGAACCTATATGCAATCTGAAGGACCGCAAGGTGCAGGACATATGTACAACATGGATGACAGTACCAAATCATGCAAGTGTTCCCGGAATATACATGTGGCAGAGGTCCAGCTGGAAAGCACCAACAATATGTGAAAGTTACTCAATTATTATACCAACCACTGCAAATATATAAAATTTACACATTAAAACATTAAAAACGCTCCGACATGTTTCGATCCTAGGACCACCATCAGGGAACCATATCGTCCTTGCTAAAGTCACACTATAAAAAGTCACATTAATTTCGCTGTACCAGTTGGGTATTGTGGCAGCTTGCCGTGTTGTGTTGTGTTGTGTTGCGAAGAGTGCCTTGCTACGGATGTGCATTCTGTGCTTCGCTGCGTATCACGCAAGGACGATACGGCTCCTTGATGATGGTCCTAGGACCGAAACATTTCGGAGTCTTTTTAATGTTTTAATGTTTTAATGTGTAAATTTTATAAATTTTATATAAGTGCAGTGGTTGGTAAAATAAATGAGTAACTCGATAAGATGCATGGTGTAACAACGAAAATATGTGAAAGGTTTCCGTGGTTTGTCAGCGCCCCACATCACTGTAATGTCAAAGTTGCAGATAGCAGAAGGTGAAGGTCATGCATATATACGAAATAAAATAAGCTTGGAAGTTTGGTAATAGTTCTAGGACGACGATAGCATGTGCCTTGCCAAATGTAATCAAGACCTGTCCACGTGATGGGTGCCTGTTCTCCTATGTATAACACCCGGTGTGCCGTGCTTAACTTGTTCAAGAGTAACAACTGATTTTGGAATGCAACATAGTGCAGGCAGATAGCACTACTCCAGTGGGTGAGTTAACCTTTTAAAGCCTACTTGTTACGTGATGCACCAACAGTTTAACATTCCACAACTGTACGCTCTGCCCACACAATATTTAAGTGTTTTGTATATATCTAAGAACAAACAGCGACTTGCGCCACTTACAGCATAAACTGATTGGTTTTCATAACCGAGATTAAAAGTGTTTACTGCGCGGTACGAACTGGGTCTTTAAATAAAGCAGTCTGCGCTTCGTCTTTAAAGGGTTAAGGATTGTGTTGCTTTCAGTATACAGAACCGATTAAAGAAATCAGGGCGTGGTTCCTGCTGGTAATAATCCTCAGTAATTGGTAATAACTGAGAGTAATTTTTATTAATCGGTAATAAATGACAATTTTTTCATACTCTTCAAGTCTTTGAACGTATTAGTGTTGAGAGTTGGTGGTTATTGTTACACCTCATCACACCCAGTGACGCGCGCGCGCACACGCGCACACACACACACAGAGGACTCTTCTAGGCGAGGGATCGGCCTGTCTCAGGGATCTCTACTTGACAACACACAACACCCAAAAAGAGACAGACATCTATGCCCCCCGGCGGGATTGGAACCCGAAATCCCAGTAAGCTAGCGGCCGCAGACCCACGCATTATAAAAAGTGATAGTTATGAGTATACCAGCGCTGGTTACGGTGGCCAAGCGGTCTAAGGCGTCGGTCTTCAGCAGCTTGATGGCTGGGATCGTGGGTTCGAATTCCGCTGAGTGAATGGATGTTCTTCTCTTGTGTTTGTTGTGTGTCGTGTAGGTAGCGGCCTTTGCGACGAGCTGATAACTCGTTCAGAGGAGTCCTACCGGAGGTGTGTGTGTGTGTGTGTGTGTCTAATTGTTTGTGACCTACAAAACTAAAACATGAGGCGGACTAAGCCCGATTTGGGCTGTGGCGCCGCAGTGTGTAGCCCTTGGCCATCATGTTTGGAAGAGAATGATTTTATATAAGTAGGTTTAGAGTTTACACACATATTAATATTTTGCAATATGTGATTAGGTACTAGCCTGAGAAAAGATCACCAACATGGTCTGTTACTACTTTCCACGTTCTTATAAATATTATAATATATACGTATTTAGTTTCTACCTCATAGAATAATAATTGTATATATTATGTTAATGCTAGATATGTAGATAACCGTTGTTTGTTGCGAGAGCCCAATGAAACACACGTGTTTGTTGTGAGCGTAACAGCAGGTACATTAGTTTGTTAACGTTGTCGGTACATATATTAACCAATAAGCTTTGATGGCTAAAGACTGGCGAGCGTAATGTTTGAAGGTGGCCAGTTCGATGGGTTTTGAGCCACTTCCTTCTGTTGCGTCATTAAACAGAAATTTGTGTTATATCTATAACTCTACACGTAGGTTCGATCCCGAGAGATATAGAATGTGGAGTAGTGTTATTCGTACTTTAAACTTAATGTTGTGCTTTAATTTGGCACTGGGGGAATTTACGTTCACTGAGGAGAGAGAGAGAGAGAGAGAGAAAAATAACTATTTTATCATAACGAACAGCATTTAGGTAACTAGCACAGAAGTTTTTAAATATTTTTGAGTTTACGGGATACAGTGTTGTTGGTAAACAGATGGCTCTCTTAGATATCATGTGTAGAAAGCGTCTGGAATTTCTAAGGAAATGATTTACTAGCAATTTCCGTACACACCTATAGCCAAATTAGTGGTCCATTCAGAGATCGGAACTTGTAACATTCAGAATTTAACATGTATTATCTAGGAAGCTTTGCTAATTAGCCACTCGGCACGTTAGTTCGTTTTACCAGGCTTTAAACTAGGAATTTCTAGACGATGCATAGCTTGGTGACTCTAAATCCGTGGAAGTTTGCCTGTCAGGCGGTTCAGATTTGTTCCATATCGCTCCGAGATTTTCAAACTCAAGTCGCAAGTACACGAAGATCGACATAAAACAATTTCATAATCTGATGAATTTATTAAGGATCGTCCCTGCTAATTTAAAAGTGATTAAAGTGTAATCAGTTACAATGCAGGAATTTGCATTTATTGATAATATTGAACGAACCACGTGAATGAAGAGTCTTGTGTCTCGTTTGGAAATTGTCGCAGCCTGGTACTGTGTCATGTTTTGCAGTGTGACACGAATGCTAGCAAAGAGGAATGTCTCATAGCTTTGTCATCCAAAATGAGCTAATTAAGGCCAATCTGAGCCCTTTATGTAACTCTCGTTGACAAGATGCATCGTGTAAAAAATCCTCTCTACCATTAGGGTACGTTACTAATGGCGTCCTGTAACAAGCAACATGATGTCATCACAGGAGCTGAAACAGAAATAAATGTGAGAGCAGATTTAAGACTGGAAAGTGCTGAAAGAACGTAAGCCCATACTTTAATATTTATACGTGATTCTGGAGGTAAATTTTTCGTACTTTATAGGGCTGTTCGCAATAATACGCTACACCGGAAATTTAGGGCAGTTTCTTTCTGCCCCATCTGTGAATTTGAGGTGATTTAACATTCTCAATACTGAACAAGATTTGAAAAGGCTGTTGTGTTTTGTTTTGTGATTACATATCAATGATAACGTAGATATTATGTTCAAGATAACAAACGTAGAAATACATAAAATATATTGCTCAAATTCTAAAGAAGAGGGCATTGCAGGATGTCAGATAGATTTTTAGTGTCCTTTTTATGCAAAGCACGTGGAAAGTTTTCCTACGTTGACATCTGGATCGTTACATCTAAAGGATTAAAATGTGTTTCACTGCCCGGTTTGTTCGTTAGTAGTCTTTTGACGTGCAACAGGCGGTAACAAGCTACAACCAGTGGCCTTAATCGACATACAAAGACAACAAATTGACTGTAGCGGTAGCGTGTATGTCGTATATTCTGTAGGCTTTGGGTTCGAATATCACACTCCATATCGTCTATAAAAACTGAAACTTTTCTTGGTCTTTCTCATCTCCTCAAAGCAATGAGCAGGGATGTGGGTTAAATTACGCCATGGCTAATTCCGTCCACATAATTTTCAATTCATTATTCACTAATCGCAATTTTATTTGTAACTAGCATTGTCGTTGAATAAATCAGACACGAATAGATTCCAATACGAGTTGTGGGATACCTTATTCCTTGTAGCATGATTAAGGTCACTGTTATGATCACTGAATTATAACATAGCGACAGGTATCTTTCCCTGTGTTCTGCTGACCATTGTATGAGAAGTGATGAGGGGTACAAATATTGTGATTCCGTACATACTTTCTGCAGCAGGTTTATCTGTTGATTGGTGTGGCTGTACAACGTGGTCCGTCACACCAAAGGAAGAACAGAAACTGACAAAGTTGCGTTGAGTAATGGCAGTTTGAATAAACTTTTAATTTCTACGAAAGTACTGAACGGCACCTAAAGACAGAAACAAGTTACCGCAAAGTTCGACGTATGTTAAAACTCCACACGAAATAAAGTTACGTAAAGGTCAGAAACAATAGTGCAGAAGTCCGGTAACTTGCTAGGAAATAACAATTAAAAGAACTAACCAAACTATGAAACGATAATAGGAATGATTTTGCAGGCAATAAAATAATAAATTAAAAAACAAATACTACGTAATTATTGGAAATGTATAAGAACATAACATAACATAACGTAACGTAACGTTACTTTACGTATAACATAACATAACATAACATAACCCCCTTTTCTGTCAGGTTGTAGAGTTAAATTTGGTAACACCTTTAAAATATGGTATTTAATACGTTATCGATTCTTCACATTATTGTGGTTTCTCTTACGAAAACCATGATTTTATGTTTTACTGAACTTTAAACCTTACTGAAATCTTCCAATGAGTGTGGTTGAGAGACATTTCTATAGTGATGTTTCTAGGACGAAAAAGTTTGGGGGTTGCTCAATACGGAGATAAAGATTAAGTATTTATCTGTTTGTGTAATCCTATATTATTATTATTATGTTAATTGCAGTTTACATTTAATGCGCTGTTTATAAAATTCACAATAAATACTTATGACAATAGAATATATATAATTGCGCAGTCTAAAATAAATTCTTCAGAGAGGAAATGCCGTCAGTTTTCCATCGAATGTTATAATGGTTATCAAGCGGCGTGGACGAAAGGGACTAGGGATGTGAGCAAACAAATGTGTGCGTAGTTTCAGTTGAGAAATCTGAACTGATGACATATTGTGGGAGACAGTAAGTGCAGATTTAATTATAGTATTAATATTGATCTTAAATATGACTTAATGGTGTGAACCGGATTGATTTGGTTCCTGAAAGGATTCAGCGACATACTCTGGTAATTACGTCAAGAAACCGCCTGTTTCCATAAGAAGGCGTAAATATGTTTACTAGTGAAGTGGCTAATGACGTCACAAGATTCCCCCTGGTACTTGGAAACGATTTGCGTTCTGAACCAAATTATAGGCGACATGAGAGTATTATTAAGTTGTTTATAGTTTATTTTTATTTATTCTTCGTCTTTTCCGCCTCATCTTTCTTACTCTCCTTCTGTGCCTCCTCTTTCCCTTCATTGGCCTGATTGCACACTTTTGCTATCCGGTACTGAGAAGAAGTTTGATTCACACTCTTGCATCGTCCTTCCGTAAATGTCAACTCTTTCGTAGCAGAAGAGCATATGACTACACACAAAATCACTTCTATGTCGCGATATCTTATTCAGCACAACGAATTTTGTTTCTTACTACAGAAAGCTTTTAAACTGGTATTCTCGGAGGTAGCAGAGCTTCTTTCACTTCGGGAAATGGCATTTTCCAATTCCGATCGCACGTGATCTTATTTCATCGCATCTCGGGGATCTCCGTAAACTTCACAACGTTTCTTTCTCTTTTACCTCTTTTTTCAGGTTGTCCTCTCGAGGGTGTACCATTACAGAATGCAAAGCCATGGATTTCTCAGCTATTCCAAACTAACTACACGCTGAATTGAAAAATATTGATGTTTCAGGGAGAGATAACAAGACATTATATTTTCTTCATCTCTTAGGTTATTTTAAATCAGTCCTTCTCAACTTATTCTTTTGAGCATCTTTCTCTGAACAGATTGACTTTACGTGGAAGACGGATTTATATTGATGAAGTACAGTAATTGCAAAATAAATCAAAGGAAGTTGTTGAAGTAAAGCAGGTCAGACACAATGAATTCTGCTTCTGTGAATCGAAGAAATTGAAATTTTCTACAAAGCAAAACCATGTGGGTGTGGGGGTTAATTCCAAATATTGCTATATAGATGTTGAAGCTGATGAGAAAGATAATGTTCAGAAGTTCGGTTCCTGTCTCACAGAGCAAGCGTTGTGGATAATTTACAAATCCAATTATCATACACTCTTTAAGGCCATAATGACTCTTGATGTGGAGTCACACAAAACCTATAATTGACTGACCTTAAGCAAATCCTGCAAACCCCTTCTGCACTTTCTTAAAGATAGGAGACAAACTCCTGAAACAAAATAGAGCCGTTTCTCCCACTACAGACCTCCACTTGGGGGGTCGTTGCCCTCAACAGCCTGTTCCTCTTCTCGGACACGCCCCTCCCCGTCCTCTCTCCTCCTGTTAGGCTCAGGCTATCTTTGAGCCAAACCTTTATCTGTATAAATTCCCTAACAGGCCCGTCCCGGTTATTCTTCCTGCTTACACAACCTGTGAAAATGGAACAGTGTTCCGAAACGTCGGCAAATAGAATTCAGACGCCGGAGAACCACCCGAGAGAAATAATACAATGTAATTAACTCTTTTCGCAGAATGAATATTTATTTAATGTTACTGCGGATGGCAGAAATATTTACCTCTACACGTCTGAACAACAACAGTGTTCATCCTCTGGTATTTATATTTCTGCATGGTTTTTTTGTTTTGAGAAATTCTCAGTTTATAACGTTGTAGTTGTTTTTCACTCGAGTCCCTTTCTTCCATCTGCAGTAAGTTCCTTATAAAGGTCCTAATGATAGGTACTTCCCGTACACAATTAGCGGAAGCGTGTCTTGTAAACATTCACGGGCAGGCACGTTCTGTGCTTTCGAAAGAGTTAATTTGCAATTCATAGCATCAATAACATCGATAAGTAGCCGGTCCTCTCAAATATATTTGCATTGCATGTCGAAATTATAAATTCCGGATAAGAAACGCAAAAGGAAATTAAAGAAGATTAAGTTTTTCTATCTCATGAAATGTGACAGTGTGTGATTCGATAGGTAAGAAATAACGTTTTGGAGAAATCACATGTTCCTGGACATTAAGAAGACAGAGTGAGTTCTTTTCATGAAAAGTGTGTGCATATGTAAGAATGTACACGACCTCTCATCCCGGAAGACAGTAATTGTGTTAGTCACGGCCCTCAGAGCGTAAAATCTCCTACAACAATTTAACCCTGAGTAGTGTAATTTAAAACAAACAAGTGTATGATTCATATTTAATCCGGAAACCCGATCTCATTACTTGTACGGCGTTTAACAGCCAAAGATGCGGTACCTACAGGCAAGAGTATGGAGTGACACTGGCATTGACTGCGGATTTTATGTATTTTATCCGCGGTAAAAAGCATAGACAGACATAAACCAACGCTACGTTTTATACCTATACTCGCATTATAAAAGATAAATGGGGCGAGTTTCATCTCAAATGTATATTCCATGCTGTTGATAGTGTGTACTGTTGTTACATAAACAAACCCTTAAACGCACCATCATTAGAAACGTCCTGGAATCAGACCATTTGTACATTTCCCACACTTTTCATCCATCGACTGGCCATCCTGGTCTTTATCGTCAATGTCTTGTCTTTACGTAAATTAACGTAACTCGTAAAAACCCTTCGTACAATTATGAGTTTAGGATATGATGTGTTTTGTTAACTGCAATTGGGTTGACACCCGTTGGCAGCAGTGCAGCACACATTAACGCAAACAATGTGCACAACACAATGAAACAGAATACACAGTACGGAGCATATATAACAATAAGAACATATAAACATAAAAGTAAGAATACGTAACTCACAAAATTAAACAGAAGCATACAAAACATACAGCCGTAGATAAAATGATACAAAAAAATAACCAAAAGAACCAAAGGAATTTGATAAACCAAACAGCCACATATACAGCAAACTGCATATGATCTATGTACATTTTAATAATGGTAGACACGCTGTTACTAAGACCTTCACTCCACTTCACCCAACTACACTTCACTACATTTGCGACACTTCACGTTTTCCCATTTAAACTTCACCCAACTACACTTCACTCCACTTCACTACACTTGCGACACTTCACGTTTTCCCATTTAAACTTCACCCAACTACACTTCACTCCACTTC
>Ga0131853_10013067_pt1 | contig 15212 bp, 8 predicted proteins | sample TergutLab28metaG_FD_92764 | JGI IMG/M metagenome (GOLD analysis project Ga0131853, IMG submission 92764) | Labiotermes labralis P1 segment gut microbial communities from Petit-Saut dam, French Guiana - Lab288 P1 (version 2) (version 2) | ecosystem: Host-associated > Arthropoda: Insects >...
CTGCGACAAAGGATCGTGGAGGCAGTCGCTGCTATCGACCGCCAAATGTTGCAACGCGTGTCGCAGGAACTTGATTACAGGATTGACATCTGCCGCGTCACCAAGGGTGCACATATCGAGCACTTGTAAGGTAGGACGGAAACTTGGAGTGTCTCTCTCTCTCTCTCTCTCTCTGTTGATATGCACCTTTCTGCCGTGTCTGTCTTGGTTGTTGCGCAGTCGAGTTCGGAAATCCCGGAGGGACTTATGAATAACCCTGTATATATATATATATATATACACACACACACACACACGCACACACACACACACACATAATGCTGTCGAGCTTGTGGGTGTCGTGAAAATCGTAAAGACGAGGCCGTGCATACTTTTCGTATTAAAGGTAAAGGTAGAGTTAAAGTTCCCCCTAGAACAGGCCACGAAGGCCCAGAGGTGGAGTAGAGGTATAGCGCTACTCTTTCTTTAACCTCGGCGCTAGGTGTTTGTGTGTGTGTGTGTGTGTGGTCAACACCACGACTCAGTCGCTTTACTCCCTGGAAAGACCCGGTACCCGTTGTATAGGAGGCTGGGTGGGCCTTAGAGCCGTTGTGGACGGGTGCGAAAAATCTCACCCCCACCAGCATTCGATCCCCGGACCGTCAAGCCCGTAGCGAGTCCCTATACCGAATACGTTATCCCGGCTCCATGTAATTTTCGTATTAGTACAGTTAGGTTAACAGTAAAGCTGTCCATGTCCATGCCATGAAGGCAATGGGTGGGGGGAGCAGCAGTATAGCTCCACTTATTCGTAACCTCGGCACTAAGTGGACGTGAGAATTCTTTTGACGGGCGTAAATGAAAATACATTCACCCACATAATGGGAAACGGTATGGTATTGTGAAAGTAAACAACTTCTTGGAACAGTCTGTATTACGTGACAGGTTGCGCCATCTGCCACGTTTTCTTTTCTGTGCATGACATTGGCGCAGACCATTGATCGCAGTGGATTCTTACGAACACGATAATGAGCCTTCGGTGAACACAGCAGTCGTTGAATTTGACTAGGTTATTAACTATCAGCTTCTGAAAGATGGTTGTGCGTCGTGGAGTTTTATCATAGCGGTTACATCTTTAGGCCCATAAACTGTGCACATATATTTGCTTCACGAAACATTTTGCGAATGAATACAGCCAGTGTCCTTGTAACGTTACCGCATAACGTAACACCGTATCGTGACAGTGTGAACGGGGCTCGTGACCGCGTGACGTATCAAAAGTTGGTTACGCGGTCACGAGCCCCGTTCACACTGTCACGATACGGTGTTACGTTATGCGGTAACGTTACAAGTGTGGACGCACCTTTAGTTGCACTCCTAAAGTGGATGCAAATGGAAACAGCGAAAGTTGCCGATGTGCGCACAACAGAGATAAGGAGTCATTCATCTCAGGACTCCCTTTGTTGCTGAATACGCACGCGGCAGTGTCTCTGGTGGCAACTTCGACGCTATGCATGATCCCATCATATCCTGTCATCCGATTCGTGGAGTTTCTCCCTGTGATCTTGAAGGTAGAGTTCTGTTGACTCAGACAGGAACAAAACCAAGGACGCCATACTGAAACGTCATGCAAAAGGAAAGTTGATGGATGTGCATTTAAGTACCTACGTGCGATAGAATCCATTGTGCAGTGTGTTCATCGATCAGCTGAGTTGTCATTTCCTAGGGTTCATTGCCTCTTCTTCTCTAGGGCCCGCCACTAGACTGCTTTAATCGCAATTAGCCCATTCACCACTCTCATGTACAGTTCCTTTAATATCCGTGCATCAAGGAGGATTTGATGGACGTGAAATGTAGAACGCAATGTAGAGATAAGAAATGGGTACACAAATGGCACAGGCAGCTGAACGTATGAGGGCATATCGGAAGAGCCAGCTGTAGTTTTTGTTGTAAAATTTGTCTTGAAGCGAGACGGCGGAAAGCTGTGGGCTTCACTGACCTGGCCAAGGATGGCGATCAGTGGCGGGTTGTTTTAAGAACGATCGGGCTGTAGAAATGGCTGAGAATTATTTGTGTAGCTAAGTCACTATTAGCATCTCAAGAAGGATCCTGCTACTTGGATGTGGGTAAGTTTGTGTTATGTTGTGCCATACTGCAGGTGAGATTTTTAATGTAGTGGACGAGGTTGACATATAGAAGGGTCATTAAAATAAAACCGGAAAAATCTTATGAAGTGATTAATTGGAAAAATAGGTACAGTACGAAGACACTACTCTTCAAAGTAGTTACTACCACGTTCTACGCACCCCCCCTCCAACGTTCCTCTAAGGCAGGGCTTGCCAACATACGGCCCTCGAGGAAAGTACAGGCTGCCTTCGGTTATCTGAATAGTGTAAATAGTACAGTTTGTTTGCAAATATCGGCGTTCTAGTTAATTCAGTGTGGGCCGGCTAGCTCAGTCGGTATAGCGACTGACTACAGGCTGGACGGTCCGGGATCGAGTCCCGGTGGGGACGAGATTTTCCGCCCGTCCAGACCGACCCTGGGGCCCACCCAGCCTCCTGTGAAATGGGTGCCGGGTCTTTTCCGGGAGTAAAGTGCGGCCGGGGCGTGCTGCTGACCACTCACCCCCCGTCTAGTGCCGTGGTCATGGAAGAGTAGAGCTATACCTCTACCCACCCTCTGGGCCACAACGGGCCTGTAACAAGATCATTTTACCCTTCCCTTTTTTTTTTAGTTAATTCAGTGCCCCCCTTTTTAATATGTGTGTACACAAGTTTGGCTTTCGGGCAAGTCCTTAGGAACTGTGTGGCCCTCCTGTGAGTTGAAGTTGGTCAGCCCTGCACTAAGGCACAAATTTCTCAGGAGAAGTCACTTGGTTGTTATGCCAGCCAATTGTGCACCGCCACCTTCACCTCCTCATCGGATCCGAAGTGACGTCCACGTGAAGCGGTTTTAGGAGTCAAAAGAGATGAAAATCGCCGGGCCCCAAATCTGGTGAACATTTTGGACCTTTTAGTTTTAGATCCTGATTCTGTTTAACGCTGTCACAGGGTGTATGAGGTCGGACGTTGTCGTGTTGCAGATTTGCACTAGAAGACAACAAACCACGGCGTTTTCTTCGAATTGCTTGGATTAAGCTGATTCCGAAGCATTGTTTGTGTTTGTTCCAGGTACGATTGACGAGTACCACACTGTTACGTATTACAAATTTCACGAATGTTTCCGGTTTTCATTTGAATGACATTTGTAAAATTTAAAATCGGTGCAAAACAACTCTGCTGAAGAATTTATTTTATCGCATATTTTATATTAGGTGGGCCGGCTAGCTCAGTCGGTATAGCGACTGGGCTACGGGCTGGACGGTCCGGGATCGAATCCCGGTGGGGGCGAGATTTTCCGCCCGTCCAGACCGACCCTGGGGTCCACCCAGCCTTCTGTGAAATGGGTACCGGGTCTTTCCCGGTAGTAGAGGCGGCCGGGGAGTGGGGCTGACCCCCCCAACCCCATCTAGCTCCGAGGTCCTAGAAAGAGTAGAGCTATACCTCTACTCACCCTAAGGGCCTTCGTGGCCTGTAAAATGGGTGAAACCTACCCATATTTTATGTTAACACGCATAACTATGTTGCTTTGGAAGCATTTTCTATCTAGAATTTTTTTTCCAATTTTATACTTGGAAATGACTAAATATGTAACGGTAAAGTGATCCCGTTACAGGCCCGGTGTAGCCCAGAGGGTGGATAGAGGTATAGCTCTACTCTTCCATGACCGCGGCACTAGCAGCACGCCCTGGCCGCACTTTACCCCCGGGAAAGACCCGGTACCCATTGTACAGGAGGCTGGGTGGGCCCCAAGGCCGGTCTTGACGAGCGAAAAATCTCGTCCCCACCGGGATTCGATCCCGGACCGTCGAGCCCGTAGTCAGTCGCTATACTTACTGAGCTATCGGGCCCATGACTAAATATGTACTTTAAAAAAAAACATTGTTGCGTGCTTCGTGTTATCTGGTTATGAAAAACAAACTTGGTCTAAAATAACATTTTCGATGGGCCGCGGACGTGTGTAATGGAAGCAGGTAGACAGTGCCTATGTTATACTGTTCAGCGGAGTTTTGTCACTGCTTTCTTTCCCGCGGGCAGCAATCCTCAGCAAAATTTCCGTACCACTTCACTTCTCAGCTACCACCGAAGTTTCTCAGGAACATCTCTTACCGTTGACCTTTGGAGAGACAGTTGGTTCTCAGCGGTAATATTATCTACCAGCATGCGTATGTCGTTTAAAGGTGGCTTGTTTAAATTTTCAGAAGTAAACTCGAACTCGGTTGTAAAGTCTTGTAATTGACTATTTTATGTCGTTATAAACGGGTGAGTTTATAACCGAGAGGTGTAATGTTATGGTTAACGGTGAGCAATTAATTGGTACCACAGAATATCTGACGATATAGACGAAGTGCCACATAAACCGATATCGTTATAACCGGGTTGGACTGAGTTTACAGTAACACGTCATGGTAAAGTGTCTTTAGCATTTCTGCCATTCCTGGGTTTATGATTAACGTTACAAACATCATAGAAGGAATACGTTTGGTTATGAAGCCGAGAGAAAGGAACCGCTCCGGTTTTGTCATCTGTTTTATTAGGCGCTTTCGCAAAATTTCGAAAAGCGACTATTAGCTTCGTCATGTCTGTCCGTCCATCCGTCCGTATGGAACGACTCGGCTGCCACTGGACGGATTTTCATGAAATTTTGTACTTGAGGAATTTTCGATTATCTGTCGAGAAAATTTAAGATTAATTAAAATCGGACAAGAATAAAGGGAAGAGGGAAATTGACGCATAGCCTGCTGCTCTGCTTGTAACAGCCGACCACCAGCAACCAAGGCATTACACACCATATGCGGCAATAACACAAGTATAGTCTCGAGCTCCTGATGATGGGCATATAAGTGCCCGAAACATGTTGAGCGGATTATAAGTGCAAGAAAGCAATCAGTAACATCTAGTTGGTTTTCTTCTCGACGCTTATACAACGATGCACGGACAAACATACATCGAGTTCCCTTACTTTGCTCATCGTCTAGTATTCCGACCAGAGCACACAATTTCGTACCCTACATCTGTTTCCGTTCTCAGGTGGAAATTTGTGGGAAGCCCAATCCAATGATTTAGACTGTCTCATTCTACCGGACCGAACTCTGTTGACGCCTCCCCAGATCTTGCATCTGCGATCTGAATGGGTCAGTTTTTCGAAATTGTGTACTTTATTTTTGGCGGTAGGCGATTGACAAAATCTGAAACATTAATACTAGTCCTATAAAATTGTCAAAACGGTTCAGAATCGAAATTAATCGAATTCGAAGATCTAACAACAGCGCAGATATATATTACTGTGGGCGGCTGCCGACGTTTCAAACCAACCTGTTGCCTTCATCCTGTACCCTGTCTTGTCTGGAGAGTTCCATGGTTTGTACATCGTGAAGACCCTCAGGAAATTTTATATATTTTTTTTTGCACCGTGCGTTGTAATATAATCGTATAATATAAACCAACAACATGCACTTTATTAAACTAATATTTTAATTTTTACGATGTCTTCTATATTTCTCCCGTTTTATATACTCATATTTTTATGTTATTATTATATTTATATCATAAGATTTAACTGCTATGTTTTATGCTTATATCGGCGTATCAAAATTTCAAATATTTTAACTTAAATATCTTGTACAGGCCTTGTATTGTAATTATAGAATATAAACAAATACTACCATACTTGTACGTACAACCGCCTTCCTGAAGATGAATCCTTGGATTCGAAACGTGTAGAAGACATCGTAAGTGTTAATAGATTAGTTTAACAAACGTGCAATTTGTATACGAACACATTCAGCAATGGTCGCTGAATGGGCCTTGTGTTGGGCATTGACATAACCAGCACAGCTTTGGCGCGCTGCTTAAGAATCTACAAGGGAACAATAGCCTTAGAAAACAAAGAACACTGTGTGGCCATCGAATTACTGACATGCTACTTCTGCACGTGGTATAGAGACACAAACCATATTGGTACTCTGTACCCACACGTCTTGCACACAATATTTGTGCCGGCGGTGGCTATTGGAGAGTACCGGTCTGTTACCAAACATAACGAAGTCAGGGAATTTTGCTTCAGCTAGTGATAAACGTGATGATTTCGGGTTGGCGTATTTGGATAGACGATCCGGAATTCGAATCCCGGCGGGAGCTTGCCGATCGACTCTGAGGCACAACGAACCTCCTATCAAATGGGCACGGGGCTCTTTCCCGGGGTTAAGACGTCCAGGGCGTGACGTTGCCTATTCACCTCCCTATACCACCGGGGGTGAGAATAAGCGGAGCTGTACCTCTGCGCTCACTTTATGCCTTTACGTCGTGGAGAGGGACAACTTCATTCCTTATGACACAGTGATCCTTATTCACTTACGTTACTGATGTGGACCAGAAGAACACAAATGAGTTTGGCGGTATTAGTACAAAAGAAACACGTGCTCGTACCGCGACTTATTACGAGGAACTGTTAATTAGTTAATGATACTCATTACAGTACGTGTTGTATAGGAAGGATCATTCAACCTAACAGAATGTAGCGCGCCTGCTGGCGGGTCTGGATCAAAGGAGACAAAGCAATAGCAGACACTGCCTCTTTGGCAGTGTTGGGGGCTGTGCTATATGTGAATGTTACAAACACCTTCAGGGCGCCCGCATAGCGAGTACCTACGCACTGACATTAGCGAAACCTGTGGAGAGCTTCTGCTTTTGAAATGCTGTTTGTAACACCTTCAATTTAGATTTATCTGCTCCAAAAAAAAAGTTCTTAATTGCATGTTACCAAACCTCTGGTGTGAGGATACATTGATCTATGTAATTATGTATAACTGGCTTTTAGGCACGTTCATAATAGCGACTGTTAGCCCCGTCATGCATGTCCGTCCGTGTGTCCGGTAACCCGAATCCCACTGTATACATTTCCGTGAAATTCCGCTATGGGGATTTTCACTAAAGTCTGTCGATGAAATTCAGTTTATTTAAAAATGAACAATATAACGGATTCTTTACATGAAGATCTACCTACATTAATGTTTATATCTCATCGTTGACGAGGTAAATAGAAGAAATGCAACAGAGCCGGAGAAGCAGAAGAAACATTTAACGACATTGTGCCACATAGATAAGATTTGCTTCTTGGGTAATCAGCGCAATCCTCTGTTAAGTAATGCGTACATTTCCTGGCATTTTATTAGTTTTATCCTAAAACGCGTGCTATTTTGACGGAAATATAATTTTCAAATTAAGAACCGAGGCAGCCAAATCCTCTGCAATATCGGACTCGCAAGACGTAAGCAGCAGGCAGGAAGAATTCCACTGCGGCGATGTAGAACCGATTGTACAAGATTACCGAGACACTCTGGAGAATTCTGTTAGCCATTGTCATTTTGCGTAGGTACAGTGATTTGTTACATCCTTACAAACATGGAGGCACTGTTATACACAAAATATGGAACTGCAAATGGAAAACAAATTAGGAGTTCTTATGTGTTACTGTACATTAGAATATCGAGAGGCAGAGTGAGGGAAAGAGACTTGGAAAATGAATCCAGAGTTGAATATTTCAGCTAACTTGTTCTTGTCCAATATATTACATTTTTTATTCAGAAAGAGAAATATCGTTCAACGTAACGGTATAGCCACATGTAGAGATTCTGTTTTGTATGTTTTTCTTTATTAAGAATCACATAAGTCCAACAGCATGCCTGCAGAATATGAGATTGTCCTTTTCTTGAAGATTCAAGTAGTCTGAGGTGTAAAATCATGAATAAAGTGAAATGCCAACTTGATGCAACAATGTAATTTATTGAAGTTTCCTTAGCTCTACATGTTTCGGGCGCATATGCCCATCATCAAGAGCTCTAGATGTACGGTTTGGATGGTGCCATGCGACTTAGTCGCACGGCACCATCCAAACCGTACACATGACTACGCATCGGCTCTCAGGACCACCACCCATCTACAAACTGGGTGCAGAAAACCATATGCTGCAACTTAACATCTAATGCTCCTGATGATGGGCGTATGCGTCCGAAACATGTCGAGCTAAGGAAACTTCAATAAATTGCATTGTTGCATCAAGTTGGGATTTCACTTTATTCATGATGAAGATGCACGGTCAAACAACCCTCAAAGTGTAAAATCGTATCCATTAATGAATAGTTACCGGTATTTCGAAAGGTCTTATCTATTTTTATCTTCAGGATCAGGCACCAAACTTCTTTGACTGCTTAACCCTCAAAGACTCTACGATCCTGCCAAACAACGGTCTCCATTACTCAGCATTTACTGACTTTTCGAATAATCGTAGTTCCTTCATCTCTAGGGTTAAGCTGTCCGAAAGCAGTTCTTATTCATTCTGCTTGTACAGCCTGAACGTAAATATCAAGGTATTACGCCTCGTCTCCTGGTTAATTGTTACCGACATGTCAGAGGTGCGTATTGACTGCATCTCCATAGTCAATCACGCCAAGCTTGATTCCAAAGACGGCGAAAGTAGGTTTTCCGAAATGTCTTTAAATATTTGCAAGGAGACACGCCGTTAATATCCCAAAATACTTGAATATGATTAAACTCTTTGGTTTATCACGCTAGCAGTACGTGGTAAAGAGTACAAACTACCTAATTATGGATTTTTATCCTGTTGCTTTCTCCATTCTAGGCCAAATTTTCCAGCACATACAAACTGTGATGTTGCTTTAGGGCGAAAGACCATTTGTCATGCCCACGTAAAATTCTTTTGTTTTAGGCGTTTTCGTAAAATTGCAAAAAAAAAAGACTTAGCTTCGTCATGTCTGTCCGTCTGTTCGTCCGCATGTAATAACTCGGCTCGCACTGGACGGATTTTCATGAAATATGATATTTGAGTATATTTCCAAAACCTGTTGATGAATGGGAAATTTCAGGTTTAATTAAAATGTGACAAGAATAACGGGTACTGTGTATGAAATCCAATATACAATTTTGAACATATCTCACTCAGTTCTTCTTAGAATTAAAAATATTTCAGACAAAATTGTACAGAAAATCAAAACACATTTTATATTCCATCACTCTTTTCCGAAAATCTTATCGTTTATGAGATAATGTGGAAAAATATGGTAGAGCCAGACAGGCGTATGCGCTTTGGATGCTGGATATCTACAGCCCCAGACACACACTCAGAATAAGAAATACGTATTGCTTTTCCAAGGCAACAACGTTTACGCGAATGCGGAAGGATGTTACGTTTATATGTACGTTGCCTGCGTTGTTGTATTCTAATTTTTGGATTCTAAATAAGAGAAGGGAAATATACAATATAAATATTTAAAAAAATTTTAGAAAGTATTCCCCGAACATGAATGTTTTACAGGGAGGGGTTGTTAACGTGGAGGGAATGGAGGAGATTGCATAACGAGGGGCTAAATGATCTGTAATCCTTACCCAATGTTGTGCGAGTGATAAAATCGAGAAGAATGAGATGGGCTGAGCATGTGGCGCGTATGGGTGAGGAGAGGGGGTGGGGAAAGAGACCACCGGGGAGACCTAGGCTTAGATGGGTGGATAATATTAGGATGGATCTCCAGGAGATGGGATGTGGGTATATGGACTGGATTGGGCTGACCCAGGATAGGGACAGGTGGCGGACGCTTGTAATTGCAGTAATGAACCTTCGGGTTCCGTGAAATACTGGGAATTTATTGATTAGCTGCAAACCGGTTGGCTTCTCAAGGGGAACTCCGCACCATGGAGTAAGTAAGTAAGTAAGTAAGTAAGTAAATATTCCCCGAACATAGTCTGTTGTTAACTTCTTCGTGGATGTACTCGCGATTTATTAATGTCCGTCATAAGCATATGTACATTGCTGCATTATGAACACCTTACTAGGTGTTATTTCTGTATTTCAGGGACTATGAGTCTAACACATTTGAGACAGTGGTAATATTCAATATGAGAACTGTAAATAGCCGTAGATCATGGAATTTTCTGCTTTGTGTTTTATTTATTCTGCTGGGTTTGCTATATGTATGTATGTATGTATGTAAACATTTGAAGGAGACTGTGTTATGGAAATTATTTCCATTACTACGCATTTATTGTGATAACTTTTTTTCTCTCAAAGTGCATTCTGTTCACTCCATTATACCTTCGCCTAGATAGTATTTTCATTGTCTGTGTTCGGAATAAATATCTTTTAGAGGTGTTTGATAAACAAACAAATCAAAACTCCACTCATGAAAAAACTCAGACCAGATTGAAATCAGGGAATGATAGCTCTCTTTCGGTGCAGAATATTCTGTCTTTCAGTTTGTTGTCAAAAACTTTAAATATTAAGTCATCCAGAAGTATAATTTTGCCTGTTGTTTTGCATGGGTTTGAAGTTTGGTCTGTCAAACTGAGGGATGAACATAGGCTGAGCGTTTTAGAGAGTAGGATGCTGAGCAAGATGTTTGAGCCGCAGAGGGAGGAGGTAACAGGGGAGAAAACAGCATAACGACGAGCTTTGTGATCTTTACTTATCACCAAATATGATTCGGGTGATCAAATGAAGAAGAATGAGATGGGCGGGCCGTGTGGCACGCATGGAAGGCAGGATAGGTGCATACAGGATTTTGGTGGGGAGACATGTTGTAAAGAGGCCACTTGGAAACGTAGGCATAGATGGGAGGATAATATTAAAACTGGTCTTTAAAAAGTGTGATGGGGTGGGGGGCATGAACTGTATAGATCTGGTTAGGATAGGGACAGGTGGCCGGCGCTTGTGAGTACGGTTATGAACTTTCGGGTTCGATAAAATTAGTAGAATTTCGTGACTAGCTTAACGCCTGTTATATTCTTATGAAGGACTCCGCCCATTGTAGTCTCTTGGTTGGTTGGTTTTTTGGTAGGTTGGTTGGTTGGTTGGTTGCTTATTTAGTTAGTTAGTTGGTTGCTTGGTTGGTTAGTTGGTATATAATAAATTCACTAATATACGTCAGCACAACAATTAACAGGTCGAAACATGTAGCCTATATGATCCAATAAATAATTGTTGTGCTGACTTATATTAGTGAACTTATTATAAACTTCATTAGAGCACTTCGTGATGCCCCCTGTCAAATTGGTTAGTTGGTGTTTGACCTACGTGTTCATTTATTTAGATGTATTAATTTCGTTGTCACCCTGTAGCCAATCGCCCGGGAACATGAAACAGAAGCACACGTGTGACGCAGTCGATGTTACTTGTAATATGAAATATTTGTGTGATGACTCGGTTAGCGAACATTATTCTGACATCTGTCAGCTTTAATCTTCAGCTGGTATCCTGTATTACAGATCAGCTGTTGTTCGACAATTTGTAACTCCCCTCCGAAGGGTATTAAGTAATTGAGGTTTCCTAGGTCGTAAAAATAAAATGAGAAAGCATTAACATTTTAAATGTAATTCGTATATTCCAGTGAAGTATCTTGATATTTGAAGTCAAATTACCTGTCACGATATGTGATCTTTCAGTACGACAGTGCAACACCAACACAAGTCACGTCGGACGCTTAAGTTGCTGAATTCATTACATGAGGAGCTATTCTGTCAGCCGCTGAAGCAACGCTTTGATGGTTGCCGGCACGACAAAATGAGGAAGTGGAAATGGCTTCTCGTGAATGGTTGCGAATGGAAGAGCCCAGTGTCTAACGTGGACGATGTTTGAAACTCGTGCCAAGTCGGGGGCAAATGCATTAACGTGTTTAGTCGATTGTGTTGAAAAATGATCATACAAGAAATGAGCTACACTTAACTCTTTAATGAGTACTAATTTAAATTTTATGACGTGTGGAACCTTATGTACATAAATACGTACATTCATACATAGTTAGTTGCTACTTACTTACTGACTTAGTAAGTTGGAGTCACTCAAGTTGCTGGTAAAATTGCAGCTCTTATTACCTCCCACCTCTTGGTCCTATCATGTACATTCCTTGAGATTTATCTTATTATTTTAATTCCCTCTAAGGCTAGCTATCCAAAGTGGAATCATCCCGGCAGATGTTTTGACAAAAATTATATAACCATTTTAATATCACCCTCAGTGATTAAATACTGAAACTCCAAACTGTTTCTTTCCAGCCTCATTCTAGTTCACCATAAATCCAAATATTCTCCTAAGCACCCAGGTATCATATATCCTCAAACGTTACCCCCATGTTATGTTCTGCTTGCTGTATGCAATTTGGTAACTGTCGCTGAACAAAGTAAAATCGTCTTGGAACTGAGGGATTTTTAAGTACTGAATAGTCTCTAGTCGCTGGAATAATTAATAATTCCCTCATCTTTTTTGGCCTTCGAAAGTGCATTATCTTGTTGACACGGATCTGCCACGTGACCCTTATACGGAGTCTTATTTATAAACTGACGCCGTCTTGCGTCATTTATTTTAATATTATTCTCCCATATGCGCCTAGACCTCAGATTGATCATCTTCCGTCAGGTTTACATCTGTCATTTTGAGAGTACGTCTCATTCCTATTGGGTGCGGAGATTCCGACAGCTGGCAAAATATAAAGAACATTCTCACGTAACAATATACATTTTCTTTCTCAAAAAGGTTGAAAATTTCTCTTTGTGTAATTCACGTTGCTCGGGACTATTGAAGCTGCACGAGTTTCGTACTAATGAAATATGAATGGTGACTTTTGAAGCCTTTGCGATTTCACCTTGTGGTTTTCCCACGCCCGTATTTGTCCTTCAGAACATCGATTTATATCTGTGTTCATAATTCAGATCCCGAGACAAGACGCTACGTCCTGCCTAGTTGAATGTCGCTCCGAGATGAATAAGTCGGGGTATTTGAATTCTGTGGAACGTAACTTTTTGCATATTTTGAAATTTTATGTGTGATAGTGGCGCAGGTAAGGACCCTGCTGACTCCGCCGCGCGGGGTGCCCCCAGACCTACAGAATACTAAATTTTGTTGCGGGTTCTTTCGGACTGGATTTCGTTTTGCTAACGGAAAGTAGTGTTCTGCAGTCTACTTTCGAAATCTTCGAGTAACTGCTAATAATTGTTGGGGTCCCTCACAGGTGTCTACGCTACCTGTCATTGCTTATACTATTCGTGAAACAATCGCGTACGTAAAACATTTTAGCGGGTTTTTAAAGTTGCACAGTGTGTGTTGGCTTCGCCTTGTTTATTGGTATCACTGCATGTAAGAAGTGGAAAACCGCTTATTTTATTGTGTGCAATATGATACATTTGGCCGGGTAGCTCAGTCAGTATAGCGACTGACTACGGGCTGGAAGGTCCGGATCGAATCCCGGTGGGGACGGGATTTTCCGCCCGTCCAGACGGGCCCTGGGGCCCACCCAGCCTCCTGCAAAATGGGTACCGGGTCTTTCCCCGGGGGTGAAGTGCGGCCGGGGCGTGCTGCTGACCACTCACCCCCTTCTAGTGTCGCGGTCTACCCACCCTCTGGGCCACACCGGGTCTGTAATGGGATCACTTTAAAAAAAAATATGATACATTTGATCTTAGCCTAACCTGCCAAAACAGTTTTGGTTAATTCTGATATTCGTGTGTGTGCATCGTTAGTATGATTTATTAATTACAACCAACAAGATGCAACTATTTTTTATTTATTTCTAAAAGGCTCTACATGTTTCGGGCGGTTCCTCCGCCCATCCTCAGGAGCACATAACTGTACATTCAGCTTCAGCTATTGTCAACCAATACTGCTGCAGGCTGGTATCGTGGATGAGATGGAACTGCAGTTCCATCTCATCCACGATACCAGCCTGCAGCAGTCTACAGTTATGTGCTCCTGAGAATGGGCGGACTAACCGCCCGAAACATGTAGAGCCTTTTAGAAATAAATACTAAAAAATAGTTTCATCTTGTTTTTTGTATTTAATAAATCAGTTTTGGCTAAATTTGGGGTGAAATTGACGAACACTTTACTTGAAGATATGCTTGCTTCTCCGTTCGCATGTGGGGTGCAACTCGCTAAAAATTTTTGAACCCCAACTTATTTTATTCAAACGGAAAAAGGAAACTTAGCAACAGATTTTGTGTTCATTACAACTCTTCCGTCAGTATTTCTATTTTAGAGAGAAACATGGCTGTAAATACTAGGAAACGAATACACCAGACCGTTTCTTGTATGCCTACACTTTAGTTTGTTACTTTGTAACGGTTTGGTATATCCTGTGTTACCAGGACATGGCGCATTTTCAGATTGCTTAGGCTTGAATTACGGAGGTTAGCCGAGAGGTTACTGCATTTCCATGTCGGTCAGCCCACAGAGCGGTTCTTAACGCGGGGCGCTAACAGCAGGTCGCCTTAAAATGATGCCAATAGGTTACCGAACGTTGCATGTGGCCTCGGACTCTTCAGGCGTTTGTTAACACCGTACTCAAACGTGGCCTGCCATGAAGGGGTTGTTTATTTGTCGAGCAGCCGAGAAAACGTTTAGCTTCAATATGAGGACTCGGTGGGTTGGATGTAGTTGATTTTAGGGGCATTCGCCAGAATCCGTAACGTGACTGTTAGCTTCATCGTGTATCCCTCCGCGTGCTATGACTCGGCTCCAGCTAGACGGATTTACCTGAAATTATGTATCGGGGACTCACATTCTGTCCAGAAAATTGCTTTTAGGTGAAAGCAGACAAAACATTTGACAGTTTAGGTGAATATCTAAGTATATTTGTGATAAGATCTCGCTTCCTGGATGAAGAAAAGTGTCGCATGAAATTTATAGAGGAAATCAAAACACGTTTCATGTCCAATATGTACGATTTTAGAAAATTGAGTCCTTTCCGTGATATTTACGAAATGTGAAAAGAGCCAACCATTCCATAGATCTTTGGACAAAGTATGGCGCAAAGAACTTTAAATTTTCGTGCCGATTAGTTAAGATAAAGGCACATATAATAATATTATTTAGTGTTTACTGCCTTCAACCCGATGCACCTTGGAGTTATGGATGCATTTTGCATGACGGGTAGTGAAGTCAAACTTAGAGGCAAAACGCTTCAACTTTTGTTCGTGCCAACCTGTCCTGTCTTTTTAACAACTTGGAACTGTACTGTACTGTACTGTACTGTACTGTACTGTACTGTACTGTACTGTACTGTACTGTACTGTACTGTACTGTACTGTACTGTACTGTACTGTACTGTACTGTACTGTACTGTACTGTAC
>Ga0131853_10013068_pt1 | contig 15211 bp, 10 predicted proteins | sample TergutLab28metaG_FD_92764 | JGI IMG/M metagenome (GOLD analysis project Ga0131853, IMG submission 92764) | Labiotermes labralis P1 segment gut microbial communities from Petit-Saut dam, French Guiana - Lab288 P1 (version 2) (version 2) | ecosystem: Host-associated > Arthropoda: Insects >...
AAAATAATTTTTACAATTATATAAAAATAATAAATAAAAAAAAAAAATATTTAAAATTAAAATTAATAATAATTTAATTTTTTTTTATTTTTATTTTTTTTTTTTATTTTTTCTTTATAAGAGAGTAGTGTTTTTTTGGGGGGGGGGGGGGGGGGGGGCAAAAGAAAGCATAAAGGCATTTCGTATTCATAAAAAGGTGATTAGAATAATCACAGGTAGGAAAAAATACGAATTCTGTAGACAGAAATTTAAGGAAAATAGAATTCTTACAGTGACATTGATGTACGTTTTAGAAGTTCTGTGCTTCATAAAAAAGTACAGGGGAGACCTTGAGCGAAATTGTGGGATCCATGAACATAATACATGAAGCAAATATGACCTTCATACACAATCTTGTAATACACCTTTACTTCAGAAGTGTGTGTTACACATGGGTGTTAGATTGTATGAACACTTGGCCTTGAAAATAAAAAAAATAGATAATTTCAATCAATTCAGAAAAGAGGTTAAATCGATTTAATTAAAAAATTCGTTTCACACACTTGAAGAGTTTTCGCAGGCTAAACTTGTGTAGAGACACTGTTGGTAGCTGATCTTGAGTTTTCACACTGCAATAATTCAGATAAGCTCTAGGTTTCAATTTGACAGGCTGGATATAAAGAAATAGGGGGTTACATATATAATATGGTACAATCAGCAATCGGTCATTACATAGCAATTTTGTATTGTATTCAACTTTTTTTATATTGTTTGAGTGGCATTGTATTGCTTTATTATTTTTAATGACAGTGTGTTGTATGTTGGACTATGTTATGTTTTGATGTATCCAGAGTCACATGTATGGTTGGTCAGATTGAAAATTAAATTGAAATTGAAATTGTAATAAATTTATTAGTCATTTTAAACAACTTTATCGCAGTAACAGTAATGTATTTTACTGTGTGCATGGATCGGACTGTGCACCGAAATTATTGTTTTGTTACTCTGTATGGATAATTAATTTATTATTGTAACAGTTCGAGACATTGTATATGTATTATAATGTTTCATGATTTGTAGTTGGACAAGTCCAGTGTTACATATGTAACAATACTGATGTACAATAAATGAAATGAAATGAAACTTTATAGCTCAATCGATTATTATTCCTGTAATTCTACAGAGAAAAAAAATTCTTCTAGTCGTGCAGACAACTTCAATTCAGTGTATACTGCACACTTTATAACACATAGGGGAATTTAGATTACATAATTTAAAAAAAGTTGCAAATCATTTTACATGAGGAATTGAGATCTCATTTCCTTTACACTGTAAAATCTCTATAGACATTTTTCTGCCTTCATTCATCATTTATTGCATAAGAATTACTATATATCCTCTTGTTTATGTGCTGGCCTTATACAATTACAATTAACCCTTACCCTGCTAACGTGGAGAATATGGTGAGCTCCTAATAATGACAGCAGATGGCAGATGGGATTTAACTTGGCATTTAGAGGGTTAATTCCACAAGTCCACATAATTAATGCAACATGCCACAACAATTCACATGCCATACATTCTATCTGAATATATATGTTGTAAATGGAATGAGATCTCAGACAGACAGCTAACACAAAATACAGATGTATAATGGTATAACTTTAATTGCTCTACATGTTATTAATAACTGATTGGCCCAAAGATAGCCACCCATGTTGTCAGAAAGGGCAGTATACACAGAAATGGAGTTGTGTTAAAGACTAAAACAAATCTTTATTTCTCAGAATGTGGTATGGGATATCATACTTCCAAAACAGTCTTGCATTGTGGCAGACATTAAAGAACCTCCATCAAGAAATAAACAAGCATCTCACCCTTAGTGCTTCCCCGAATCAAATAGAAAGCTACCGGTTGCTTCCACTTTGTACGCAGACCACAGATCATGAAGACCAGGGCATGATTTGCAATAATGCTTGTCCTGCCATGGCTTCCAAGGTCCTCTAAGCCTCCAATACAGTCAATCTTCTGATTGAAATGCTAATGCTCTCTGATTGACATCTTGTCCAACATTTGATAACACATGAAATCTTTATCAGACATTGTCATTGAGAATACTAAACACATGGGCATTAATGCTTGTCCTACATTGGACAGTGTTTAGAAGGGATTGTAAGGTTCTTCTCGAAGGCAGGGGAAATAGGGACCAGAGAAATGTATTGGATCTGGGGCTACACTTTAGGACAGAGACAGTCAGAACTTTTTCTTTGTAGATCCAGCTCCTGCCATTAGGCTCATGTTTACTATTCCTAACAACAGATGCCAAAAATCTTGAAGTATCTACATTCAAAGAAGATGAAAGAGATTGAATCAGAGGATTACTCTCCAACTGACAAACTTCCTTCAGCTTCTTTGCCCTGTACTTCTTCCAAAGCTCGCAGAGGGCACTCTCTTTGGTCTGAATCATGCTAGTTTCTTTTTTCTTGGTGTTAATTCAGCAACTCTGTCCAAATCAAGGTTTTTTTTAGTACAGAATGCCTTGCTTTGCGCTTTGAGGAAGAACTTTGAAGGCTGAAACTCCTGAGTTCTCCACCACAAACAATTTTGTTAATAGAGCCTTGGGGAATGGAGGGCTCTATACTTGAAAATGTTTTGGATGCTGTTATGGACAATTTGGAACAGGTTTTCTTTGGTTTCTGGAAAGGAAGTTAATCTGTACAGGCAACAAGTGGTGATGATGAACTCATAGGAGGGATAAGGAAGGTAAATTCTGTAGGTTTTGGTGCTGAATGTGAGTGTGAGGATGTTGCACAGACAGTAGGAACTACTGTTCTGTTTCGGCTTATACATTTAGGCAATGTAAAATCAGCCTCTGAAAAATGCTGGCTGCATACAACCTTCCAGCTGAGGTATTTTATAGTGTGTGCACTGCACGGCACACCCAGACTGTCTGCCCACAGCCGAGCCCAGCCCCAAAAAAAATTACAGTGTCATTCATTGGCTAATGTCATATATTGTACTTGCAATGCTAGCTGATTTGTAACTCAAATTTCAGGTAGTAAGCCATGTAGTCTACAGTGCATGTAGTCAATTACACACATTCTTTGTCAATTTGATGAAAGCAACTGCATAAAGTAACAGAGATTAATAAGGCATTAGGTATGTGCAGAATTAAAATAACAATATCAAAAAACAGTATACTCCCCAGTGAATACCGAATTAAAAATACGTATTTTTGGTGCATAAGACCCATTATATGATACTGTTTGATCTATAAACAGACGGCTGCATTCTTGGCATATCATTAAGATAAATCATGATACTTACTATATAGGATTCTTTGGAAACCTGAAGAATTTCAAATCTGCATTGCTGCTGCTTCCATTGCATTGTTGCAAGCAGCAGTACTGTTTTCTATTCATCATGTACCTTCACAAATTCATCGTTCATTAAACACTGTCAACAAAATATTTTAAATTAATCAGACAACAGCATCGAGAAAACTGTACGAGCATACGATTTTAGAATAACAATTATTACCAAACACAATCTTGTAAATAAATGATATAACAATGACAATCTTTTAACTTGTCGACATTAACTGCTGAATATACAACAAAATCAAGGCTTAATCTGAACACACTATAAACTTAAGAACAACCCCTTCAAATAATATGTCGATCAAAAATGCGTTATGCTCCAAATTAATATCAATTAACACAAGTCTGTGACTGGTTGACTGCATTTTTGCCACCTGTTGTGAAAAATGCAAAGCATCAAAAAGATGTTGCTCAAAGCCACGAAGTTTCCCCCTTGGCTGATCCACTTGCCACGACATGATTTGTGTGTTGAATGGTATGGTCATTGTACTGTGAAGTAGATGAAAAATGTTTTTGAAGAGCGTTCTTAGTGTTACCAATGGCTTATGAAGTATGAATTTCATTAGCCAGGCCTTATATTACCATCAAGTGTGGAGGATAGTTGTTCGTGTGATGGTGGAAATATTAACAGTTGCCTTTGGTTGAATTATTGCATAAATGTATTGTAAATGTTGGTACAACTGCATTGTTTGTTGCCCATAACTAAGGATTTTTTTGTGTACTTTTAAGCAATGGGATCAGAACCCCTTTATAACTTAGAAATCTATAGCTTGACTTTCATGCACGTTGTCAGGCAAATTGCGTATGAAATGCAGGGACTGCCTGTACTCATTTTGGTATATTGTAAAACTCCATTTTTAAGACTGGTATGGTTACTTGGCACTCCTCACCTTTAGGAAGTAACATAAAGATTTACTTTCATTTGCCTCCTATTCACTAGGTGCCAGGTACTATTTCCACAGCTGTAAGGTAGTGGGAGCATAGAGATTACCACTTTACTCTGTCTGAAGCCAAGGTTAAGAATGCAACTGTACCTCCACTACCATTACATACCTTAGTGGCATGCACAGGTAAATCTTTGTTGATCATGCACTGCACTACTCTAATAGCACATATGCATGGTCCTTGTGGCCAAGAGTTGCATTTCTCAGTACTAATTCTGTTATCCCTGAGTTCAAATCATGCAGATGGAACCACAGAACCCTGCAATGTTGCACTTATAATGTGTACAACCTCAGCCAATCATACAAACCAAAACCAACCATGTACACTGCTGTTGAGACAAGCAGAATGCCCTTAATATGCAGAGAAACCTATTTTTAAGGAAGGGTGTGACCTAAACCATTTGAGCGGCGTTGAGAATGCATACAATTCAGCTGAAGGCAATTTTGTCACCCTGGAGCACTGGTCTGTGGAAAATCATGTATTTGTAGCAGAAACTTTTTTGATAACAATATGTACACAATTATGACTTGTTCATTTTGCAGATGGCTAAACATTCATTGAATTCGTTCCCAGTCACAACACAATTAAGCGTGAGAAACAGCTTCTTCTCAAAAGTAGAAACATCCAAGGAAATCACCTACTCTCAGTAATCCAAAGAACACTGAACAGGTACAACAAGCTTTTCAGAAGTCATCAGTGATCAGCTGTGAAATGAACATGTGCTCTTAAACTACCTAACCAAACCATATGCTGAATATTGCCTAAGGCCTGAAGTTTGCATACCTAAAAATAGTGGCAGTACAGGCCTTAAGCGAACATGACATGATTACCACAAATGTTTGACAACAACTTTTGGGTGTCATAAATTTTGATGTCATTAAAATTCATGACACCCTAAAGGAACTTTTCACCTTTCAGGCTATGTGACTAATCCAAACTTTCACTGCTGGGCAGATGAAATCACAATCACATTCATGAGCAACATTTAGACAGTACAATGGCCATTTTCTGGTGTGCTTAGCTTCTTTTAGGGGTGGCTGGATCCTATTCTTGGAAGATGAAGTATTGCATTAACAATGTCAGAGTCCTCCATGCATATGTTGTGTAACTTCCTAGCATGTGAATTACAATATGACATTGAACTGCACACCTTGTGGTTCCAGAAGGAAGAGGCAATGGCTTATACCATGGGGAATTCAATGAATGTTCTCAAAACAATGTTCCCATTACATTATCTTATGAAGTGGAAATGTCCATTGGTCTGCAGCATCATCAGAAATGAATGCCTGCCTGCAACTACTTCCTCCAGGGTTGGAAGAAGTAATTGCACATATGAGTAATGGGGAGTTTTTCATCCTGATTGCAACAATATGTAATTAACAATGGACATCATCTTTCTGATGTGAATTTTATGAAGTGAGTGTTAAGTATAAAAGCCTTTGAGGTGTACAGCAATGTGGTAAATTCACACAGAAATTGATTTTTTATTTTTATTTCAACACTATCAGGTTTCTCTGCCCGATCCTTCAGCCCATTATTATCAAATTCCTTGATTATGACTATGCTGGACCAAAACATTCTGAAGATGTAACGTGGTATTTGAGAAGACTCAACAGTAGTGTCTAGGGTAGGTTTTAATTTTTATGATTGATTAAGGAGTTATGTAATAGAATTGCACCATTACAAGATAGTAACAGCCAAAGGGCATGATTAAGACCCACAGTACCCTTGGACATTAAAGGTTAATCTTTGTACTTTGGCAGTCATGTTAACTTTTCTGCAGTTGCAAATTGTAAAATCTTACAGTATGATGTTGAGAAAGGAAATAGCTCACCCTATAATTTTATCACACAATTATATTTCAATAACATTACAAATGTATTAGTTTGCTTTAAAAAAATATGCCCAGTACATCTCAAACACCTACAACACTGATTTACGAAGAATGCAGGGCCCTATGTTTCTTCATATCTGTTCTTTGGCGAAATCCCCTGCCACAAATGTCGCAGATATTAGGTTTCTCACCTGTATGAATTCTTTTATGAACAACAAGTGTATGCGAACGTTTGAATGCTTTCCCACACACATCACAGGGAAAACGTCGCTCACCAGTGTGTATCATGCGATGTTGGTAGTACACTTGACCTGTTCGAAACTGTTTCGCACAGAACTCACAACGGTATGGTTTTTCACCAGTATGTGTGCGTCGGTGATTGTCTCGATCTGCTTTGATGCGGAAGGATTTACCACAGAGGTCACAAGAATGGGGTTTCTCACCTGTATGAAGCAGTGCATGAGTGTAGAGAGCAGATGACTGAGTGAATTGCTTTCCACACTCACCACATGAATAAGGTTTTTCACCAGTGTGTAAACGCATATGCACAAGAAGACGCTGCTTCTCAGTGAACTTTTTTCCACATACAGTACACTCAAATGGTAGGTCCATGCGATGAGCCTTCATATGCGCCATGAACTTGCGTCGACCAGGTAAAGGCTTACCACACTCTTCACATATAAATACCTTCTGTGTTACAATTTTATCTGAACCTGGCTTTATTTTTTCTTTATCGTCTGGCTCTTCGGCTGATGTGTGGGTTTTCCTGTGAGCTCTGGCTTCATACAGTGTTCGAGAAGTCTCTCTACAGACACTACATACATAAGGTTGTTCGTCAGGGTGTTCCTGCTTCCGGTGTTTACCGAGTGAGCTTACCATTAAGAAAGCTTTTCCACAATATTCACACACATGAGGTTTGGGCTCCTTATTCACACTACTTAAATTCTGTATTGTTCCCCAGTGAGTTGTCCTGTGAGTCAGAACATCTGATGAGCTGGTGAATGTTTCATTACAGATTTTACAGAAATAGTGAATAAGGGATGGCACACGTTTTGGCATGTAAGTATCAGAATGGTGAATACGCACATGTTGCTTCAGCATGCTTTTTCTGCCACAGCACACACCACACAAATCACATTGAAAAGGTTTCACTGACATATGTGTGATGTAGTGTCCCTTGAGTGTTTCTCGATCATAGAAACGACGCCCGCACACTTCACATTCGAAAGGTCGTTCCCCAGAATGAACACGTTTATGTGCTTCTAATCTTGCATTGGAGTAGAACCGTTTGCCACATTCTTCACAGCAGAATGGCCGGGCACCTTCATGAACCATTCGTGTATGGTAATATAAGCTTCCTTCATTGTCAAACTCCTTCCCACACTGAACACAGTGGTTTGGCTTGGCACCTTCATGAAACCTGCGATGAAATCTCAGTCTTTCTTCAGATATGTAAGCTTTCTTACACAACTCACATCGAAACTGTTTGGTCTCCATACTTCCACATGTATGTTCATTCAGTGTTTTCTCATTGTTAAATCTCCTACCACACATGCTACATATAATACGGCCTTTGGAAATTTTATCCTTTACTTTCTTTTCCTCAGCCATATGTTCCTCACAGTGACTTGTGATGTCTAGATCACTGCTGAAGCACATCCCACAAAGACTGCAAGGGTAAAAGCCTTCCTCAGTATGAATTTTGGAGTGCTCTAAACAAAGTTCCTCAGACGGGAAAGATTCCCCACAAACTTGACAAGTGAAAGTGCTGTTTTCCACTTCCACTTGGCCTGCTAAATCCCAGCTGTTAACTGCAACTTCATCTTCATCTCCTACCTCATCAAGAACTTCATCATCTTTTGAATTTAATGTCTCTATTATAATTTCTGCACTTTCTAAAGTACTTTCACCATTCCACCACCCAACTCTGCTTTCTACAAAACTGTAGTTATTTCCTTCTGAATCTCTTACTTCATATATGACATTATTTTGTACATGGTTAATATTATCAACATTGGTGCTAGCTATGACTGAGCAATCTCTGTCTTTGAAACTGCCGTTATCTGATTCCTTGAACAATTCTGAAGACTGTCTGCCATCTGAAAGAGGTTCATCCATTTTTGTGTTTGTTTCTGTCATCATTGTAGCAGCCTCCCCTTCTGCAATACAGATCTTCATTTGTCCTTCACAGCAGAGTGGGCAGCAGTAAGAATCCTTGCTCTGGTCATTAAGATCCAACACTGCATGTCTACTGTCATTCTGAGAATCTGAAGAACTGCCGAGTTTGAAATTTTCACGTTGAAACTTCAAGCTTTCAGACTTCACTTGTGAATCAGGATCCATCTTGAAAACAGAATTCCTGCTGCATACAGATGCTGACACTGTCTCTCCAGGGAATTTGGACCTGAAGGTAAAGAACTAATATTAGCATTACACAGACAGATGGCCACAATCACGTATATTTGTGTGTGATACATGGAAAATGTACATTTTAAAAATTTTTATAAAATCCTGATAAATAATAATATAACAAACAGAACTGGTAAATAAATTATACTGTCACTCACTTTTTTAAGTACAGGTATCCCTCAGTTCATGAAGGTAATTTAGTTACAAACTGTTTTTCGGTGGAATTTAATAAATTAACAAGATAGGCAATATATGTACAAATGTAAGACGGAGGCGAATTCATGAAACCATTGCCGGCAGGGACATGAAGTAAGTACTGAATATTCCACGTGTGTGTGACTGTAGTCTTAGCTATCACGCACAAAGTGCATGCACCATATTGTCATTTGTGGCCTGTCTCATTTTACCACATTTTTTGACATTATCTCATAAATGGCATGACTGTTGATTTTCTGTACATCTTTTTTTCTGAAACATTTCTCATCTAAGAAGAATCTAAGAGAAATTATCATAAATGACCATAGGTCTTCACGAAGTACCTGTTATTGTCAGATTTTAATGAAACTTGAATTTTCTTGATAGATTTTCAAAAAATATTTAAATATCAAATTTCATGAGAGTCTGTAAAGTGAGAGCCAAGTTCTTCTGAGTGCAAGGTAAAACTGTAATTTCATGTGTTTTCAACATGATAGTTTTAGACAAGAAATGGGAAGACAAAAATTTCAGAACCGCATTGTGGGAAACGATTCCAATATTTGTTTCCATGACCTTCTTGTCCTGTATCCAAACTAACTCTAGTTTTTACTTTTGTATTGCAGAGAAAATCAGAAAAATAATATTCTATTATCACTTTTTACATGCAACTATGATTGAGAACTGTCACTCTTTACTCTTTACCTCGCATATACAATATTATGTAAGTGTAAAACTCCACATCTCTAGACATTGTGTACAGGTGTCTTGCTCCTTCTATTTACTGCAATCAAACTGTAATTATAAGGGTAAAATAAGAAAAAAAAAACCTAATAATATTTCACAGCTACACTTACTCACCTACAAGTGATGAAGGGAATATATATGGACTCAGGGTTACTAGGCTTCTGGGTTTTGTCATCGTCATCTATTCAAAGAAGAGAGGAAATGTAAGTATAGCATACCATTGTGGCATATTCAGATCTCTGCTTTCCTTCACACATGTATCAGCTCAGCCATTTTGTTACAATAGCTGCTGCAGTGCAATAAGGGACAAATATTAAAAGTGCTGCCATGGAAATGGAACAATAAACTGTTCACCCATACATCACTGCCAACAACTATTCAGTGTTTGCCTTAGGAACATATGAGTGATAATTCTTTTGTACTGTTGAGCTACACATTGTGCAGTGAACAATATAAAACATACTTAGGTCTTCACAGTAACCTCCAGATATTTTTTTGTCTGATTTTAACCAACCTGATTTTTCTCAAAAATATTTAATAGCAGTGCTCAATATAAAATTTTATGAAAATCCATCCAATGTGAGCCTAGTCATGTCTTGCTGCCATACAAATGGATGGACAGACAGATGTGACAATGCTAATAGTCAGTTTTTGTAACTTAGTCAATGTGCCCAAACACACGCTATTTCAAAAACTGGATGTGTGTCCCTTAGGTAATTGGGTATGAAGACACCTATTCATCTGGGTTTGAACAGCTGTTCTCAATCTCTATACCAGCCCTTTCTATTGCATCACATGCAGAGACGAAGATGGGAAAATGTCCATGTTTCAACATACTGTGTTCTTGGAAAACAAGACAATGGACAAAAGCCAAAACCCTACTAATCCCAAGTATAACATACTAACATCAGAACCCCTTAGAAGAGAATATTTGGACCTAATGGACAGGAAATAACAAGAGGGCAGAGAAACATACATATTTTAATTAGTATTCTTTTCCACATATTAGGGATATGATAGAGTCAAGTTGAGATGAGATGGATTTGACATTTACCATTCGTGGGAAAGATCAGAAATTCACACCACGTTTAGTAATAAAATCTGAGGGTAGGCCCACGTATAAATAGGAGAATACTAAAAGGATCTTAAAGAAAATGGGTATGAGATGTGAACTACATTCAAGTGGTTTGAGACAGGATCAATTGCATACTCTTGTGAACACGAGAATTAATCTACGTGGTGAAAAAGCTCCTTACAAGCTGCAGGCTCTGCTCCATGGAGTTAGTGTCTCTTCTGTTTTTAAGAGTTCTGAACTTAAAAATAAAGTGTCAGTTTTGTACAAGGGCCATACTGTAAGTCATGACCACATTAATTTCACAATTAACTGAAGGTGTAAACATATATAAATTATTTCTTGAAGAATCTTTTGTCTTCCAGTTTTCTATCTGCAAATATAAAGATCAAGATATACAGAACTGTAATTTTGTCTATTTCATATGGGTGTGCAGTTTGGTCCTTCATAGTGAAGGAGGAACACAGGCTGCAGGTGTTAGAGAACAGAGTGCCGAGGAAGATATTTGGGCCTAAGAAGGATAAGGTAACAGGGTGACTGAACAAAAAAGAATGTGTGGCATGTATGGGGGACAGAAAGGTGCATACAGAGTTTTGGTGGGGAAACATGATGGAAAGAAACCACTTGGAAGAACTATGTGTAGATGGGAGAATAATATTAAAATGGATCTTCAAGAAGTGGAATGGGGAGTCATGGACAGGTGGCAGGAGCTTGTGAATGCGGTAATGAATCCTCAAGTTCCATAAAATGCAGGGAATTTCTAGACTATAGATGACGACCTGCTAGCTTCTCAGGAAGGACTCTGCTACATGGAGTTCGTTAGTTATAAGTAACAAAATACCACAGTAGTGAAATTTGTGTATTGCATTCACTTCTCTGCAAAATCCTCCATCCTGATTGATGCATTTTTGCCACTTTTCTTGAAGACCTCTTTGTAGTAAAACACCATTTCATCTGTTCACAAATGGTGTAGGTGGCTTTTTGGACTGCTTCAGTCATCCCATAGCGCTGGCCTTGCATCTGATCCTTTACAATTCCAAAAAGATGGTAGTCCAGGGGGGTTTGGTCTGGAGTAAAAAGTTGTTGATGGGGCAGAAGTTGCCATCTGTTCTTCTGAATCCTCTCCTTGCACAGATAATCACTGTGGAGTCATGTGTTGTCATGCTGCAGGATGGTCATTTTCTTCCTTGGTTGTTTGTCACACAGTGCATGATGAAATTTCTGGCACATCTGTTGGAAACAAATAGCACTGCAGCATTCCACTTGTGGTAAAAAATCGACCAACATCCCAAAAGGCAGTTCCCATTGTCTTATGGACTGACAGCATTGTTTTAACTTCGTTTTCTTGGGTGATGTGCGATGTCATTCCATGCTCTCTTGTTTTGTTTCTGGATCAAAGTGACAAAACCAGCTTTCACCACATGTCATAATGCCATGAAGAAAGTTGCTGCCTTCAATAGCAAAATGTTCCAATACTTGTGAGAAAAACTTTTTAGCTGAAGTTTGTGCTCTTCTGTCAGCAAGCAAGGAATCCAGGAGGCACGAACAACCTGGTATACCAAACTTCCCACCACAACCTGGTTCACACGGTGCCTTATCTGAAACTCTGCTGTCATTTTTGTGACTGGCATGCATCAATTCTCTCTGATAAGATCGAGTTTTCCTTATTTCCTTCAGCAGAGGCAGTCAGCTGACCAGCAACGTCCGTGTTCCTGCCTTTAAAGGGATAAATCCTTCGTCTGACATTGCCTGCACCAATGCAAGAATCTTCATATGAACACTGATGTCATACGTGAATATCCGATGTGAGGATATCCTGCTTAACTGAAATTATATTACTGCACATTACCAGAAGGACATGGCCTTCCCACCCATTTTCTCACAATGCAATACAAACACATGATGGGAGTTTGTGACATGATTTTCATCCATTGTGAGGAAACAGATGGGACCAGATACAGGTTATTACACACTGCAATAAGCTAGCATTTGTTTGTAAGTGTATGGTGATCATGACTTCGGTATGACCTTTATATATATATACACCCATGTGACATTAATTACCAGAACTGTTTTAGTTTAGTCAAGGACTTCAGCTTCTCTTCAGCCTCAATGCATGACTGGGAAAATTCGTAGCACATGTTCAGTTTCACAACACAAGATGAGCACAACTGCTTTGGGAGAGGATCAGTCTGCTGTACCTGATAAGACAAAACAAAGACTGAAATCAGGGGAGGCAAAACTAGGTATAAGAAAGTGTCACACAGACATCTGAACTAATACAAGTCGCATAATGTGAATACCTTGGCTACAAACTTGCCTCTTTTACCATGAGGAAGAAGTCAGTCTTGTGCCTACAAATGCTAGGCATGCTCCAACCAAATTCCACTTTGTTTAGAAAGGCATTACTTTGATAACTTTTTCCTGAATGGCAGAAGGGTATATTTCATCATCGTTTCTGATTAGCACCTACAAAATTCTTTGAACAAGATACTCAATGTATGTATAACATGATATTGTTCTCATAACCACTGTTGCCTTGGAAATTCAGAAGTGAGGTGCCCGCGTATTGTTGAGCAACAACGATGCTGTCAACAATATAAGAAACACTGAAAGCATCGTCATGGAAAAGCAACACGTTCTTTGTATTTTTGTGCAGAATGTCACTGTCAACAACAAAGACACTGAAATTGCTGTCATTACAGAAATGCAGTAATGTGTTCTCTTTAGTACTGCTGTTGAGCTATGAAATATTTGTACTAGTGATACCTTCTCCACCATCATAACAGCCTAATGCCACTTAGCCTGAAGAAATTAATTTTATTATGGTTTTATGTCACTATAAGCAATATAAATGTACTTATGTCTTCGTTTAAAGTGCTTGGAATTTTTGTCCTATTTTAACCAAACCTGGATTTTGTCGACACATTACAATAAGTCTCCTACATGAAATTTCACAAAATTCTGCCCAGTGGGAGGAAAGATGAAACATTATGATGGCTGGGCAGACAAACATCATGAAGTTAAGACATGCTTTCCATGACTTATGTGAGTGCACCTAAAATGTAACTTTATAATATCACTTCCTGAAATCTTGAAATTACATGCTCCACTTGGCTCCAATAAACACATATTTACCAAATTCAGCCACTTGTTGCACATATTATACATTTCATACACACATTTCAGCTTAACTATTCTACCTTCAGTGTCACCATAATTAAACTGTATTAAAATTACAACAATATTCAAGCACATATTAAAAATGTGTGGTGTGTGCTGTTTCCTGTCAAGACTACAGACAGGAGAAGCTATCGACCACTGTATGTGCTGTGCACTGTTGTGACATAATGTATGGGAAAACTGTCAAGGTCCCAGTGACTGTTCTTATAGCTTCAACAACTTTTTTAGTGTCAACCAAACAAAATAATTCACAAAGCCAGCAAAAACCTTTCTGTCATAAAAAGGAACTACTGTGCGAACTATGTATGCAGTGGGCATATTCTGCATCATTCATGGTTGGCTAAGACTAAAAAAATACTGTGAGGACTGACCTACAGCTGACCCCAGCTTCCAACCATACCGTGATCCACAAGCACCATAGTAAGTATTTTTCCACATCATATGCTGTGTACAGGACAGTGCCCTGGCTAAGCTACCAACACTGGTGTGAGACTCACTATGATGTTGGAAGAAAGGTGACTGCACTATTCTAAAGCAGTCCACAAAGATTGAAGCTTCACAAAAGTAAATTACTGTTTTCTGGCTTGTGTTGGCATGCAAATGGTATTAATATATGCAATGGGCATTTAAAAAATAAATAGGACATATTACATTTACATAATTAAATAAAAAATCATAGCTTATAATATAACATCAGCACTTGGGCACTGAAAAAAATGGACGATTCAAAATAACATAATTTGAATGTGTGATTTCAGGCTTCCACTGCTAAGCAGATGAGAACTGTGCCCTTCTGGGTTATTACACAGTGAGTAGTGGAAATTTCTTACGGATGTTTCATGGCAAACTATTGGTAAGAAATTACCACTTGCTCTGTAACAATCCAGAAGAGTGAAGTTCTCACATAATTTGAAGCCCATTTTTTTTGGTCTTAAGGAATTTAAAATAACAAGGTTTTACTGTAAAGTCTCTAAAGATCATATTTCACACAATTCTGAGAATACTTGTATGCAGTATCCATGTTCAGAGAATTCCTTTTTCTTTGCCATGGAATCTGTGAACTGCTGATAGAGGAGACAGCATTTAGACATGCAGGATTGTTGTGAATATATTGAATAGGTAACAACAGGCACAACATGCATAACACAGTACAACATTAAAAATCACATGGATACATAATCAGCAATATTTATCACCTCATTCTGTTCAAATTCTGAAACAAAGGGGACATTTTAGGAATACAATAGAATTCATCCCATTGTACTATGGAACATTCAATAACAAATCTTAGCATAGTCCATCCAACTCAATTATCTTTATTCAAAATGCTGGAAAAAAAAAAAAAAAAAAAAAAAAAAAGGAAAAAATAAAAAAAAAAAAATTTAAGGTTTTTAAGGGCGGGGGGTGTTTTTTTGGGGGGGGAGGGGGTGTTTTTTTGCCACCCGAGGAGAAATTTTTCCTTTTCCACAA
>Ga0131853_10013071_pt1 | contig 15209 bp, 5 predicted proteins | sample TergutLab28metaG_FD_92764 | JGI IMG/M metagenome (GOLD analysis project Ga0131853, IMG submission 92764) | Labiotermes labralis P1 segment gut microbial communities from Petit-Saut dam, French Guiana - Lab288 P1 (version 2) (version 2) | ecosystem: Host-associated > Arthropoda: Insects >...
AAACAATTTAAGCTTCAGCCCTCTATACACAATTGATGGAAACATTGAAGAAAGTCACTTTTCTTTAATGGTTAAGGCAGCAGTTCACTCCAACGGGATGTGCAGTCCTATATTCATCATCAATGCCTTTGGACCAAACAGTCATAGATTTCCGTGTCCAGTATTACTCCTGTTTCACTCTTTGCCTCTATTGATATTATTTCATTAAAATAATTATACACCAAATATATGAAACGCCTAAACTTTGTAGTACAAAGACAAATTTGTAGGCACTATCGACCTTCCCTGCAGCGGATAAAGTATGGTGGCTGCGTTGTCGATGAACGTGTTGGTTTGTGACGCTAAGACCTCCTGGGGAAAGGCGGATTACGCTTAGTGGGGCTTTCAGATATCGATCGGTCCAAACATTGCCCACTCTTGTCGGACCAAATGTACTTGCTGCATTGTGGTCAGTGTTTCGAAGGGCAAAGTCAGACGGTTACAAGGTAGTGTTCATAACACTAAGGAATAATGATCTTATTGAACACCACCAAATAAACTGTTGGGTATAAACACAGTACAAATGCTCTTACACACTGGGTGTTCCAGAAATACTTATCGTCTGAATCGTAACTGTTCTGGTAATACCATACACAGGAATCTAAGAAATTGTGCATCATACAAATTACAACTTTATCTAATATCATACATAACTAACTACTATTACTACATAATGAAATGTAACTTATCACGTACGTTCTTCAGGAAATATCTTGAACAAATTAATTTCAATGTGTTATATTTCAGAGTTTCTATAAGCAACAGAATTGCACGTATTTCGTCTTGCATGGGTTTCGGAATTTCATCCCGGCAAATGATGTATTATTCTAACAGAGTTAGATATTTAAATTTACTGAAAACTATAATGTAAATTACGGAATAGTACCATAAAATTCTACCACAAAATTAACCTTCCACATTTTTTCCAAAACATAGGTAACTGTCATTTTCCGATCGGTATTACAACTATACATTCATCGAAGTTTATAATGAAGTGTGTCCGTAAAATTCTGTGTATAAATAAAGTTCTAGTTACATTATCTTTGCTTTCAATTGACGTACAGTAAAGCATTACAGCACGTCACTTACAATGCAAAGGAGAAACCAGAGAAGAGTTTGAAATAAGGCCTTAAGTCCTGGACTTTTCGGCACGTAAATTCTTGTTTTGTGCAGTAGCTACCTTGATGAGGACATTACGGGCACTCCTTATCCAAAACGCGACATTCTCTTAGTTTTGTGTCTTCTACCGAAAACCGAAGACAGAATGCCTAAACATGTTAATGAAATTTAACGTTTATGCAATGCATCCTGCTATGGTTCTATAAAACTTATATTAAAATTAACCGTCATTTGCAACTAAAACTAAAGTTAACTCCTTTGTTATATAAAATAATAAACAGTATTACGGAAAGGTTGTTTGCTTCTTAAAACCCAAAGAATTTTCTAATTTAAATAAAAATCCTATGATCTTATTCCGAAAAAGCATCACACATTTTCCATTTTAAAGTAAAGATAAGATTCACCCTACAACAGGCCATAAAGGCCCAGAGGGAAAGTAGAGGTACAGCTGTACTCTTCCTTTAACCTATACCCACTACGCTATCCCGGCCATAACCATTATAAGACAAGAACATATATGGAAATTTATAAATATCAATCCTCCCTCCCCCAACTTTAAGAGGTCTCAACAAAACATACAAACCCAATTTTACCATCAGACCTGTAGTAAATTGGTAAAACGCTCCAGGATGGGAATTAACCAGTTTTATTAAAAATGTACTGTCACTGGACGTACAACTTCACGACGCCCTCGGTTTTAAAAATAAAATAGAACTTACCACTCCAATTAAGCAAGATGCCAGATCAGCGTCATTTGATAAAACAAATATGTACACAAAAGTTCCTACATGAGAATTAAACAATATTTTTAACACAAACTACAAAAAATGATGAAAAAAGAAGAGCGAGTTAATGGACATATGTAAATACTTTTAAAACATAATTGTTTTGTACACCATATTAAATTATGTTCGCAAAATATAGGTATAATTATGAGTTCGCCTTCTTCTGCATTCTTTCCAGAAATATAATTACAACACCACGAAAATAATGCAATTATAAAAATTCTAATTAAGCAACAAGTTCTGATAATTTTAGTTATGTAGATGATATTTTCATCATCTACCAATCAAAAATGTGTTTAATATAAACACTACACTGGAAGATCTCAACAACATTATTATTCTTCTTTAACACGAACGGAACTGTAATAGTAAATTTCTTGATATAAGTGTAGCTAGAAAAATTGACTCACTGCAATTCAGCAATTCGTACAGAAAACGTACCATCACTGACAAATCATACCAGCAAAATCGCGTCACCTAACACAGAACTTCTGTTGTCTCCCTACGAAGTTATTATTTTGAGTTTGATTCTTCAAGTAACAATGCCATCGCTTAAAGTTTAACTATTATTATAGCCCAATCAGGAGTGGAAGATGGTTGGTCTCCTAATAGACATCAAAATAGAGAGTGCGTCAGTGTATCGGGCGATTTTAAAAACGTCATGAACAGTAAATGCTTTCATTTATTTATTTTTAACACTTATGAACACAATGTATATATAAAAGAATTTAGATTTTTTCACTTTCAGTTTAACCCATTTAACAATTTAACACATTGAAAACAAAAGTCCCACTTCCCGAAAATAACATCATTCAGATGACCATCATTCCGCTCTAGACACTCGGTAAGTCTCTTGCGAATATCACCCATTACTGTTCGAAGCATCTCCACAGGAATTAGTGCGACGTCTTGCTGAATTCAATGTTTCAACTCCTGAATTGTGTGGGGTGCTGGAGCTTTGAAGAGTGGCTTCAGACAGCCCGAGTGACACAGAGTGGCGACGGGCATAACGGTGTGGACTTCTTTCAATGGCCTCCCTCACTATCGCAATATTCTCGGGTGTACGTACTCTTTTTACACAACCACCTTTCTTCTTTAGTGTAGAACCAGTAGACTCGAAGTTTCGAACCCAGATCTTGATGGTATGGGTGATGGAACAGCACGATTGCGATGAATTCCTAACTCTCTTCGAAATTCTCGCTGAGCGATCACAAAACTGTCACCGCTTTGTAAAACGCTTTCACAGCAAAAGCACGTTGTGCTCCAGTCCATGGCTCCATTCTAACTAAAACGCTTTAAAGTTGGCAGCAAAATGGCGATAGCGGCATCCGCCCCCCCAGTGTTGCCGAACCAGAAAAAAACAGTGTTGCAAAATCGCCTGATTCACTGACATACCCTGTATATCGCAGCTGAAAAATGAGACGTAAAATCATTAAGAATTCGGTATCTCCGTGGGATAATCCGTGTGCTAATACTTCACTATAACCTTCAAATCCTTTAAATATTTTATTGAAAACGTCGTATCGAGGGAACTTAATATAAGGAAAAAGAGGAAATACGAATTAAATAAGCGACTAGAAAACATTTATTAGAGCTTTATTAATACCTTCATTACATGAATAGACAAAAATTTAACACAAAGTTTCTCCTTAACTCGTCTAGGCATTTAGTGCTCACGAGGACTAGATAACACTGTCTTCAACTTCGAATGACATAAAAGTAGAGAACTGTGCTCTTTCGGATTATAACGCAGCGAGTAATGGTAATTTCTTACCGACGTTTCGGGACAACCTATAGGTCTCATCCTCAGGATTCAAGAATCCAAAAGAAAAGCCTGTAGCCCCTATACGGAGTTTATATAAGGAAAAGTTTGGGCGGTGAAAATATCTCTGTAGAATTGTCATCCAATAAGTTTCTTGCATGTGGTTGCATGGAGGATAGTGTAGTTGTCAGTCTAACTGGACAGAGGCGCTCCATGATCGAAGGAATTCTAACCTGTGTGATAGCGAGACACAGAAGAACACTCACATGAACGAAGTGGAAGGAAGCAAAAAAAAGTATTAGGTTAATAAATGATAATCTAAAGCAAAACAATAGGTGAGAGGAAGTCGTAAGCCAGAGTTATAACATGGTGAAAATACCTCGTGCAGAGCCGGAATGAAAGAATCAATCAGGAGAATCATGATTGGTATTTAACTGTCTCTCTGTTTCCACCATATTTATTTATGTACATATTAATGCCGTATAAGTTGTAATACTCTCCGTGAATTGTGAGTTGATAATATTTGCGATTGTGATTTATTTCAAGGTATTATTTGGTGTCTGAATCGAAACAGAAAACTTTCTCTTAAATGAAAAGTGAATTTTCTCAGCATAAGTAATTTTATCAATAATAATCTACAGAGATTCGATCTACGTGCCTCCGTACAGTGTTGCTTCTACAGAAATTCGCTGAAGTGTTCCATATGAGCTTTGTTATTTGCCTTAAGAATTGATAATGTATCATAAAATTGAACTACGTGAAACAAGTACAAATCTTCAGATTTGTGCAACTGTCTTGTCCCTAATCAGCGTCAGGAAACAAAGTGACAGGAAAATTGGAGAATGAAAAATATTTCCTTTAATATATGTACAGTTTGCGGGGCGATGAATATGTAGATGGAACAGAATATTCCGATAATTTTCAGCCATGACGTCTGGTTTCTTATTAGTTTTTAATGAATAGCGAGCAAGACGGAGAAGAAAATTGCTTTAGAGCACCTGTTTCGTTCCATTTTATTGGCTTTCTTCACTATAACTGTTAGGGCTATTGGTTAAAAAATTCGAAGTAATTCAACCGACCAAATGAAGGAAGTTAATATTCGTATTCCAGTCCTTTCCTCCTGTTGTGAGTTTGTTTTCCTCCTCATTATATTGGGAAGAAAGTGAATACTATATCAATATTAATAAGCCGGTTTTAATTCGTAACTTTGTTTATCTGAAAGATTGTCTAAAATTAAAATGCACAAAAACAAATTACAGAAGGAAACAAATCTACTCTGTTTGTATAAATCAATTACTCACAGTGACAGCGTTGAGACTCGTGAACGAAAGAACTCTGCGACATAATGTTTGTATATTCCTAAAGTGTTACGTGATTAGTCACTGAAACTAATAGGCCCACAACTCGACAGATAAAATAACAACTTTTAATATACAATTACATATATTCGTATATCTGTGAAGCGAGTCAAATTATATCTCAAATTGTAGGATTTGATTATTTTTTCACTACCACGATCATCGTGGCAGGAAGATCCTTCTAAACGTTCGTAGAAAATTATCAGTAATCATGACTTCACATGGTGGGACTCTAATCTTTAAACCTCTACATGTTTTGACCTACGACGTTGTAATTCGCTTCAATTAGCCTATCTCGAGCACCGAAAGACTTACTGAAAGCCACGTTTCATTGCTCACAAAATTTGGCTTTCAATGTTCTCTATTGTTTTACTTCGAGGCATTTTTCGCTCAGGTAATTATTTAAGACACTACTTTCGCGATTACATGGAAAATACTTAGGTCTTTATGTAAAGTGTTCATTGTTGTTTGATTTTAAACAGAATTGGAGCATAAATACGTATTTTGGTAAAACTACCCAATATAAAGTTTTGTGTAATTCTTTTGGTTGTTTTCGTGTTTGAAACCTGCGGACTAACACAGGTAAATTGCCTGCCCTATGTTGTGCAAAGAGGACATAAAATACCAAGCAACAAAGATGGTGTTACGTGGGAGTACGGTTGCAATGTGATTCTCCACACAATTACTGACGCGGCCCTTATTTTCGGAGCACAGTGCTTGTTGACAGCCGCACAGTTGTTGCCAAACTTTAACAATCCTTCTGTATTTAGCCCGGTGCTACTAGTGCCCCACAAGTTGCCATGGTAACTCAACTCTCTGCTCAATAGATAACACTCGTGACCACACTGACTGCCGACAATGTGACGCCTCGAAAATGGAATGCCTTCCATTTCGATCACTTCAATAGATCGATGGGTTGGAAGCACCGGTGGAAATATCGGCTACTCTCCATTTATGAGTCCATATTTCAGTTCCACTAGAATTCGGTACACTCTGGTTTTTGTGATGCTTTCTTTGGATATTCGTTACTGAGGTCAAGAAGAATAAATTTACTGGCACGACTGCTTATTATATAACTCAATTATGCATTTTTCAGAACACAGTATTACCCTATATTTGTGACATACAGATTTAAAATCTCGAACCCGATTGCTTTTCGCTAATAAAATTTTTCATGTTTTTCTAAAGTACCACAAGTTCATTGCTGTACTAATACCTCAAATTAACCCTGGACCTTTCCTGCCACATATTTTCTAGTTACTAATTTGGAGGGGTGGGAGTGAGCTATTAAAGTAGTAAAATGCAGTAAGACGATAAATACGGCGACAGGTAACGTTGAAACATGAAAATATTTACTTTCACCTGATGAAGCCCAGTGGATAGCTCACTATATTCTGTCACTTTCGGTAACATAAAATATAACTGCATTTTGATCCCACAGTGTTTTATGTGCTTCTTATAATCTGCACAACAAATAATGACAACTCCCTAAAGATCATTAATCGGCTTTTCTGTGTAATGGAAGCGGAGTGTATCGTTTTGAGGCACCAACTAAACTTTTAATGTATTTCGATTAATTTAGTGGGGTGGAATTTCGTATTAGCACACTGAAAGCTGCGCTGCAGCGGAGTTTCGATGTTAATAATTATACCGCCCCAATTCAGACATCCCTTTCCTCTCCCTTCCCTCCCACTCCACTGCAAAAATAAAAATTTATCCCTAATGCAGTAACTGCTCAACTTCTTACTTTTACTCCTTATTCATTACACTTCGCTTCCCACCACGTGACCTTCTTCTGTTCCCAAAGATATACCTTCATTCCATACGAAATTTACCAGAAGAATTAGTGGATACTGCATGGAAACTTCAAGAACCGGAACAATACTCCCTCTCGATGTAAAAAGTCGTGTTTCTCAATATCGTAAGTTTTTCTTTGTATTATCGTTCAGGTTTCGTGGCTGATAAAGTTAAACCATAAAGTAACTAAATTTCACGAATCATTTTGCAGAATATCCGAATTTCTCCAGTACTGTAAAACATACAGTGATGAAATGTTAGTAAAAGGAAGAAGAGATTGTTGCAAGTTACCCTCTTCTGTGACAGTACATTCTTGTTTAGTTGACGGAAACCAACGTTTCGGGGGTAACATGCTGCTTCCGCTTTTAGAATAGAATTCACCCTAAGAAGAATGCAGCAATTTTGTTCTCAATATCGGTACTTCTCTCTGTCAAACTTTACAAATTTACACCAGAGAATACCAGTCGCCGTTACAAATACAGGCTCAGCAAAGGCTATGATCAATTAAATAAGGAGGTACAAGTTGAGGTACTCAGTTATTGGTAGGCGTAAGTGAACTGTCGCAGAAATACATATGGTTTCCTTTCCGTTGCACTGTGCATTAGTGCTGTACCTGTACTCACACCCTAGCCCTTTAATTAGCTGGATGGCATCTAGCAAGAAAACATTGCTTCATTTCATCGCCTGGGGCCGTGCTACAGGAGGAAATACCAACAGATTTATACGCACTTACCCTGATTACCCTCCCGCCGTCTGTTTCCAATTAACACACGAAATAACACAACTCCTCGAGACTGAATCATCACTTTTGTTCACCGATCACGTTGCCATCAGCAGACATATTTTACTGTTGCTTTGGAAGCCAATCAGATCAAGTGGATCCAACAATATGTGCCGGTATTTACTTGTTCGACAACATTTTGTACGCTGCAGCTATGCGAGTCAGATATTTTCGGATGTGACAATATGTATGCTTGTACCGAAAACTGCCTCCATTTTCAGGGTTAATACAAAAATTAACATCTCCCTGATTGGAAAAAACGGATTTTTGAACAAAATATGTGTTCATTGTGAAGTAGAAAATGTACTTTAAATATTATTTTCAAGGTTAGTTTAGGTATTATGTCGTACAGAAAGTCACAGAATCCAAAATCGGTTTTAAAGTCCATTAACTACCATTGCTCAAGCACGACATGACTTTAACAAGAACTGAAGTAGCAAGTCTTTGACCTGGTCTCCTCCGCTTACATTGTCTCTGTAGACTAATGTGTAACAAGTCACTGCTATGTGAGAAGTCCATGTTTTGTTACTGAATACAGCTTCCAAGAAGATTCATGTCTCGTGGAATGTTACGCCGTACGACCGATAAATAGTTACCGACGTTTCGAAGAAGCGTAGTGCCATCAAACCGTCCAGCAGTACTTGACTGTCGACTAGTCGACACGGCATAAGATCTCAGACGACTTGAATCTTCATCAACCTCTGTGATAATCTCAAATCTTGAAAGCTTATACGCCTGTACCCATGACGTAACTTATCCCACATATTGGCATGTAATGCTCTATATTGGACTGTAATTTTGGAATTCAGAGATGTGTGTAAATATTATTTGTCTTTCAAAAGAAATTTTTGAAATGTTAAGGTTACAATTTAAAACCCCACTTGGGGTGTTATTTTGTACTTTTAAATAGAGTAATTTGTACTGCTCCATTTTTGTGATGCTTCGGGCAGTCGTTAGATGTGCTTTATATCGGATAATCGGGTATAAAAAAGTCTACTTATATTCAAAAACAATAGCAAAAACTCACCGTTTGCTCCTCTTCTACTAGCCAACGGACATGCCATGGGACCCATGGAAGAATTTGTGGACTTACTAAACATAAAACTAAATTAAGGCATGTAGATAATGTTGTAAAATAATTTATATACCGGCAAACTAAAAAGGCACCCAAATTAATAATAAGAATAACAGAAAACAAAATCTTTAATGTATTAGTAAACTTGAAATGGGATAGACGGAATCATGACATCAAATTATTATACAATGAACACTCCTCTTACTAACTGTATCTTCCGAACAGCTGGCAAAGCAACAGATAGATACAAACACCAGAACCTACTAGATACCAGTACCTATAAACATGTCTCCAAAACAAAACAAGTAAGTGTAAAATAACATGTGTGATTAACAATAATGCTAATACTCGAAGAAACGTTCGCTAAATTATAGTTATTTTCAAAGGAAGAAAAACTAATTAGGAAAACCAAACCACAACAAAATCAAGAACCGCTAAACAAAATTCCACGAACCGTATGTTTCGTACTCATCTACTACGTCAAGATACGTTAGTACAACCCCAAAATATTTTAACCTTTAACCTTTTAACTTTTCTTGTATATAATCGATTTCGCAGAGTAACATATAGTTTATCAAAGTGTAAAATTGAATCTCAATTCAAAACTTAATACACTAGTACACAATTATTTTAAATTATTTTTACTACTGGCCTGAAAATGACCCACTGAGGTCGATACATGACGCGAAATTGAAGATATGACAGTTACTAGCTGTATTGACGACAATTCATTTTCTTGTTAACAATATTGTATTTGTACCTGTTAGATACTCCAGATCGAATAAAACCATGTTTCATACGTTGGTAAACAATGAATCAGTCTGCACGTTTGAATGCTCAGAGAGTGTAAATTGTGTTCCGAAAGTTAATTTGGTTTTCAGTATAATTTGTTGTGTATTATATTTTACTGCTGACTGTAAACAATTTGTTTTTACAAATTTTGTTAATTGGAATGAAGGTAGGATGAATTAGGTCAACGCAAATAACATCCGATGTTATTTGTTACGGTACGAGACGTCGCAGTAAAGCGCTATCTAGAGACCACCCATCCTTCTGTCCAGTGGGAACCGTGGGTAAAGGAGATGAGTCCACTCACCTCCACCCAGTGTCAAAGGTAAGAATCCGTGGAACTTTTAGTTGTCTGTACTTTTATGGAGGAATAAGGTAGAAAAAGGAGACGAAACTATAGAAGTGAGGAAGAAAAGGATAATGTTTATATATGTACACAATTTTGTTTATCGCTAACCGTCTTATCACAACGAAGTGATTAGTGCGGAAGACGTTTTCGATCTTAGTATAAAGAGACTGGTAGGTTCCATAATCAAATCGTGTGGTTGCACTCCTGGTATTACACGTCACGTAATCCTGTAAGGAAGAAGCCATAAAGCATTAAAATAAATAAAATTTGTTACATGTTCCGGCTGAATTGCTATCCTTCACCTTGCTGCTTTGAAACTGAAGTGAATGTTTACCGAAATTTGAAATGGTAACAGAAGAATATCACTGCTTTTTAATTTCGCTTATTTTTTAAAGGAATATTTTCTTTATGGCAGATTATCTTCTTTCCTGATCAGCAGGTTGCCCAAAAGTGTAAATGAGTAAAATGGGTGTAGGTTATTGCCGTAAGAATTTAGGTAGTTAACAGAAGGTGTATGAAGAGATGTAGGGAAGCTCGACGCTTTTTTAATCACGACCTTTCAAAATAAATACTAGAATAGTACCTAAAATTAGGTAACTTGGTTATTTTCCTTCCACTCCATTTTTCACTATTATCCCTCCTTTCCAAGAGTTACTGACAGTGCCGTTAAATAAATAAATAAACAATAAATTAACCTTGAGGTTTTGTCTGTGTTATCTTTGAAGATAAGAGCTTTCTGGTACGTGACACCGTGTAAACTGGTAAATATTTATCAGTGTTTTGGAGATAGCTTTATTATTGAATGTGGGATCATATATGATATTAGAGAAAGCATTTATTCTGAAATTTTGTTTCCGTCTGCCAGACTACACGGCATCACATCATCAAAAGTGGAACAACATCGACCACGCCACTTTTTCCTCTTCCTTTTTCCTTCTTTTATATTTTTCCTATGTCTCCCATTTCCATTTATAATTTTATCTCTTTTTCTTTCTTTGTTCCCTCTCCTTCCACTTTCTTAATGTGTTTTCTGTTGTCTGTCTCTTTACAGCCGTCCACTTCCCTAGCCTGTCCGTCTTTTCTTATCACTCCCATTCCACTCACTTGCACATTCTTTTTACAAATTCGCTGGTACAGTTTCACCCATGTTCCGTTCTGACTCTCGTTTATACTATGTGAATTCAAGGTTGTGTATTTTATTTACCTGTAGTTATTTAACTACGCTCTGTGGCCACGATTGTTAACATAATTATCGAATGCTGAATTGGGAAGGCTGTGGAAGGAAGAGGCCGTGGCCAAACGTGAAGTACTATTTCAGAATTTTCCTGGTGGGACTGAGGAATGTTAAAGAGCCTCATTCAGCAAGTATATTTGGTCTCTACTCCGTGATTTAAAACCGAAGCCTTACAAATAAGAAACAGGGCTGCAAACCACTGACTTTATAACCGACGCCGTATACTGCATTCAAATGAGCTACTATATTGTAATGAATGTAACGAGAAGGCAACATATCTCTGTAGGTGATATCGTGTGCCTGCGCAAAAGGATATGGTTGTTTCATTTCCACATAATTTGATGGGGTGAATGCAAGGAAACCTGATGAAGAAGGGCGCCGGAATTGCGCTGGGTTGGAGGAGTAATCAGCTGAAAGTAAACTCAGTCCACATTCTAAATGATGCAGGCTTCTAGAGCAATGTCTTCCTGACCTTTTTCTTGTGACCGAGTTTAAGAAACGTTTTGGAAACCAAGCCACAAAAGGACCTCGGCTTTTCTACCGTATGAAAAAAACAAATAAATTCACTTAAACTTTGGAGCCATTTAACTGCGAATGTCTGTAATTCGACGCCACTATATTTTGAGAATAGATAAAAAAGGATGATAATAATAATAATAACTCGAAGAAGGGTGATGTTATTTACGAGGAAAGGCTGTGTGAAATGAGCAGTTTCACTGCAGGTAGACTTATGTTTAAATAATGATAATATTTGCCTACATGAAATTAGAAAGTAATCAGGAAACAAAATTAAAATTCGCCTAGTGTGACTGGCGTGACTACCTCTTCTTTATGATCTCGCCCCATTGTTAAATACAAGCCTATCGATTACCCTGCTAAGCCTCGTCTTCTCCTTCTTTTTCACACGTGTCAAGAGGGAAAATTCAAGTTCACGCACGTAGAAGTGATGACTTAACGGTCTCCAATTTACATACAGAACTGTCAGTCTCACTGTGGGCAAAGATGTGGCGGCTTAACACAGATATTTCGATCTGTATGGTTTCGGAAATTGCTCTGCAATAATAGTTCGGTCGTGGCCTCAAAGTGTATGGGAACCTTGTCTCGGGTGGAAAACTTGGGAAGCTCCAAACAAATAAAATAGAGGAAAATCCGAAAGACTTTCAGGAAGTTAAAAAATGAAAAATTCGTAATGAACGACAGTCGTGCCCCAGTAAAAATAAATCATCTTGCAACCCAATAATCCGTCATGATCCTGGGCATGAAAACTACGATTCTATACTGCACAGTTTTCTCATGTCCAGAGTCTCTTAGGCTTTCTGCGTTTTCCTTTCCTTCATTTTAAAGTGACGATCCTTTTAGTAATCTTAGTATATTCTTTTCTCCTTGCAATTATACCACTTGTGATTGGGATTTCCCAAGCTGGTGAATATCGGTATTGTATTTTCTTTGATGTATCACAACGTGTGGTTTTATTATTATTATATTTTTTTTGTGATCTATAGAGAGATGTAGAAGGTTCCTCCGAAATTTTGGTACCTACATGCCAGACTACACTGCAAAAAAATTGTAAAAGACAAAAATCGAAGTGTAATGCGTCTTTTCCGTATGTCTTCCGTTGCATTTTAGGCGCATCCCCAGAATACGTTCTGCTTTTCTGCATAAACGCGTCTTGTTTTGAAAGAGGCCCAAAAAATTGTGAAGACTGGAAGAATTAAATTTCGAACTATGTATGTTATTTTGTGTGTGTAACTTATTACACTGGAGTATGTTACTGTTTTATAATAATCGGAAGACTCTTTGGATGATTTTACTCTATCCTTCTCCTCAAATTAACCTCAAAACAGTATATTTTTACCGCTGCTTCTAGTTTTGAGGGAGTACGGATAATATGTTAAAAGGGGAGACACTTTTTGGCTTATTCTCAGAGAGACTGTGCTCCCTGTCTGCTTCTCTGCAAGTAACATCTCGATAACTCCAGAAGTTATTTTCATGAAATCTGGCACTGGGAAAATTTACTAAAATTTGTTGAAATGTTTAGGTTTTGTTTTACAATTAAACTGATATAACTGACGATGTACATACAGACATGTACGCTTTTCTGCTATTGTCTTGAGCGTAACTCACTAGATGTTGACCACAGTAAACAATTTTTGAGCAACCGCCGTAGAGAGAGTGCATTTTATATTCTATATACTATCATATGAGAGAGTCGATATCAATGAATTTTTTGATACGAAAGTACGATACGGAAACAAAAGATGACAGACTTACTTATAACATTACACAACTCCACCTCAGTCCATCAATTTAATGGCATTGCCCACTGCACAGCGAACTTAAGGTTCGTGAGTAAATTAGGCTATTTGAAGATATAGCGTCATAAACTTACTAATGTAAATGTGCTTCATTATTAACATCTATGTAGAAATTTTTTATATAATCTATATTTTTTTCCATAGCTCGATAGCTCCTAGTTTGCAAGGGCCTCCTCATTGTCGAGGCTTTACGATCTCACTCAGACACACCACATCCGATAGTACTCCTCTGGAGGAGTGATCAGCCCGTCGCAGGACCCTGTATCTGATAAGGCTCAACAATCATAAGAGACAGATATCCATGTTATCGGCGGGATTGGAACTCACAATCTCAGCAAGCGAGCGTCAGAAGAACCACGCCTTAGACCACGCTGCCGCTGGGATCGGCATGCTCTATATTACGATAGGAAAACTTCAGGATAACGAGTAAAAGGCAAGGTTCAGTATGCCAATTAAAAACTTCATAAAAGAGACAGTCACGTAAATAAAAGAATTATTATTTTTATTATTTTTTATTTTATCTAAATAAACGAGAAAAATGTCTCAATATATTAATCGACAAACAATTAAATTCACTGTATTAGTGCAAGGACAATAACCCTATTTTACATAAACAACCGAAGTTACGGAACGGCAAAAAAACAATAATAAAACAAGAATAAGCTAAAGAATTCTTATTACAGTAAAGTAAAGGTACAATAATTTTATTCATTTTATCCTAATGTGACTTTTGAAATATCCTTGCTGTCATAGTAACTGTTATTAAATAACACAACCAAATAAAAGAACTTTTGGCATTATATGTTTAAGGCGTGTGAAGTTCTTTTTTATACGACAGTCTGATTGTAGTAAATGAAGTTGAGAGAGTGTTACCTCTTTCACTGCAATGACAATTCAGGATATTTGACCGTCTTCCTTTTCACATTTTTCTTACCTGATGATGAAACTTAGGGGCCGAAACATGTAAAATAGACTTTATTATTTACGAGTGCCTCATGGGATACATCTGCATGTCTTCTCTAAAGGCTGCTTACAACGAAGACATTTACAGACGTCTAGTATATTTAGCATTTGGGCGAATGTAACATAGAGCCAAATAACAGCTGCAAAACATTCACAAAATATTATACGGTGGGGTATAATTAAAATCATTGATGTTAGTCTCTATGTTCATTAATTAAAGGCTAGAGTCTTAGTGCTCCATCTTTCTCTATGTCTTGTTTACATATGTTTTAAATGATGTTAATGACTTTGTTGAAAAACCGCTCTGTGTTTATCAGCCAAGCCACCGTTTCCGCATTCCTAATTACAATATGCAAATGTAAGCAACATAACTTCTCTGCGACTCACACAGACGAGGCCTGTTTACATTCCTAGGCCTATCGAGGACGACAATCAGAGGCGCCATTCGAGGACTTCATTCAAAACAACACGGGGTCTATCGTCGCTCACCCCATGTGGTCGATTTATCACCATCCAAAATCAATACATGAGCTGAAAGCTTTTTTCGGCACGCGACGAGAAAGCAGACATGATACGTCAGAAGCGCATAGCAATCACATGACGTCAGAGAAAAATTTGTATTAGATATGGGGTATTTTACTTGGCTGTGTTTGACCTTTCGGTGACAGCAAATTGATTTTATGGTGGTGAACAGTTCACATCTTCAGACAATATTTAAAAAAAAAAAAAAAAAAACGTTCTCACTTTTTAATCAAAATTTAATGGAAAAAAGGCTTAAATAAATAATTATGGGGGAGGGAAATTTTGGGTTGTTGGGATTTAAAAATAAAATTTATTTTTGAA
>Ga0131853_10013072_pt1 | contig 15209 bp, 15 predicted proteins | sample TergutLab28metaG_FD_92764 | JGI IMG/M metagenome (GOLD analysis project Ga0131853, IMG submission 92764) | Labiotermes labralis P1 segment gut microbial communities from Petit-Saut dam, French Guiana - Lab288 P1 (version 2) (version 2) | ecosystem: Host-associated > Arthropoda: Insects >...
CACGTTGAATAGCTGGGAGAAATAGTTCCTCCACCTAGCCACAATACCATGGGAGTCTGCAACCAAGTCGCCTTTCTCATCCTTTACTATATTACATCTAGGCTGGTACCCCTTCTTAAAGTCGCTGATGCCCCTATGCAAGTCCCTAATGTTTTGGATCTTACTGTTAGTTTCATGTTCCTCAATTTTAGCTCTCAGATATGCCTTCTTTTTGTTCCTGAAATGCCTGCTAACTTCACGCCTTACATTGTTCAGATTAGCTACTTGGCTTGGATCCTGTATCCACGGCATTTTAGCCTGCTTCCTTTGTTCCAGAAAACCTAAACATTCTTCATCAAACCAGGGTTTATTCTGCTTAAATTCATGCAGACCCAGACTCTCTTTCACTGAGGTTTGGATATTCTCTTTAATGTTCTCCCAGGTCCTATTTACGTCCTCGTCATCGTTCGAGTTCTCCAAGACTGCAAACCTGTTTCTAATCTCAATCTGATACTGTTCCCTAACCTCTGGTTTATTTAGCTTCCTCAAGTTAAATCTTTGCCTATCAAACCTCTGTGCGGCCTGCTAATCTTTCCCTAACCTTTGCAATCACCAGATAGTAATAAATCAAAATATTGGTAATGATGAAATTAAGAGCTTGCTACTTCTGGGAATGCATGATGCTTGCTGTTGTTTTACCTTTGAAACTTGGGTCTCTCACATTATGGGAAGAGCATATGCTAACAGTGTTGGAAAACAGAATGCCAAAGAAGATATTTGGGCTTAAGAGAGGCAAGTAATGGGAGGCAGGATAAATTTTAAACAAGGAACTGCATGATTTTTACACATAAGAAAATATTTTCAGGTGATAAAATAAAGGAGATGGGCAGGGCCTGTGACACACATGGCGGAGAAGAGAAATGCATATTGGGTTTTGGTGGGGAAAACTGAAGGAAAGAGGCCATTTAAAAGATCTAGGTATAGATTGGAGGTTAACATCAGAGTGGATATGAAAGAAGTATTATGGGGTGGCATGGATTGGATTCATCTGGATCAGGATAAGGTTGTGACTGTCCCTTTTGATTACAGCACTGAACCTTTGGGTTCCATAAAATACAGGAATTTCTTGACTGACTTACAGTGTGTTAATCCCTCTGGAGAAATTTTACTCATTTTAGTTACTTTAGTTTAGTTTAGTTTAGTTAATGTATGTGCAGTATAGAGATATACCAAGAATACATTTGGAATATGTGCAGAATAGATTCCTATGCACATTATCACATTTATTATAATTTTCTCAGATAACAACTGTACAGTAAAATACTTGTGATTTTCCATGCTAAAAGTTACAGTTAATGTTTTCAAAAATGTATGTAACTAATGTTGATATCCTTTGAATTAGTACTTTTAATGTTTTATTTTCTTGATAACTGAAACCAAATTTTGTGGTTTTTATTTATTTATTTATTTACTTTATTGTTATCTTTTTTCCAACAGTCAAGGTTTCCTGTGTCCACCTTCTTACAATCCAGCAGAGTTCTTCATCCAGAAGCTGTCTGTTATCCCAGGAGAGGAGGACACTAGTGTACAGAGGCTAGAGAAACTATTTGAAGCCTTCAGGGCATCAGAACAGAACCACAGTTTACAGTTGTCCATGCCACACATCCAGACAGCTCACAACTCCATCACCGAGGTAAAGTAAAAAAGAAAACAAATATCTAATCATCAGATCAATGTCCTATATGTCAACCTGTTGTGCTTTTAAAGGGGAATTTTGTGCAGGACTTTTCCAGGGATACAGAAATTATTTTATGACTGAGCACAAATTAGTATTCACTGTTTTCTGGAATTGGGCACTGATATGTAGGTACCAAAGTGTTGAGTGACATATCCCAGAACAGTAATCTACATATGCACTACCATGACAATCTAAAGTCCTATGATAAGCAAGAGCGTTAAAAATGAAGATTTTTTAGAGAACTGTGCTCTTTTGGGTTATTACGCCATGAGTGGTGGTAATTTCTTACTAATGTTTTGAGACAACCCATCTGACAATGGGACTGATAGGTTGTCCCGAAAAATCAGTAAGAAATTACCACTACTCGCTGCATAACAACCCAGAAGAGCACAGTTCTCATCTAATATGCAGTGAAAGCCTGAAATCATGCAAGATTTTGGAGAATCAAACACTGGGGAGCCAAGGTGAGAGAAGATATACTTATTAGAGCACAAAAAGAGCAGAAAACTACAAAAGGAGCTTTTATGTTGACATATGAGGCTAGATGTCCTTGTGCACATCATGAAGGCATGTGAGAGGAGTGGAGGTATAGCTCCACAGATTTTTAATCTTGGCAGTAGATGGATGTGAGCAGTCAGCCTCATGCCCTGGCTGCTGTATGGCCATGAGAAAGAGCGCACAGCACCCGTTGAATATGAGGCTAGGTGGGCCCCAGTGCTGGTCTGAATAATTGGGAGAACAGAAAAATATCTTGTCCCAGCCAGGAATCTAACCATTGTGCCCAATAGAGCACCTTCCTACACTGGACACACCAATACACGCTACAGGGATTCGATGCATCTGGTTCAAAAACATTGACATTAGATATTTGTATATACATACAAGTGGGCCTTAACTTTCAGAGGTGCAACTTTTGTACAGCCCGCATGTTCACACATTATGAGTTCTCACCCATAATCTGTCTTTCATATGTTGAATTTGGACTTTGTACACTGCTCTGGAACAAACATTTGAGCTAACGCTCAGTGGTGCTGTCTGTCAGCCAAGCCATGCCCCTTACATTTCTCCAGTATCTAGGGTCATAAAACTGAATCCCAAACTGTATTTTATGTCCCCTAGATGCCAGAAATGGTACATGGGATAACTAGAATTTGAGGCAAGGAGTAGCTTCAGAAAATTTATTTGTGTTGCTAATAATTTGCAACCCGACCGACAACTTTGACGGGAATGGGAATGGTTCCACCATATATCATATGTGTCTGTTGCTGAACTATTGTACATTTTAACCTTTGTTGACATTTTCAGGAACAAATTAGGTACAGAAGCTGGGGGCTGCCTGTAACTGCATTGCAAACTATGGCATGTGAATTTTTACTGGGAATGTTTTAGCATCATACCAACCATAGCATCCACATTATTGTTATTATAGCTGCTGTTTCTGTTTTATATATTTTAACACTGCATATTTGAGATTGATGTGTTATTACATGTTCCCTTGTAATTATTTCTCTGTGAGGATAGCGATTTATTGCCACAACATGTAGGAGGATTCAAGTTTATGTATAATATATAATTTTATTATTTGCTTATGTTGTTATATGTAAATAATTTAAAGCACCATACACCAAATGAATAACCCTGAACAGAGTTTATTAAAAACTTCAATAGATAACTTATTTGTAATGTGTGTGGAGAAGTTTGACAGATGTTCTGTCATGTGTACCAAATTGTTACAATTTTTTGCTACCTTTGCAGTTGTATACTGCATTATGTGATTCATGCTTCCTCAAGTTTTCATGCATTTCTACAGTACAAGTGTTATGTATATTTCTGCATCAGAATTTTTATCCCCACTCACCACTGATCGAATCATTGCAACGATTATCATCAGAGGTGTCTAACTGCAGATGGTATTGTAATTTTGAAAGCCACTCCTTTTGTGCATCTAAGACTGATACTGTTGGATCAGTAGCTCTGTTTAATTTCATTTGGTGTGACAGGCTCTTGCAGGGTTGTCGGTGAAAATTTGTAGCAATAAGAATATCAGGAACACTTATTTTGTCATCAGTGTAATGATCATTTTAGAATCAGTTTCTAAACCTTCCTTCTGCATTGTTTTATGCTACATTTCATTTGGTCTCAGTTGTAACTGTGGCACTTGAATTAACACTAAATTGTCTCCACAGAGAAGTTACAAGTTTTGGTTCAATTTTTGGCAGGGGCAAGATATTTTTCTTTTCTCCGAGCACCCAGACTGGCTGTGGGGCCCACTCAGCCTTAGGGTACTAGGGACTCTTCCTTGAGGATGAAATGTTTGGGGCCTAAAGCTAACCACTCAACTTCTTCAGCTTATTAGGTTAACCCTTTGGCGCCGAACAACATATATATATGTCGTACAGCGAGCCCTTTAAATGGCCGAATGGCCATTAAAGTGGACGGGGGGGGGGATTTAATTCCGGCGCGAAAGATAAAATTCCGGTGCCAAAGGGTTAAATGTATTTTTACTTACTTAAAACAGTTTGTAGAGTGTGATGATATTTTCAAGTCTTCTGATGTGTCAAGGTTTGTTGTTAAATGCTTGCAGTCTGTTTGTATGCACATGTGCTGGTGGTGTAATGGTTCATGTGGCATGTATGAGTTAGAAGAGAAATGCATGTAGGATTTTGATTGGATAACTTGAAGGAAAGGGACTCTTTGGAAAGTCTTAGGCATGGATGGGCAGATGATATTGAAACGGATCTCAAAAGAAATAGGATGGAAGGGCATGCTCTGAATTCTGGCTTAGGATATAGGCAAGGAATGGGCTTGTTTGTGCATGGTACTGAACCTTTTGTCGTGTAAGATGCAGGGAATTTGTTGACTAGCCAAGGAACTAATAGCCTTTCAAAAGAGACTTTGCTCTGTGGTGTTAATTATGTACTGCCCCATATCAAGTCATTGCCTGCAAATTTCTGTAATCGTGTTTTTCTTTCTAATAATACTTTCTGGTTCTAACAGTTTACAGTTGCATTATTTTTATATAGGATGGTTCAGAAATTGCTGTGCACACATGCCTAAGGTGATGCACATGGTTTTGTGTGTGTGTGTGTGTGTGTGTGTGTGAGAGAGAGAGAGAGGAGGGGTGATGACAAGACCACTATCTGCCTTCAGTCAGCTGTGCTGTTGATGGTTAGTTCTTTGGGTGCACACCAGTTTTGTGAAATTTGTGTTCTTACAGGCACATAGATTCTTTTAAATTATTCTCTATTTCCTTATATTTCTGTTTATTCGTAAAATGTTTTTACATTTTTTATGAATAGTAAACAAATTATATAAATAAAAAGGTTCGTGTATTATGAAAGAGTAGTGTGAACAAAATTATACATGCTCATAATCCAATAATCCAATCATGTAGGTCACTGTACATGCAAAAAATCTGTACCTGATAAGATATTTAATGTATTTTCTAGATCATAAGGCACACATTTTTCTGCTCTGGGAAATTACAGTATTATTCCTTTAATATGGAAGCTGATACTCCTGTAGTCCTGGTACTTCAGCTTTTGATGAAAATAGTCCCAAGGTTTCCAAGATTATGTGTACCACGACCATTGTGGTATCTCCTTACCCCTTGTCTCCTGCTCCTTCAGTGTCCCAGGTAGAAACCGAAGAGACTCCAGAAAACACAACAGAGGGCCCCAACACAACTGAATGAGCAGCTGAAGGACATATACATACTCCTCTGGTTAGTTGTTGAGTTAAAGTATAGGAGCAGTAACAAAAAATTATTGTAATAACTTAGGTTGCTGTAGGTACTGTTTGATAACCTGGCACTTCTCCGTTCCTGTGGATGCCGGATTAAAGGAATTCTTCTGTGGCTTAAAGGTGTGATGGTTTCACTAACAACTGAAATTGAATGTAAATCCATATGACTTATAATTTCACTTTGAAGAGTAATAATAATAATAATAATAATAATAATAATAATAATGTAACCATTAAAGCCATTCAATAAACGCATTGCCCAGCAGTGACTGTGAGACAGGCTGCACACGCTTGGTAGACCTGTCTTGCAATTCCCAGAGTTTACCAGAATGTACCACTGCCAGAAACCATGTTAAACTGAGCATGCTAGCCATAAATGAGCCCTTCTTTAGAATTCACATTACAATGAAATCATATTAATCTGAAACCACCTGTACTGCATTTACCAGCAGGTTTTAGTAATTAAGGCGATGTCTTTATCATAATGTGTGTTGTATACTACAGTTTGCTATGTGATTTTAGGTTTAAATTCTCATTTCAATATTTTATTTTTTCCGCAGATATCAAATGACTTTCAGAGGTATATTACAATGTGAGTATATTTTCTGATTGTCTTTCTTAATTTGGGGAAATGGTTTCAGTTCCCAGCAGGTGCATAGATACTTCTCACTTCCAAGAGTCCATACCAGCTTTGTGATGCACCCATCTGCTGTCCATTAATTATCAGTGGCTCTTTCTTTAAGGATGAATTGGCCAGAGCATGAGGCTGGCTGCTCGACTTCATATAATGGCAAGGTTAAGAATGTATAGAGTTTTCATTTGTATGGTGCTTTGCTTGGGCCCAGGACAGTTTTAACTTCCACCAACTTTTGGAGGAACCTGATGTCTCTATCTTCATGGTAGATTACTTTTATATCCTACCTAACCACCCACCCACCTACCTGCATCTGTAGAGCATAACATCACATGAGAAACCACCTTTCATCTTCACCACTATAGGAACCGCATCTTACAAGCGCATTTTGTAATTGTGTTTTTAGCCCCTTATTTGTTTCCATTGAGACACCTGGTGCACTCTTCCCTTGTTAATGTTGTTTGAATGGGATATTCCATGAAAGTGTATATTTGTACTCATGCATGCATGTTTTCTATTTATGGAACACATAGACAGTTCATTAAATGTGATATACTAAAATCTTTTAAATGTACAAGGAATTGTATGCTTGTTCTGTTGCTTGCATTAGTTTCATGACAACTGAAAAACACCCAGAGTATTGAAGATGTTGCTTTGTTTTGTGTTGTTTCTGGTTTCCAGTCATAAACCATACTGGCACACACAAGTTTATTGGCTCACCTGGCGTTCTGTTGTGGATTCCTATCGAAATAAATCTGGCCATCTTCTTCAGATTGCTGTATTTTTGGTATGTGTTAACTTTCATCTTGCTTTGGTTTTCCTTTTGCCAGATATGTAATGCATATTTGTGAAAAGGTTTGTTTTTTCATAACCTGTAACTAAACAACAAGCTGTTTCTCATTCTGTGTTGACCTGCAAATTGCATGCTTGCACAGTGGCTGGTACAAGCCTAACTGAATGCAGATATCCATGGTACTATTTGAGTTCTGGCAGTTGATTTTGACAAACCAGTTACTTGATAACCTACAGCATTATTGGTTGTTACAATGATAACTTGTTGTTGTTGATGATGATGATGGTGACGATGATGACAACACTGCTGTTGTTGTTGTTGTTGGTGGTGGTGGTGGTAATGATGATAAAGTTTACTGTTTTAATTGTATTCACCATTATTATTGTTGTTGTTACATCTTCATATTCAGGTTTGATAGTCACTGATGTAACTTCTAAGTGTTTTGTGTGTTTAATCATGGGTAGAGGATACAGTCCAAGTATATTGCCATTATAATAAAAATGTACTACTGATATAAGGTTTTAGAAGATAAAATTTTGTGAAATGTGGAAGGCTACTAGTAGTAGTTCCAGTGTTAGTGCAGTTGCTATTTGATTTTGGACAGAAGCTAAAAAATAGAAACAATGAATTTTGTGACTGACCAGTTCCTTCTTTCACCCTGTGTTAGTCTCTTACTTTGTTCCTTTTGTTCTGTTTTCTGTTTTTGTGGCAGTGAATACAGTTGGGAGTAACATACGTACCTCGGTGAAAATAAAATTAGGTTAGAAAGTACTAAGTTTAGTGTCTGTTGCAGGTGACTTCACTGATGTTTTCATTGTGTTTTATGAACACAGAAGTTGGGACCCAAAGATGGATTCAAGATATCCGAGGGCTTCTTTACCTGATAACCAGTGAAGTATTCTTCACTGGTGCATACTCTGTCTTTAACACATTTCCTGGTGAGATCCCTATATTCCTCAGGGAATCCGGACTGTATTCAGCTTCAGCATATTATATCTCCAAGGTGGTAACACTGGTAAGGACACTATTGCAATATTGATTACTATGCCTTTTTCCTTGTTTTCAGCGTTGACTAATTCCACATTACAGGTTACTTGTAAAAACATCACAGACTTGCAGTTGGTGATGAAATTGCCCACCTTGTGTGCAACCTGAAGGTTCATTACCATTTTCCTAAAAATCTCATCACTAGACACTGGTCTGTGTTATTACATATGTATACTAGTGACCAGATTACTTGCTAGCTGATCTCCCTAACACAACACATAGCTCCAGTTGTCACAGTGTGGCACTTGGGCTTGCCTCAGAAGAGCCAGGTAGCATTATCTTCTTTCAAAAACATCAGTGCTGTTGGGTGTACATTCAGAGCTTTAGTTACTAGATACTTTTCAAACAAGTAGGAAGTGGCTGGTGACGCATGTATGATTCTTCTCCTCTTACCAGCTTGCCTCTTCACCTATATGCCAACAATTAGAAATTAATCTGGTCATTACTATGTAATATTGAGGCTGTACTATGCTGAGGTCACAGAAGGAAGTAACGTGGATGGTGGGGATGAAGACAATCAAGGTTTCCCACTCTGTCAACTAGAATACTTCTCTCCAGCTCCCTTTGACTGCTGTGAACAGGAGCTTCTACGTAGTGAAGGTTATCACATTGTTATGATTAGGTACATTTGTGTAAACAGTATGATTGAAATTAAGAAAAACTAGAAAGTGTGTTGTGATTGGTGGTTGATAAAGTACTTACTTCGTGTAAACAGATTGGCTAAACAACTAGAAGGGAACATGGGAATGTATGCTTGAAGGAAAGATGAAGCAGCTCATTGAATTTGTGGAGGAGTCGGTTCATGGGACTTCTTTGTTTGGCCTCAGTGTATGTTTTTTTCTATAATTAGTTGAACTGGTTTACATAATTAGGATAGTTTCTGCTTTGTATCAAAGATTGGAACAAGCAATGACAAAAATCTGTGTTTAAGATGCAGTCCTATGGAATATGATGCATGTATATTGGTCCAGCAACCAAATTACATGGCTTGACATCTCAAAGGACTACAATATTCATATTTACTGCTGTGAGAACCAGAAATTTCATAAAAGTTTGTGTAATGAAGGAAGTCCTTGTAACACAGATGTTAAATAATCACACAGTTCATACATTGGCAGTACTTGGCAGCAGGGCTGGATTTATGAATAAGCTAGACAAGCTACAGCTTAGGGCCTCACTTTGCAGTGGGCTTCATTGAGCAAAAAATATGCATTTTTAGTGTTTAACAAACACCAATTAAAGTAATTCATAAATTTTATTATTATTATTATGTTAATTGTTATTGTCATTATCACAAAAACCAAAGAATATGTGTTATTTCTTTTGTGTTATAATTATTAACAGCAATTAGCCTTTAGAATCCATGCATCCTAGGTATAGGATGGCACTTAAAACCCCACCTGGCTCAAGCATCCTATATGTAGGACAGCCAGAGCCCCTGCCATTTAAATATTTTGATCTCAACACCATGCAAACATCAAGGGGAATAAAGTATAGCTTCACTTATTCTTTAACTTTGAAATAAATGGAATATTTGGCTAGCTTCAAGCTCCAACTGCCTTACTCCTGGGAAAGAACTCATATACCCATTGAATAAAAGACTGTATGGTCTCCAGAGATGGTTTGGATGATGTGGCTAGCTGTATTCTTTATTTTTCATCAGTCACTACAAACTGGCATGTGTTCTACTGCCAGCTGAAGTGCTGAGAATGTAAGCAAAAGCTGACCAGGTCTTGTAAGAATCCATTCTAGGGATAAAGCATAATTGAATGCTGTGTGGGTTCCATTTCAAAGCCAGAGTTTTACTGCCAGTGTATAAACAGCAGGCTTGTGCAGTGAGAATGTGTGCTATCATATATAGAGGGTGCCAGAAGTCATTCTGCACCTGTACTGCATTTGTCAGGAACATCCCTCAGACTGAATTGTTACATGTCTTTTCAAACAGATCAAGCATGTTCATGCATCTGTACAAGCATGCTGGTGACCATTTCTAACATTTGTTGCAACTAGAGTAAATATGAGAAATGTATTTTTTATAACCTCTCTGAATATTATCACAGTCCACAGTAGATACAGGTACTTTTGACTTACTTTCTGTAAGTGGTGTGGGACAGCTGACTATAAACTTTTTCACATAGAACTTGAAGTGTTGACTAGCTGAAGGAAGGCTAGAGTTACTAGTAATCAGTGTTTATCTTTCCTAGGTATTGCACTGTGTCACACACATCTCTCTGCACCACAGCTCAAAGGTTGGAGTTAAAATGAACTACACCCGATCTGTCTTTATGCTGATATAGAAACGAAGGAAAATCCTTTTGTTTGTTGTAGATGTTGTTTGGTCTATATTTCCTGATCAGAAATCTCTTCTTCAGTTATTCCTTTATCGTGAGAACTCCTGTGTGTTTCCTGACCCTTCCTCCCCCGCTCCCCCCCCCCCCCCAACTTTCCCTTTTTCCTCCTGTTTTTTTTTCCCGAACAGGAATTTTTTTTTCACGTTTTCCTTTTTCGTGAGAACTCCTTTGTGTTTTCTGACCCTTCCCCCCCCCCTCCCCCCCCCCCCCAAATTGTAGTATTTCCAAGTTGATTCAGTTACCACTGTCTTGCAGTGAGCCTGCTACTCATATTTTACTGGGGAGAAGGACAGACATAAGGGCTTGACACAGATAGAGGGATATCCTACTGCTGCAAACTCTCAGGATAGCCAATACAAGAATACATTTCCTGTGACCTCCCTAAGCAAAACCAGGGCCTGAAACTGAAATATAAATAGAACAAACTGAAATGTTTGCATCTTCTAGGAAATTATTTTGAATATTTAGGAACTAACAATATTTACTGCATTTTCTGAGACATGCAGAAATACCTCTGTTTTATCCCCATAAAATGCTGCTTTTTTCATTATTTAATCTTGTTTGGTTCATATAATAACATTTTTGGTAAACCACATGCAAAAATTTATGTGGCCAGCAAAACTAATGTTGTATGCGAAGGAGGACTGTTGCCATTTAAATCCCAACGTGAAAGGGTTAATAGAAATGTATTTATGTATGTAATGTAGCATTTTATATGTACTCTTCCACAGCTTGAAAAACTATTAAACCTCAAATTTATTAGAGGGACCTTTTAAATGTGAACAATTTTGGAGCCCCAGCATGCTTTAATCTAGCCCTACTTGGTGGCATTCATATTACAAAAAAGTGTGTTCTGGTGTTAAGATAAATGATTTTAATGGGACATAGTTAATGAAAGGAGTTGGTGTGATTACGTACTAGACTAAGTACAAGCTGAACAAACAAGAAATTGTTTATTCCAGGCAGGACAAGAGATTTTTCTGTTCTTCATATCCTCCATACTGATTCCAGGACCCACTAAATCAGTGGATAAAGGGGACACTTTTTCTGAGAGACTTGGAGCTGACCTCTGACATCCTAGTGTCATGGATAAGAATGAATGGAGCTGTGCCTCCAATTTCATGACATCCCAGGAACTTTTGCCTTGTGACTAAATAAAAGCAGACAATAGAAATAATGTAGTGATAGATATGTTTCTTCCTGAAGCTTGTTTTATTTATCCATTTCAGATACCAAGGTCAGTCATTGAACCTTTGATATACCTGGCAATTATTTTTGCGGTCGTTGACTTTGCCAGAGGAGATATAAATTTGTTCTTCCTAATGGCTGTACCAGTGATGTTTATTTCCAACTCTGCCACAGCTTATGGTATCACAAATCCATATAATAATTGTTCTGAATGTCATTATTAACAGCTATAGGAGTAATAATTTTATTTTAGTTGTCTAATAAGAAATGTATGCATGAAAATCCTTTGCCCTACTTTTTGAAAGGAAAACTCTGTTTGCAGTAAAAACAATTTATTTTCATATATATGACTGTCCTCATGTGGTTGTCATAATGCATATAGAAGTATTCTGACAAGGGCAGGTATGTTGCTGTTTTTTTAGGTTTCTGTGAACGGTAGTTATCAGTGGCATGATTTGGGCATTTTTTGTACACAGCACAGCTATGGATGTCCTTCACTTGGTTCACATTTGCCATCTTACAAACCAGTGTTGTAGTGTAGTGATCTATTCAGTATTTTATAAAACATCAGAATATTTATGTTTAGGAATGAAGTATTGTTGTAGTGTGTGAGAGACATTATTTTGCACAAGGGGAATTACCCATTTTTTTGTGACCCTGTCGGTTTCCCTGTAAACGTTATAATGCAGGTATACAAAAGCCAAAAATTTTAAAGAATGAATAATACACAGATTCAGAAATTAAAATTTACACATGTGAGTATATAAAATTTGAATGAGGATTTGGAAATTGCATCAGACAACATACTGAACCCTGAAATATCCCTTCAACAGTAATGGTTGCTACTGCTACTACTACTACTACTACTACTACTACTACTACTACTACTACTACTACTACTACTACTACTACTACTGCTACTGCTACTGCTACTCCTACTGCTACTACTACTGCTACTACTACTGCTAGTACAAGGATAATTCAAAAATTTTCCGCACTTTTATATTTTCACGGGAAACAGTGAGGACGGGAGGAGTAGTAATTGGTCGTGTCTGAGAGTGTCATGTGACTAGTCAGTCGGGCAAGCCGGCTGACCTTGCAGTTTAGTATGAGAGTTGTCACGCTGTGGTGAAGATGGCTGCGAAACTTATAAATTGCACCAAAGAGGAACAACCTTCAGTCATACGCTTTTTGTGGGCAGAAGGTGTGCCGGGAGCACAAATTCATCTCCGTATGTGTGCTCAGTATGGGGATAAAGTTCTCTCTTGTAGAATCGTCTATGAGTGGATTGAAATGTTCAAAAATGGTCGCATGAGTGTGACGGATGCAGAGCGCTCCGGATGTCCAGCTAAAGCCACGACCACGAGGAATGAAGAAAGAACCCTAGAACTGATTCATGAAAACAGAAGAATAACAGTTGAAGAGGTTGCATGAAGGCTGAATGTGAGTGTTGGTTCTGCCTATTCCCTGATTCATGACAGCCTTAAGTTCAGTAAAGTGTGTTCCAGGTGGGTGCCTAAGGAACTGACAGAGGAGCATAAGCGCAAGTGCTTAGACGTTTGTTCCCGACACTTGGCCCATTATCGTGAAGAAGGTGACAACTTTCTGCAGCAAATAGTCACTGGTGTTGAAACATGGATTCACCATTACAAGCCCGAAAGCAAGCGGCAGAATATGCAATGGAAGCATCCATCATCTCCTGTAGCAGTGAAATTCAAGATGCAACCTTCGGCAGGAAAGTTGATGTTGACCGCCTTCTGGGACTCTCAAGGTCCTATTCTCGAAACCTATCAGGAACGTGGAACAACTGTCATAAGTGCAGCGTATCGTGACATGCTTCAGAGAGAACTGAAACCCGCAATCTGTTCTATAAGAAGAGGAAAATTGTCAAAGGAAATTTTGTTGTTGCACAACAGTGCCCACCCCCACATTGCAGCCCACACATTGGAAACCCTCAAACAACTGAAGTGGGAGGCTATGGAACACCCAGCTTACAGTCTGGATTTAGCGCCATCTGATTTCCACCTTTTTGGGCCACTCAAAAATGTTTTACAGGGAAGACGATTTTCATGTGATGATGATGATGATGATGTGAAGGCAGCAGTGCATCAGTGGCTATGCGCTCAACCAAAAACATTTGTTGCTGATGGCATTAAAAAGTTGGTAGGACAAGCAGGGTGACTATATAGAAAAGTGATGTAATTTGCTATTGAAGTTCTTAATAAATAGAGTTAAAAAAAAAGAAGTGTGGAAACTTTTTGAAGAATCCTTGTACTACTGCTATTACTACTGCTGCTGCTACTACTACTACTACTACTACTATTAATAATAATGATAATAACAATAATAACAACACCAACAACAAGAGTCTAATTCACATCTTTGGGTGTTCTGTAATATGTCTGAAGCTAGGAACAGAAACTGAACTGAAATTGGCCTGTGTTCACACACACACACACACACATCTTAAAACCCATAAAATTTCTGTTGAATAGTTTAAATACTTAAGTGTTATTTGTTTCTTACACTTGAAAGTTACCTACTCTTCACAGTTCACAGTAATGTCATAAACTTGTTTCAAGCAAGGCTTGCTACACTTTGTGACAGAAATATACTTACAATTCCCATAGGTGAACTAATGTGTTAATGAATGCATTACATTAATTAATAGATGTATGCACTTGTCTGTCCACCTTTTGCATAAGTGTTTCATATGTGGATTTAAAAACTTGTGACTCCATCTGTTATGGGGAGGGGTAAACTGTTCTTCGATGAAATCTGTGGCAACAGCAGGTGCATGCATATTATTACTAAATTTGAATCTGAATTAATTCTGCTGAATCTTAAAGTCCTGTGGGAAGGCCACTGTTATTCAGATTTAGTGACAATATTTAAAACAAAACCATAGAGTTCACATAACTTTTATTCTTTGAGCAGTTGCTGTCCTGCTTTGCTCTGCCCTTTCTTTTCTGAAGACCTCTTAAGCTGTGCTGGTTTATGTTGCAGTGAAATAATATGGGTATCATCGTGCACTTAAGCTTAGAAATTTAAATAGCCACATCCAGGAATCACATAGAATAGATTTCTTATGTTACATATACATATTTGACTTCAGGTCATTGCTTTTTCAACAGGTTGCATGCTGTCAGGAATATTTGAGTCTCCTACCATGGCAACTATAGCTGCTGTTCCAATTGATCTAATTTCATTGTTAATGGCTGGAATATTTTACAATATCAGGTAAAAAGACATTATTTTCTAGTTCTAAACTAATCATAAGTCTTTTAATCTCAGTGGCCGAACAGTGCATATATATATGCAGGATGAGACGTGGATTTTTTTTCAGTCCTAATACTATTGCCTCCAAGGTCTCTGTCTGCACTCCATACTACCGGGGGAATTAAAAATCTCCTTTTTGCAGATAACATATTATTAAGGTCTCCTTACTGTAACCGTGTCATGCTTGTTATGCCACTTTAGAAACAGATGAGGAAATTAAAAATGTTGGAAATAACAGAAGATGGAACAGGATAATGGAGAACATTTATTATATTAAAGTGTATAATTTTTACTTTCACCAAAACTGTAAAGGTGAAGATATTAACAAGATTAAAATGGATATGTAGGGCGAGATGTGAAATGGATATGTAGGGCGAGATGTGAAATGGATATGTAGGGCGAGATGTGAAATGGATATGTAGGGCGAGATGTGAAATGGATATGTAGGGCGAGATG
>Ga0131853_10013073_pt1 | contig 15209 bp, 14 predicted proteins | sample TergutLab28metaG_FD_92764 | JGI IMG/M metagenome (GOLD analysis project Ga0131853, IMG submission 92764) | Labiotermes labralis P1 segment gut microbial communities from Petit-Saut dam, French Guiana - Lab288 P1 (version 2) (version 2) | ecosystem: Host-associated > Arthropoda: Insects >...
CGACAGGAACGTCGTGGCCGGTCACCCGGGGTCAGCAGAATAGAAAGGCACACTGGATGGCTAACATAGCCAGTGACGAGGGGCCGCAGCTTAAGCGCGGTGTTGGCGTCATCGGCCTCACCTTCTTCGCGCTGGGCAGTGTCATCGGCTCCGGATGGCTCTTCGGAGCCCTGAACGCCGCGAAGGTGGCCGGTCCCGCGGCCATCATCTCGTGGCCGCTCGCCGGGGTCATGATTCTGGTGATCGTCCTCTCGTACGCGGAGCTGTCCCCGGCGTACCCGGTGGCGGGCGGCATCTACCGCCTGGCCCACTACGCTTTCGGCGGTCTGGGCGGCTTCGTCATGGGCTGGGTCAGCTGGCTGTTCTCCATGTCGCTGATCGCCATCGAGGTCGAGGCCGCGCTGACCTACCTGTCCGGGCTGAAGGGCATGACCTGGCTGGTCGACGCCAACGCCGACCTCACCATGCCCTGGGGCTTCGTGATCGCGGTCGCGCTGGCGCTGGTCTTCGCACTGGTCAACATGGTCGGGGTGAAGCTGTTCTCGGAGAGCAACACCGTCGTGGTGTGGTGGAAGGTCGGTGTCCCGGTCCTCACCGTCATCGTTCTCCTGTTCGCGCTGCACCCCGGCAACTTCACGGCCGGCGGCGGGTTCCTGCCCAAGCAGTCGGGTGACTTCGGCGGGATCAAGGGGATCTTCCTCGCCCTCCCGCTCGCCGTCGTCTTCTCCGAGATCGGCTTCGACTCGGCCATCCAGATGGCCGGCGAGGCCCGCAACCCGAAGAAGGACCTGATCCGGGCCGTGCTCTGGTCCACCGGCATCGGCGTGGTCGTCTACACCCTGCTCCAGTTCGTGTTCATCGGCGCCATGCCCGCCAAGTACCTGAACCACGGCTGGGCCGGAGTCGCGGACGGTTTCGCCCACACCATCCACGGGCCGTACGTGATCATGGCCACGGTCGCCGGCCTGGGCTGGCTGGCCTGGTTCCTCTACATCGACGCCGCGGTGTCGCCGTCGGGCACCGGCTTCATCTACACCGGCACCCAGGCCCGCCTCCTGTACGGCATGGGGCGGCAGGGCTACCTCCCGCCCGCCACGCAGAAGCTGAACAAGAACAGCGTTCCGTGGATCAGCGTGCTGATCGGCTGGGCCGGCTCGGTCCTGCTGTTCCTGCCGTTCCCCAGCTGGAGTTCCCTGGTGGCGGCGATTACCAGCGTCGCGGTGATCTCCTACTGCGCGGGGCCGGCCGCCCTCAACCACTTCCGCAAGGTCGACCCGGACCGGGAGCGCGGCTTCAAGGTCCCGGGTTCGAAGGTGCTCGGGCCGCTGGGCTTCATCTTCGGCTCGCTCCTGGTCTACTGGACCGGCTGGGGCACCATGTGGCGGGTGGACGGCGCCATCATCCTCGGGCTGATCGTCATGTTCGTCTACCTGCTCATCCGGCCGAAGGACAAGCGGCCCCCGCTGGACGCCAAGAACTCGCTGTGGATCTGGGTCTGGCTGATCGGCCTGAACCTGTTCGCGCTCTTCGGCGCGTTCAATGGCTGGCCGAATGACCCGACGCCGGAGCAGCTGGACAGCTGGTACCACCCGGTGAACGGCCTGCTCTCCTTCGGGCCGGACACTATCTTCGTGGCGGTCTTCGGCCTGCTGATCTACTTCTGGGCCCAGGCCTCGGCCCTCCCGGCCGAGAAGTCCCTGGCGTACATCGCCGAGGACGCGGAGGAGGCCTCGGCCGCCTCCATCCAGGACGAGCCGGCCGCGACGGCCAGCTAAGGCCCGTTTCGGTCAGCCGCGCTCGACGGCGAGGCCCCGCGGTCCGGTCCACCCGACCGGTCCGCGGGGCCCTTTTATTCGGTGGCTTTCCCGCCCGCCGCGCTGCGATCATCACGTTCCATGGGTTTCGAGGAGCTACTGGCCGAGGCCGCGTCCGTTGACGTCAGCGGCTGGGATTTCTCCTGGCTGGACGGCCGGGCCACCGAGGAACGCCCGCCGTGGGGCTACCAGCGGCTGATGGGGGAGAGGATCGGCCAGGCTGAGATCACCCTGGACATCCAGACCGGCGGCGGCGAGGTTCTCGCCGGAGTGCCGCAGCGCGCGGCGAAGTCCATGGTCGCGACCGAGTCCTGGCCGCCGAACGTCGCCGTCGCCCAGCGGAACCTCGCCGGCAAGGGCGTCGTGGTGGTGGCCGACGCGGACGAACCGCCGCTTCCGTTCGCCGACGGCGCCTTCGACCTGGTCACCAGCCGCCATCCGGTGAAGGCCCACTGGGACGAGATCGCCCGCGTCCTGGCCCCGGGCGGTACCTATTTCGCCCAGCACGTCGGCCCGGACAGCGGCTACGAGATCGCCGCGTTCTTCCGCGGACCGGGGCCGCGCGGCCAGAGCGGCCGGGAGCCGGACCTGGCCCGGGCGGACGCCGAGCGCGCCGGGCTGGAGGTCACGGACCTGCGGACGGCCGAACTGAAAATGGAGTTCTTCGACGCCGGTGCGATGGTCTACTTCCTGCGCAAGGTGATCTGGTTCGCGCCCGACTTCAGCGTTGAGACGTACCGTGACCGTCTGCGGGCCCTGCATGACCGGATCCAGGCCGACGGCCCGTTCACCGCGTACTCGCGCCGCTTTCTCGTCGAGGCCCGCAAGCCCGGGTAACGCGCCGGTCAGACCGACACCACGGTCATGACCGTGTGGCCGATCGTCACCTTGTCGCGCTTCTTCAGGACCTGGGCGGTCATCACGCGGCGCCCGTTGACCTCGGTGCCGTTGGTCGAGCCGAGATCCTCGACGTACCACAGGCCCCGGACCGTCTGGAAACGGGCGTGGTGGCCGGAAGCGAAGTCGTCATCGATCTCCAGGCCGCCCTCCCGGCCGACGATGAAGTCGGTTCTGAAGGTGTACCGCTGATCACCGACCTTGACGGTCAGCGCCCGGCCCGCCGGAGGCTCGGAGGCGGTGTCGCCGCCCGGCCCGGCGACGACGGTCACGGCGGCTTTCCACGCGTACTGCTCGTTTTCCGTGAGGTCTTCCCACAACGGCAGATCGTCTTTTATCGCGGCGCGATGGGCCTCATAGGCGGCCTGCGCGAGCAGCTCAATGCGATTGGTCACTCATCGATCATGAGCGGTGATCGCCGGGGCGTGCAAGACGCCGGTACCTCAAAGGCCGGCCCTGATTTCCCGCAGTGCGTCCCGCATACCGGCGGCCGCGGTGAAACGGTCGCCGCTGGCCGGAGCGCAGGCGTCCATGAGGAATTCCGCGAGATCCGGGCCCATGTCCGGGCGGAATGTCCGCGGGTCGATGACGGGTCCGCCGGGGGCGGGCATCGCGTTCGGATACGGGTGGTTGCCGTCGCAGAGCAACTGGTAGAGCACCACTCCGACGGCGAAAAGGTCGGTGGAGGCGTCCCAGCGGGCCAGATCGGCGTCCGGCGGCTGATAGGGCGGCGTGCCGGACTGGGTATGCACGGTGTCACCCGCCCGGGAAGCGATGTTGAAGTCCAGCAGTTTCGCGCCGGTGCGGGTGAGAACGACATTGCGCGGCTTGATGTCGCGGTGGATGAGCCCGTTTCCGTCGCCATCGGGATGAAACGCCTCCAGCGCGTCCAGCAGGTCCAGCGCGACGTCCGCCGCTTCCCGGTCGCGCAGGCTCCGCTTTCCGCCCGCGAACTCTTCCAGCGAATCCCCGTTGATGAATTCGCTGATGAGGTACCAGTCGCCCGCGTGACTCTGGCCGGCCCAGAAGACCTCCATAACGTGCGGGTGACGGATCCCGCGCAGGGCGCTGATCTCCCGGCGCACCGCCTCGTACCCGGCGGCGTCCCGGAAAAGCTTGAGAGCCCGTTCCGTGTTCTCGACGTCATCGCGGACGCGGTAGACCTTCGAAGACCCGCCCTCCCCGATTTTCTCCAGGATCTCGAAACGGCCGTCGATGACGTCGCCGACCGCGTAGCCGGGCTCCCCGTCCGGCGCGGCGACCGAGCGCTGCGCCGGGATCCGGAGGGTGCGCCGGCGCGTGCGCCCGGAACGAGCGGGCGGATCGGTCTTCACCTGCCGGATTCCCTCGACCGCGTGCGCCAGGCAAGGGTGCAGCACGTACGTGTCGGCGTCCGGGGGGAAGCGGAACTGCTCCACGTCGCTCATCGAGTAGAAACGGCGCCGCCCGGACCCGTCGACGTACCCCAGCAGCCCGTTCTGCCACAGGACGGACGTCAGGTCGGTCGCCTTATCGAAATGGAGGTCCGCCATTTCCCGCAACGTCGACAGGTCCCGCCGCGGAAACCGGCTGGCGCCCACGACCCGGACGAAATCCCGGATTTCCTCCTGCATGCCGTCGATATAGGCCTGGGTGCTGGTGAACAGGTCCGAGTAGTCCCGCAGCGCGGCGTTGCGCGGCATCAGGTCCGACGTGATCTGGTTGGCGCACTGCGCGACCTGGGAATCGCCGAATCGCTTGGCGCAGCGCCGGACGACCGTCTCCAGGGCCTGCGCGGTCAGGCCGTCCCGCCCGGCCTGCTTGGCCCGCAGGACCTCCTCGTTCAGCTCATTCCCCAGGGCGATGACGTCCCGGGGGATCATTCTCGTATGGCTGAGCAGGTAGTCCTCGACGCTGGAGTACCCGTCCGGCGCCGGGCAGCCGGGATCGAGCCCGAGCCAGTGGCTGACCGTGGGGGAACCGTCGGCGGGGCGGCGCATCACCAGTGACGGCGGGAGCCGCCGCAGCTTGTGCTCGAGCAGGTAGAGCAGCGACTCGCGGTTCCAGCTCAGGATGCGGATGTGGGGTTCGTTGTAGTACCGGGGCGCGTGCTCCGACTGGTACACCGAGGACATGACGATGTCGCGGATGCAGACGACGACATGGAGGCGGCCGCCCAGCTTCTGATCGCGGAGCAGCCGCATGACCTGGTGGAACAGTCCTTCCTGGCATTTCAGCCAGTACATCGGGGCGTGGCTGAACTCCTCGTCCACCGCGTCCAGGTAGAAGTAGACCGGCTTGCAGTGGCGGAGGATCTCGCCCAGCAGGTCCTCGAGATCGTCCCAGAGCGGGTCGTCGAGGTAGGCCGAGAGCTGATGGGAGGTCTGCCGCTGCGTGATGATGTCGCGCACCTGGCCGTAGATCGACCGGGGACGGCGGACGTCGTCGAGCAGGCCGGGGCAGAAACTCTCGATCTCCTCGGCCTCCTCGTCCCGCAGCTGCGGGCGGAGCTCGGGGTTGCGGAGCAGGTGCGAGGCCAGCGACCGGAGGATCGCGCGCTCCCAGATCTGCATCCACTTCTCGACCAGCACGCGGTCGGAGAACCACTGGCAGGCCTTCACGATGACCTCGGTACGGGGCAGGCTCTGCTGCGTCAGGTCGGCGTAGACCGACTCCCGGTGGGCCTGGAAATCCTGAAGCCGCCTCAGGTAGACCGTCTTGCCGGCCCCGAGTTTCCCCACGATGACCCGCGCCTTCGAGTCGTTCGCGCGGGTCGCGAGGTGACCGTAAGCCGGATTTCCCCCGAAATCGACGAATTCGCTGATTACATCCTCAAGATCGGCTCTTGACCCGTCCGGATTGCCGAATGGCCCCACCGGGTCGAGCCGACGGCGCCTGACTGCCATCTTCTCTCCCGGTTCGCATAATAACGTTCCGCGACGGAATTCTGAATCCGTTAACCGGCCCGCGGGCTCCTCAGGCCGCGGGCTTCCGGGCGCGGAACATCAGCCTCTCGCTCACCGTGATCATTACCTCGTCGAAACCGAGGGTCTGCAGCCGGGGCAGGAACCCCGCCGGGTCGACAGGGTTGTAGGTGTCGCCCTCGTGGAAATGGTGCAGGCGGTCCGACGCCAGGCTGTCGGACCCGATCAGGTACCCGCCGGGCCGCAGCAGCCGCAGCGCCCCGCCCAGGATCGCGTCCTGCAACTGCCGTGTCGGCACGTGATGGAGCATGGTGAACATGCCGACGGTGTCGAAGGACCCGTCCGGGCAGGAAAGCGCGGTGGCGTCTCCGTTGATCACCTCGACGTTCGTCCCGGCGAACCGTTCCGCGAGCGCCGAAGCCCCCTCCGCCTCCAGTTCCACCGCGACCAGGCGCCGCACCCGGTGCCGGAGCCACTCGGTCGCCGCCCCCGGGCCCGGCCCGATCTCCAGCAGGTCCTCCCCCAGGTCCATCCCCTGGGTGACGACCGGCAGAATGTCCTCGTGCAGGTAAGCCGCCCACTCGGCGGTGCCGAGCAGGTTCGCGTGATGTTTGTTCATGCCACCAGACGCTACGGACACGGCCGCGACAGGCCCACGGCGTAAGCTGCCAACCTATGTCGAGAGCCGGTCAGTCACCCGAGCGCGCGCTCATCGTCACGTTCCCGATGACGCGCGCCACCGTGTTCGACTGGCATACGCATCCTGATCATCAGCTGGCCTGGGCGCCGAGCGGGGTCCTCGCGGTCCGGACCGAGACCGAGGCGTGGGTCCTGCCGCCCACCCGGGCCCTGTGGCTCCCGGCCGGGACCCGCCACGAGACCGGGTCCGAGGGCCAGGCCACGATGCGGAGCGTCTACATCCCTCCGTGGCTGTCCCCGGTGACCTGGACCGAGCCGACCGTGGTCGCGGCGAGCCCGCTCCTGGCGGAGATCATCGGCTACCTGTGCGGCCCGCTGACCGACCCCCAGCGCGGGCACGCCGAGGCCGTCCTGGCCGACCTGATGATCCCGCTGCCGGTCACGACCCTGGACGTCCCGTTCCCGTCCGGGCCGCTGACGGGCCCGGTCGCGACGGCGCTGCGGGAAGACCCGGCGGACCCGCGCACGCTGGGGGAGTGGGGCCGGACGGTCGGCGCGAGCGAGCGGACCCTGGCCCGCGCGTTCACGGCCGAGACGGGCCTTCCGTTCGGCCGCTGGCGGACCCGGCTGCGCCTGCGGGCGGCACTGTCGTCCCTCGCCGCCGGCGACCCGGTGAGCGCCGTGGCCCGCCGCGTGGGCTACGAAACCCCGAGCGCCTTCACCGCCGCCTTCCGCCGGGAAACCGGCGTGACCCCGAAGGCGTACTTCGGTACGGTGCCCCCGCGCCCCGGCTCGGTAAGGTGAGCCCGTGCCGATCCCGGAAGCAGACGAGGACCGTACCGCCAGCGAGCGTGAGTGGCTGCGGGTCTACGGCTACCTTCAGGAGAACCGGTACGAGCTGGCCGTGCGGGCCGCGGGGGAGTACCCGCCCGAACTCCGGGTCGCGGGGACGCCGCTGCTGGCCGCGCCGTCCTGGGTGCCGGACTCGCCGGTGCCGCTGCGGGACGTGGAACTCGCCCTGCGCGACGCGGCGCCGGAACCCCGGATCACGGGCACCGGTGTCGCCGCCATCGCGCCGGGGCTGCTCCCAGAGCGGGCCGACGGGACGCCGTACCGGACCCAGTCCGAGGCGATCGGGGAACTGGCGCCCCCGGCGGTGTTCGAGAACCGGCCCGCCTACCGGCTGACCGACGTGGACCTGCGGGGAGACCGGCCGCGGCTCGGCTTCGCTCTCGGCCGGTTCTTCGACGGAACCGACGTCGGGGGAGCGGCCGGGCACGAGTACGCCGCCGCGGCACTGGGCGTCGTCCGAGAGCAGCGGCTGCGGCAGGCGGTCAAGGACCCGTGCGACCTGGCCGCCCGGTCGCATGCCTCGGCGGTGGGAGCGCTGACGCTGCGCTATGACCGTCAGACGGGGACGGCGGAGTTCCCGGTGCACTGGCGGGACCCGAAGCGGGTCGGGCACGCCGGCGGACTGTTCCAGGTGATCCCCGTCGGGATCTTCCAGCCCTCCGGCGAGGCGGGATGGAACGTGGCCAACGACTTCAGCCTCTGGCGCGGGCTGCTGCGCGAGTACGCCGAGGAACTCCTCGGCGCTGGCGAGGACCATGGCAGCGAGACCGCCCCGATCGACTACGGTGCCTGGCCGCTGGCCCGCCGCATGACCGAAGCCCTCGATGACGGCCGGATCCGCGCCTGGTGCCTGGGCCTGGGCACCGACCCGCTCACGTTCGCCATGGACGTGCTGACCGTCGTGGTGATCGACGCGCCGCTGTACGACGACCTGTTCGGCGCGGCGGTGACCGACAACGAGGAAGGGACGGTGCTTCCGCTCCGTCCCTTCACGCCCGATTCGGTGGGCGGCCTGCTGGACAACCACCCGGTCCAGGCCGCGGGAGCGGGGCTGCTCACGCTGGCGCTCGCGCACCGGGCCGCGATCCTGAAGTGACGGGAAGTAACAAGTGTCCAGACTCTGGTCTGGCGGGCCCGGGCGGGTTACTGTTCTTTTCACCCTTTTTACGCTCGCGTCAGGAGAAAACGTGAACATCGCGCTGTGGGTTGTCGCCGGAATACTGGCGGCCATGTTCCTCCTGGCGGGCGTGATGAAGATCGTCACGCCCAAGGAACGGCTTGAAAGCACCATCATGGTGTGGGCGAAGGGCTGGACCCGCCCGCAGCTCCGGGCGCTGGGCGCCGTCGAGGTTCTGGGCGCGGCCGGCCTGATCCTCCCGCGGGCGCTCAACATCGTCCCAGTGCTCACCCCGGTCGCCGCGTTCGGCTGCGCCGTCGTCATGATCGGCGCCGCCATCGTGCATGCCCGGATGAAGGACTACAAGGGCATCGGGATGCCCGTCGTGCTGCTGATCCTCGCGGCCGTCGTCGCGGTCGGCCGCCGCTGACCGGAGCCGGGAGCGGGCGTGTGCCCGCTCCCGGAGCCCGGGGAGGATGTCAGTCCTTGATCCGCATGTGGTTGAGCAGGATCGCGTCCCGGGACCACGTCGGCAGGTGCTGGTTGAGGAAGAAGAAGATCGAGCTCATGGTGTCGACCTGGTTGAAGAGCTTCGGCTTCTCGGCCAGGACGACCGCGGCGATCTTCTCGGCGGCCACCTCGGGCGTGGTCGCGTTCTCGACCAGCTCGTTGTCCCGGTTGATGAACCGCATCGCCCGCTCGTAGTACGGCGAGTCCTTCGCCGGGAGCTTCAGCGCCTTCTTCGCGAACCCGGTCTTGACCTGCGCCGGCTCGATCAGGGCGACCTTGATCCCGAACGGCTCGACCTCGAACTTCAGCGACTGCACGAGGCCCTCGACCGCGAACTTGGTCGACGAGTAGATCGATTCGAACGGGAAGGGGATCCTCCCCACGAGCGAGGCGACGGCGACGAGCTTGCCCTGGCGGCGCTCCCGCATCCCCGGGATGAACGACTGGAAGAGCGTCGCCGCGCCGATGACGTTGATCTCGAAGGCGCGCAGCGCGGCCTCGAGGTCGACCTCCTCGAACGGCCCGAAGAACGGGACGCCGACGTTCGACATCACCGTGTCGACGTGGCCCCACTTCTCCAGCACCGCGTCGCGGAAGGCGCGGACGCCGTCCCGGTCGGTGATGTCGAGGGGGATGAGATGATGCTCGGCGCCGAGGCGGTCCAGTTCCTCGCCGAGCGACTTGAGCTTCTCCTCGTCGACGTCGAAGCCGGCGATCGAGACGCCCTTGGCCGCCAGGACCAGGGCGGTCTGGCGGCCCATGCCGTCGGCGAGCCCGCTGATGACAACGCGCTGGGTCATGTGGTTGCTCCCGGTGGGTGGGATGACGGGGGACTGACCGGGCTGGTCAGGCTGTCCAGATGCTGTCGTCGCCGAGGGCCTCGCCGGTGTGCTCGCCGACGGCGGGCGCGGGACGGCGGACGCTGGCGGGAGTGAGCGAGAAGTTCGCGGTCGGCGGCAGGGTCCGGTAGCGGCCGGCGACCGGGTGGTCGGCGAGGGGAAGGCCGTCGACGAGGTCCTGCAGGGTCGCCATCGGCACCGCGGGAATCCCGGCCTCGCGGCAGAAGCCGATCCACTCGGCGGTGGTCCGGCGCTTCACGATGTCGCGCATCAGCGGGTACAGCTCGTGCGCGTGCTTGATGGCGGCGGCGAGATCACAGAAGCGCGGGTCGTTCGCCAGCTGTGTCTCCCCGGCCTCGGTGAAGATCGCCAGGAAGTGCTTCGGGTGATACGGCAGGATCTGGATCCAGCCGTCCGCGGTCTGCTGCGGCCGCCGCTCGGGAGTCATCACCCGCGGGTACCCGGTCGCGGGCATGGAGCCCTGGGGGGTGGGCGGTTCGGGGATGGACCCGGAGCCGTGCTCGGCGAGCATGAACGCGGTCATCGCCTGCGTCATCGGGACCTCGACGTGCTGGCCGCGCCCGGTGCGCTCCTTGTGGAAGAGCGCTGCGGTGACGGCCTGGGCGACGGCGAGGCCGCAGACCTTGTCCGCGAAGATCGTCGGCAGCAGCGACGGCTCGCCCGCCACCCGGTTCATCATGTCGCCGACCCCGACCGCCGACTGGATGATGTCGTCGTAGGCGGGAAAGTCCGCCGACTCGGAGTCCAGCGGCCATCCCTGGGCCTGGCAGTAGACGATGCCGTCGTTGATCGCGCGGACCGACTCGTAGTCGAGGCCGAGCCGGCGCAGCGCGCCGGGGAGCATGGTGGCGACCACGACGTCGGCCTCGGCGATGAGCCGCCGCACGACGGCCGCGTGCCCGGTGTTCTTGAGATCGAGCGCCGCCGAGCGCTTGTTGCGCAGGATGTTCAGCGACACCCCGGAGAACTGCGGGGCCGGGCCGGGGCCCATGACCCGGTTGGTGTCGCCCCGCGCGGCCTCGATCATCACCACGTCGGCGCCCTGGTCGGCGAGGATCTGGGTCGCGAACGGCCCCATGATCACCCGGGTCAGGTCGACGACCCGGACTCCGCTCAGCGGCCCGGTTGCCTGCTCGGTCGGTGCTTGCTCAGTCACGGGTGCCTTCCAGATAGCGCGCGGCCTCCAGCGCGGCCGCGCAGCCCGCGCCGGCGGCGGTGATCGCCTGGCGGAACCTGTCGTCGGCGACGTCGCCGGCGACGAAAACGCCCGGGGCGCCGGTCGTCCCGCCGGGACCGGAGATGTGGAGGTGGTCGGTGGGGGTGAGTTCCAGGGTGCCGTCGCCGAGGCTGGACCGGGGGGTGTGGCCGATCGCGATGAACAGTCCCTGGACGGGAAGATCCGTATCGCCCGTGTCGCCGGTCAGGGTCAGGCGGGCGAGTGTCCCGTCCGGGCCGGCGTGGAGCGCGGTCACCCCGGCCCCAGAATGGATCTCGACGTTCGCCAGCTTCCGGACGCGCTCCAGCATCACCGGCGCGCAGCGGAAAGCGTCCCGGCGGTGCACCAGGTGAACCCGGCGGGCGTGCCTGGCGAGGGCGAGAGCCTCCTCCATGGCGCTGTCCCCGCCGCCGACGACGGCCACGTCGCGGCCGGCGAACAGCGGCGCCTCGCAGACGGCGCAGTAGGCGACGCCGTTGCCGCCGCCCAGCTCCGTCTCGCCCGGGAGCCCGAGCCGGCGCGGCGCCGACCCGGTCGCGAGCACGACCGTCCGCGCCCGGACGGTGCCCGACGCGGTCACGATCTCGTGGACGGCCGGGTCGCCGGCCGAGGCGTACCGGATCTTCTCGGCGTCGAGGGTGAAGACCGTAGCCCCGGCCTCCTCGGCCTGCTCGCGCATCCGCGCCATCAGCTCGGGGCCGTCGACGCCGCCGGGGAAGCCGGGGAAGTTCTCGACGGCGCCGGTGTCCATCAGCTGCCCGCCGGGCGCGGTCCCGGCCAGCACGACCGGGTTCGCGCGGGACCGGGCCAGGTAGATCGCCGCCGTGTAGCCGGCCGGGCCGCCCCCGATGACGACCGAGTCCACGGTCTCCGCGGGCAGCGACGGCCCGGCGGGGACGTTGGCCCAGATGCTCACAGTGCTGCTCCGAAACGGGTCACTAGGACTCCAGATCGTTCGGCCAGCTGGCGGTCTCGTTCAGCGGGGCGACCTCGAACTCGTCGCCGGCGGAGCGGGGCAGCCGCACGGTCTGGCTCCAGGTCGCGCCGAACGTCGGCATCCAGGCGGAATGCTTGCCCGTCCCGCCGGCGACGATGATCCGGATGTCCTCCGGCGCCCGGGAGATCGGCACGCGGTGGCCCCACTCCTCCAGGCGCAGCCGGTAGCCGCCCCACAGGCTGGCCTCCTCCAGCTTCTCCGCCCCGACGCGGGTGGCGTCCACGCGGGCGTTGGCGTGCAGGTACTCCTGCACGTCGCGGCGGGACAGGCCGTCGTCGGACAGGACCTTCGCGTGCTCGGGCCCGAGGACCAGGTACTGGTCGCCGCCGCGGTAGGCGGTATTTGCGCCCGGGGTGGACATGGTCGCGGCGATCGTCTTGAGCAGGTTCTCCGCGGTGGTCGACTGGTGGTCGTTGATGTTGTGCGGGCCCTCGACGGCGGCGACGGTGACCAGGTTGTCCGTGGGCTGGAAGCCAAGATCCGTTCCGAAGGAAGGCCAGGGGTTGTCGCCCTGGTTCTCGGCGAAGCAGAACGACCACTTCGCCGGAGTGCCCTGGGTCGCCCGGTCGATGTCCCCGGCTACCTCGCCCTCGCCGGGGCGGGCCCCGCCGATGTTCATCGCGACCAGGCGCACGGCGCGGCCGATCGTGCCGTTGGCGCGGAAGCCCGCGCCCATGCAGCCGGCGCCGCTGGCGATGCCGAGTTCCCCGGCGACGGGGCCCTGGACGGTGACCATCAGCGCGCACGGGTGGGTGGTCATCTGCATGCCGTAGAGGTTGAAGTCGGGCTGCTGCATGGCGACGATGGCCGCCTCCAGGACCGGCATGTACTCCGGCAGGCAGCCCGCCATGACCGCGTTGGCGGCCAGCCCCCGCAGTGTCAGCTCCGCGCCCCGCGGCGCGATCGGGCCGAGCTTCGCGTCCGGGCCGCGGGTGGCGCAGGCGAGCATGCGCTCCACCCGCTCCGGGGTGGGAACGACCACGGGCAGCCCGTCGGTCCAGCCCCACTTGTGGAGCTGCTCGGCGGCCTCGTCCTCATCGCGGGCGTCCGCGATGTCGACCAGGTCGGCCGGGGCCTCGGCGAGGGGGGCCTTCGAAGCGGCGGTCACGCGGCATTCTCCTTCGATGCGTCGGCGGCGGTGGTCAGGGCGGCGACGACGTCGTCCGCGGCGGCGGGGGTGACGCGCTCGAACGCCTCCTGCGGCGGGATGCCGCCGATCGGGTGGGCGATGACGGACAGGCCGAGGGCTTCGGCGCCCTGGATGGCCAGCACCTGCCGGGAGAACCCTTCGAACTGGGTCGAGGCCATGCCCGCCACGGGCAGGCCCCGGGTGGCGAGCGAGGCCATGTCGGCGACGGCCCACGACGCGCAGGACCCGCAGTCGAGCATCGCGACGACGGCGGCGTCGCACTCGCCGGCGATCTGGTCCAGGAGCGCGGGCTCGGCGGCGATGGACGGCACCCGCTTGGCGTACAGGCGGGGGACGATGGAGTAGCGCTCGGCCAGGGCGGTGGCCACGCCCTCGAGGACCTTGTCGGCGTTCATCTTGCTGTTGGACAGGAAGCCGACGGTCCGGCCGGTCAGGTCCGGCGCCGTGTGGCGCGGGACCGACAGCGGCGCTGCCTCGAAGCTGGTCGGGTTGACGATCGTGACGCCCATGATGCCTCCTTGACGTCGGGTGCCGTGACGTGGATCATATACATTTCCGGAAGTTACGGACAAGGGATATTACGAGTTAAGGAATATCGGATGGGTTCTCGCCGTGCCCTCGGGGCCGAGGTGTCCGCGGACGGCACGTGGACGAATTTCTCCTGCCGGCACAGCGTGCGCCCGCGGCGCTCGGTCACCCCCGCCGACCTCGACGAACTGCGCCGGGTCCTGAAGGACGCCGCCGCGGACGGGTCGCGGGTCCGGGTCGTCGGAGGCGGCCACTCCTACAACGACGTGGCGGTCGCCCCCGAGATCCAGGTGTCGCTGCGCCGCCTCAACAAGATCCTCCACGTGGACACCGGGACCGGGCAGGTGACCGTCCAGGGCGGTGCCACCCTGCACGAGATCCGCACCGAGATGGCGAAGCACGGGCTGGCCTTCGCCAACATGGGGGACATCGACCGCCAGTCCATCGGCGGCGCCCTGTCCACCGGAACCCACGGCACCGGCCTGGACGCCCCGGCGTTCGCGGGCCAGGTCACCGCGCTGGAACTGATGCTGGCCGACGGCAGTACCGTCCGCGCCACCCCCGAGGACCCTGACCTGTTCGACGCGGCACGGGTCAGCCTCGGCGCGCTCGGCATCATCGTCTCGGTGACGATCCAGGCCGTGCCCGCCTACAACCTGCGCCGCACCGACACGGTCATCACCCGGGACGAGGCCTTCGCCCTCCTGCGGGACCCCCCGGACAGCGGCCACGTCGGCCTGTACTTCATGCCCTACATCGACCAGGTCCTGATGTGGACGGCCGAGCGAACGACCGACCCGGTCGATAAGCCGTCGGCGCTGGGCGAATGGTTCCGCGACGTGGTGAAGGTGAACTACGGCCTCGACGCGGTGGGCGCGGTCGCCCGCCGGGCGCCCCGGGCGGTGCCCGCGCTGAACCGGGCGTTCGCCCGCGGGATCAAGACCGAGACCACCGTCGACACCTACGACAAGGTCTTCCTGCGGCCGCTGTTCGTGCGTCACGATGGCTGCGAGTTCGCCGTTCCGCAAGATGCCGGGCCCGGCTGCGTGCAGACCCTGATGAAGGCCATCGAGGACCGGAACCTGCCGGTCGCCTTCCCCTGCGAGACCCGGATCGCGCCCGCCGAGTCGGCCTGGCTGCACCCGCAGTACGGCCGGACCACCACGTGGGTCGGCGCGGCCATCCAGGCGCCCGGCCTTGACATCGACGCCGCCTGGGAAGACACGCAGCGCGCCGCCGCCGCGGCGGGCGGGCGGCCGCACTGGGGCAAGTGGCACAGCCTGACCGCGGACGAACTGCGCGGCCTCTACCCGCGCTGGGACGACTTCGCCGCGCTGCGCGGACGCCTCGACCCCGACGGCCGGTTCGGCAGCCCGGCCATCGACCGTGTCCTCGGCCCCGTCGAAACGACAGGTCAGTAGGGTCGTGTCCATGCCCAGCCAGGAGCCCGGCGCCACCGACCGGGAGATCGAGTCGCTGATGCGACTGGTCCACGTGATCGAGGCCGAGCACCGCGCCCGGCCCACGTCGGCCCTCGACCTCCGGGCCCGGATGCTGATCCAGATGCTCGGCCTCAACGGCGAGACCCCCATCCTGGCGGTGCGGCAGAGCCTGCGGCTCACCCCGTCGACGCTGACCAGCCTGGCCGACCGGCTGGAACGCGACGGCTACATTGAGCGCCGACGGCACCCCACCGACCGGCGCACGGTCGTGCTGGCCCTGACCG